>Ga0209487_1001789_pt1 | contig 17832 bp, 10 predicted proteins | sample Poulit2012_FD_187524 | JGI IMG/M metagenome (GOLD analysis project Ga0209487, IMG submission 187524) | Agricultural soil microbial communities from Georgia to study Nitrogen management - Poultry litter 2012 (SPAdes) (version 2) | ecosystem: Environmental > Terrestrial > Soil > Agricultural land...
CCATTTCCTGAAGGCCTGCCTCTGCCGCCGATAATCCCTTTCCTGCTGCCTGAAACCGTTCTGTACTTTCGTTTAGGTTCGCTTTATACGCTCTGTCCATTCAATATTTCCACTTAATTCATAGGTCGTTCCCTGTCCTTCGGCCAGGGCAGTAGAAATGTAACAAAATGTTGGATGGAAATGAGATGAAAGATCGCTTCTCGCTGCTACCCCTCTCTGCAGTTAAAGGGATAGCCCCCGCACACGTACCCCCACAATTTTGCAACCCCATTCAGAGCCCTCAGCTGCCTGAGCTGCCCGGCCGGGCCCCATTAACTGAAACACCCATACTGCAGAGTTCCCTGATTTTCCTACTCGATGGCATCCACATCCACATTGATGCGGACAGCTGCTGCCCCTTTCGGTTTGACCGCATCATACTCTTCAAAAATCTTGTCCAGCAAGTTTCTGATGGAATTTGCACTATAACGACGGTCGAGCTTTATGTTGGCTTCCCACTGGTATTGACCACTGAGCCATTCGATTACGGAGGGCGAGGGCCCCATGACGACATTCTCGGATGTAATTTTTCGGACGACTTCACAAAATTTGTGGGCTACTGATTGCACCCGGCTCGCGGAAGGAGATTTAAAATGAAAGACCACCATACGGGAGAAGGGTGGGAACAGCAGCAACTCCCTCTCCCGAAGCTCCTCCCTGGCAAACGCCCTGAAATCGTGAGTGCGGGCATGGCGGATTGCGGGATGTTCAGGGCGCCATGTTTGCACATACACAATGCCGGGTTTCTCCGCTCTTCCGGCGCGCCCGGCAACCTGGCTCAGCAACTGATACATCCGCTCTCCTGCACGGAAAGAAGGAAAAGCGAGCTCCGTATCGGCATCGATCACGCCGACCACCGTGACGTTGGGGAAGTCGAGGCCTTTGGCAACCAGCTGAGTTCCAATCAGAATATCTGCCTTCCCGCTCAGAAATTGCTCATACACTCTCTGATGCCCGTGTTTTCCTGAGGTTGTGTCGCGGTCCATCCGTAGCAGCCGCGCATTGGGAAACAGAGCGGCCATCTCCTCCTCAATCTGCTGGGTACCGCTGCCCTGCGTACTCAATTTCTCCGAACCGCACGCTTCGCAGCGGGTATCCCGTCTGCGGGAGTAGCCGCTATAGTGGTCGAGCAGAATATTCTTTCGCTTGTGGTAGGTCAGGCTGGTAGAGCTCTCCGGGCTTTGGGGAACATGCCCGCACTCCTCACACCGCAGAAAAGAGGCGTAACCGCGACGGTTATAGAGCAAAATGACCTGCTCCTTTCTCTTCAATGCCTGCTCCATCGCTTGATAGAGCTCTACGGTGACGGGCCCTCTCATGGCACCTTTGTACGCTTTGAGATCCAGAATCCTCACCTCCGGCATCGATCCCGTGGGCCTCATGGAGAGTTGCAGTAGTTTGTGCTTTTTCTCCATCACCGCTTTGACAGAAACCATCCCCGGGGTCGCAGAACCGAGGACCACTACCGCCTTCTCAAGAGTTGCCCGCATGATGGCCACGTCCCGGGCGTGGTATCTGGGAGAGGGATCAAACTGCTTGTATGAGGCGTCATGCTCTTCATCGACGATGAGAATTCCCAGGTTCTCCACGGGTGCAAAGACGGCGGACCTAGGCCCGATCGCAATATTTTTTTCACCCGACTTCAGACTTTGCCACGCCTCATATTTTTCACGGTCGGTGAGGCGGCTGTGCAGCACGGCGATCTGATCTCCGAACACCTGATAGAATCGCTGTACCGTCTGGGGGGTCAGGGCGATTTCAGGAACCAGAACCAACCCACCACGCCCCTTCTCAAGGCTTTTTTTCAAGGCGTGTATGTACACTTCTGTCTTCCCTGATCCGGTGACTCCATGCAGTAAAAAACTTGCATACTCTCCCCTCTCCATCGGCTTCACAATCTCCTGATACACTTTCTGCTGATCTTCAGAAAGCGTTTTAATCCGATGAGGCTCGTGGCGGGCCTGATGCCAGCGGTCGCTCTTCACCGGCAGATCGACGGCAGTGATCCACCCCTCCTCTTCAATTCTTCTCAGCGTATAACCTGTAAACAGCGGATCCATGGCGATCAGAGCTGAATGCGACAGAGGCAGGGGCATTTTTGAAAGGCGCTCAAAGGCTTGAACCCACTTTCTTTTTTTCTCCTTTTCAGACATCCGGTTCAACACTGCCGCCGGATCTGTCTTATCGGCCAACACCCAGTGCCTGGCCGTTTTGTAATCTACTTTTTTCCCGGGCTGTTCCCATACCTCTGCATATCCCTTCTTAATCAGCTGCCGCAACGCACTCCGTTCCTTTCCCTCCCGCCACCGCTTCTCTGCATCACGCAAACGGTAGGGAGTACTCTCCAGCTCTTCCAGTATTTCTCGTTGCGTTTCGTTAATCTCCCCTTTAAACCCCTTTTTTACCTTCAGAATCTTCTCTGAGGTAAAATTGAGGCCCACAGGCAGGGCGGCCTGAATCACCTCCCCGTGACTGCAGTAATAGAATCGGTGCACCCACTCTGTCAGTTTCAGCATAACCTCATCCATTACCGGTTCATCATCCAGTATCTGCTCAACGGGGCGCGTTTCAAATTCAGGCCGTTCTGAGTGGACCCGGACGACCATGCCAATGGCGTAGGTGTTCCGAAAGGGCACCCATACACGCATTCCCCTCTTTACATCGCTGTGTCGGGTGTGGTAGGTAAACACTCTCTGCACAGCTGTAGGAATTGCGATGTCTACATAAAGTTCTGCCATCTATTTAACGATCAAATCTTGACTCTTGCATTTATTAAATGCCGGATTACAATTCTCAACTTTCCCCGGCCTGCCGGCACCAGGCCATACGGGCCGGGGATGCGGATCCCTCTATCAGGCGGCCAGGCAGAGAGTTCCCGGAATGTCTTCCCTGCCGGCCATTCCCGATTTCCCCGGTCCTCCTCTTCTCAGCCTGCTCACCGAGTCTCGCCGGCTATCTCCTTCAGCAGTTCGTCAACCGCCCTTTCCAGTTGTTGATCCCGACCCTGATCAATCACACCAGGCATGTTTTTCACCCGGATGATCGGTTCAGTCTGGTTATTCTCCATCCACTCATCCGCCATGTTCCGGGCACTGATCGGCACCACACCCCACCGGGTCCCATCCGGCAACCCTTCCCAACCTGCAAAGCTGCAGGTACCCGGGACGGGCATGCCTACTGTTTTACCTATCCCGAGCTCTGTATAGGCCGTAGCATAGCAGTGGCCATCAGAATACATCGCTTCGTTGATCAGGGAAAGTGTGGGCCGGGTCCATCGCGATGTCGGTTCTCCTCCTACATCTTTATCAGCTGTTGCATAGGTATTGAACTTCACACCCGTAAAGAACATCGCCAGATCTGCGACAAGATCTCCGCCCCCGTTAAAACGTGTGTCGACAATCATGCCGTCGCGGTCGCTGTACTTACCCAACATCTCCTGAATCACATTCCGGTAAGGGCCATCTCCCATTCCCGGGATATGGACATACCCCAGCCTTCCGTTACTCCTCTCATCCACCTCTTTTTCGTTCATTCGGACAAACCTTTCGTAGAGAAGTGATCGCTCCTCAGCAGGTGAAATCGGTTTCACCGTAACCTGCTGCGGGTTGCCTCCATCTCCATCCGTGATCTCCAGCAGTACAAACGAACCGGCTTTCCGGTTCAGGTAACGGGCCACATCCCGATCCGCTGAAATCACTTCCCCGTCGATTTTTTTAATCAACATCCCCGGTTCGATGGTAAATGAAGATCTGTCCAGCGGCCCGCCGCGCATCACTTCTGTAATTTTAATACCATCCTCCTTGTGATTATAATCCATAAATATACCCAGCGATGCCGTCTCATCCGCATTCTCAATGGATCTGCTGTATCGGGCGCCGGCGTGGCTCACGTTAAGCTCACCGAGCATCTCTGAAATCATCTCGGAAAACTCATACGAATTCCCCAGATGCGGCAGATATTTCTGATAAGCTGTATAGAGACTGTCCCAGTCGTTCCCGTGGAACGTAGGCTCATAGAAGATGTTTTTCGTTCGTATATAGACATGGTCGAACATCACTCTCCGCTCCTCTTCCTCATCGTAGGCCATCTCTCCAGCAATGGTTACCGGGCTCGCGCTGCCGCCGTTCAGATCGACTTTGTATACCCGGCCGCGGCTCAGCAGATAGAGATTTTCCATCTCCTTGTCCCAACTGAGGCTTCCCGGCCCCGCAACACGGACAGCCGCTTTTGTATCCCGGGTTCTCAAATCCGTCTCCCAGATATTGTAAGTCCCGTCAAACTGTATCAGATAATAGAGTTTATTGCCATCTTTCGAGAGAACGGCATCGCTCAAACTTCCGGAGTGGATGGTGAGCCGTGCCGTCTGATCCTTCATCCGGTCCCAGTCGAAAGTCAGCTCTTCCGGAGCGTCGTCATCCTTGTTATCTTTCGAGTCATCCTGCTCCTCCTCTTCTTTTAAAGCCTTCTCCCTCTCCTCCCACAGAGCGTACTCCTCCTTGCTCATATTAAACTTTTCCCACTCATCGCGGGTAAAAAACATGGTATAGACATCTCTCTCCGTCCGCCCGCTCGCCGCATAACTCCTCAGGCCGTCGCGGTTTGCAAACCAGATCATCTGTTTTCCGTCACGGGTCCATTTGGGGGAGCTGTCCTGATAGCCGCTTTCAGTCAGGTTAACCCGCCATGATCCGTCTGCCGCCAGGAGCAGAACCTCACTATTGTGCAGAACTTTCGGCCACCCAAACAGGAGCCACCGGCTGTCCGGACTCCATGTAAAGTATTTGTCTCCGTCCCGCATATGAAACAGATCCTCCGGCGTCAACAGGTCCACCGTCTCTTCCGATTCAAGATCCAGGATACGAAGGGTGCGCCTGCCTGCAATATAGGCCAGTTTTTTCCCATCGGGGGAGTAAGCAGGCAGATAGTTGTCCTGATCATCCCTTACCACTACTTCTTCTCTGAGCAGGGTGGATGCATAGAAGAAAGGCTCCTCCTCCCTCACTTTCACACTCTTATAGATGCTCCACCGGCCATCCCTTTCACTTGCATATACAATTCCGTTTCCGTCTGGAGTAAACTGAACGAATGCTTCCGTTTCGGGGGTGTGGGTAATCCGTTTTGTAAGGGATCCGTCGACAGATGTAACAAACACTTCACCCCGGGCGATAAAGGCGATCTCTTTGCCATCGGGGGAGATATCCATCTCCTGAACACCGCCGTTGATGGTGATAAAGCTATCGGGATTGCTGATGTTCTGGGTGCGGATGGTAATCTCTGTCCTGACCGGTGCTTCCCCTTCTCTCATGGTGTAGATCTCCCCGTCATACCCAAAGGTGATCAGGCCGCCACCGCTGCTTAAAAAGCGAACCGGATGGCCCGTAAATCGGGTCAGCTGCTCAGAAGTGTGCTCTCCGTCCAGCGACATCCGATGGACATTGAATGAACCGCTCTCTTCACTTAAATAGTAGAAACCTTCCTCATTTTCAGTGAAAACGGGCTGACGGTTCTCCCAGTCAGAAGAAGTGATCATCCGGTGGTCGCTGGAATCTGCATCATAGAGCCAGATATCCCTTGTAATGGCAGAGCGCTGATGCTTCCTCCACTCATTCTCCCCTCCTTTTTTATCGTGATAGAGGATCTTCTTTCCGTCCCGGCTTACCCGGGCATACTCCGCAGGAATCGTAAACACCTGATCTACACGCCCGCCTGTTGCCGGCACGCTGTAAAGTTCCGGCTGGGAGGGGGTCGGGTACTGCCGGTGTCGTTCCGTATCGAGACGCACACCGCCAAAGAGTATGGAGGCGTCATCGGTAGTAAATGAGTAGGGAAATTCATCAGAAGAGTGGTAGGTGAGTCGCTCAGCCGGCCCTCCGTCTGAATCCATCACATAGATATCGAAATTTCCGTACCGGTCGGAGGCAAAAGCGATTTTGGTTCCGTCATTACTCCAGACAGGCATAAAATCGTGAGCCTCATGGAAGGTCAGCTGCTGTGCCTGCCCTCCCTCCGGGGGAACCCGATAAAGATCTCCTTTATAGGTAAATACAATAGCCGATCCATCCGGCGAAATGGCCGGATAACGCAACCAGTTCGGGTTCTCTTGTGAATAGGCCAGAACGGGCAGGCCTATCAGACATGCCAGCAAAATATATGTTCTCATGAAGTCAATTCTTTTTAAATAGTGTTCAAATAGTCAGAAGCCACCGGCAAGGCCACGCTCCCGCTTCACTCCCGGGTGCTTTTACAGACGCGTTCAGGTGGAGACCATTCGTGCCTTGCTGCTCTTGCAAAGCCTTCAGCCGGAGCCTCTGCCTCATCGCTGCCTAAGGGTACGGAAATATCTGTCTGAGTAAAAGTGACGGATGACACTTTCTATCCGGTTATGACGAATTAAGAGGTATGCCGGCATGAGAAAGGGAAATTCCGCTCGCTGCGTGGCAGCCTGAAGATCCCGGATGATCACCCGGCTCCCGGAAAGGTTTTGTGCAGTTCCGGCCATTTATGTCTGTATCTGATTTTTTTGGAAAATCCGATGCGGATATGTCGACCGGTTCATGGTTTTTATTTATCTTCTGATCAGCCAGTATCTTCGGAGGTTTCTAATCCACCCGGGTTGCGGTCTATTTTCCGTTGCAGGTGATCTGTCGCCGGTGAGTTGCCTGAAACTGGATTTAAATCATTCTGCAACAGAGTTACGCCAGCGGCCACCGGATAGCGGATGAGCGCTGTTTCCGGCAATGTTCGCCGCCTGGTGTGTGCAATCAACGATTCAGCTAGGCAGTACCCATTTAAGTTTGCAATGAATGCAAGAGGTTAGTCAGCATTAACAAGAGTTTGTCATGGTAATCAGAAAGTGTCTGTTGGGAGTAGTTTTATTTGCCTCTATATACTGCCCGGGGTATATGCTGCTCTATGCCCAAAACAGCTCTTCGGTCATCGACCTCCGGCAAAACCGCCTCCACTATTTTTCTGATGCCGAGTATAATCGCATTCCCGATTTCAGCCATGCAGGCTATATGGGAGGGGGTGTGGACCTACCCCGGATACCGGTAAGGAAAACGATCGGGCCGGTTGATGGCGATAATACCCCTCACATTCAGCGTGCAATCGACGAAATCTCCTCACGGAAACCGGACGAAAACGGTTTCAGAGGAGCTGTGCTGTTAGAACCGGGCCTCTACTCCATCCGGAATAACCTCTTCATCAGAGCAAGCGGTGTCGTTTTGAGAGGATCCGGTGACGGGGAGGACCCCTCCCGTAACACCATCCTGGAGGTCTCCATGAGCGTGAAAGGAACGGTTCTTCAGATCGGCAGTAAGAATCTGAACTGGTACCGAAGGCGCCCCGACACCTCCACCGAGATCACCTCTCCATTCCTGCCTGTGGGGTCCCGGGTGTTCACAGTTTCAGAACCAAACAAGTATGAGGTGGGGGATCAGGTCGTCATCCGTCACTTCAGCACCGAGGAGTGGCTTCGTTCGATCGAATTCGGAGGAACGGCCAGCAGTGAAGGGTGGGAATCAGAGTATATCGACATCTACTACTACCGGGAGGTCGTGGGAGTGCGGGGGGATACGCTCGCCGTGGATGCCCCCCTTTTCAACCATTTCGACTTAACCCTGTCCCGTCCGATCGTTTATCAGCCTTACCGCGATCATCTTGTGGAAAATTCCGGTGTGGAGAACCTGCGTATCGCTTTCCGTACCAACGGACCCAACTCTGAAAACCACGGAGACAACGGTGTGCTCTTTCGCGGAATTGAAAATGGATGGGCAAATGGGGTGACGGTCATCCATTTTAAGATGAGTGGATTCATTACAGATACAGCGAGAAACATCACCATCCGCAACTCCAGAGCTCTTGAACCCCACTCCACCCTTACCGGGGAACGCAGGTATAACTTTAATACCGGATTTTTCTCCAACAACATCCTTTTTGATAATGTTGTAGCCTCCGGAGGGCGGCGGGATTTTGTATCGAATGGCACGAGTGTGGCGTCGGGCATCGTCTTCTATAACAGCAGGTCAATCGGGACTCAAAACTCATCCGAAGGCCATCAGAAATGGTCCCAGGGGCTCCTTTACGACTCCATAACCTTCGAAAACCCGCGTCACTACAATGTCCTCTCCCTCTACAACAGAGGTAGTTTGGGCACCTCACACGGCTGGGGTGCCGTGCATTCCGTGGCCTGGAATATCGAAGCAGCAGGTTCAGAGATCTACATTCAGAAGCCGCCCGGAGCTCAGAACTACGGGATAGGAAACCGGGCGAATGTGAATGGCGTGGGACTTTTTGAGCATGCATCGGGTTTTATCGCTGACAGTGACAAAATTCCCAATCCGGCCTCTCTCTACCGTCAACAGCTTGAAGAGCGGCTCACCTACGGAATACCTCCCGACATGCCGCTGGAGTTGTCGGCCGACACAGATACCCACAATCAGATCACTCTGCACTGGACCCATTATGCCCTCTCCCCGACCCCCGTCGTCATTGAAAGAGCTGCAGGAAATTCAGATCAATTTACAGAGATCGGCCGAACCAACGGCACAGACAACCGGTTTGAAGACAGAGATGTAGGAAAACAGCAGTACAGGTATCGTATCTATGCTGAAAATGAAAATGGCAAATCGGCCTATACCTATCCCGTTCAGGCAACCCCCGTTTTTTCAGATGATTTTCTTACAGAGTTCGCCCTGAATAAACCCGAACACAATTCTGAATATGTGGTTACCGGTTTGGCTAAATCCCTCATGGAATTTGAATGGGAGGCGATCGGTGACCAGACGACTACCTACACCTTCTATCTGTACAATTCGAAGGGTGAAGATAGCGCGCCGCTTCTTCAGGAGGATTCCCTCTCCGTTAACAACTACAGCCTCAGTTATGAGCGCATCAATGAATTTTTCGAAGATGCGGGGCTCTCGACAGATGAAACCCTGGAGGCCTATTGGACGGTTCAGGCGAGTAACGAAAACATGAGCAGTAACGCCTCCCGCACCAACCGTATCTATCTGAAAAAAGGAGTGCTTTTTGGCCTGGATGAAGATAATGAGTCGGGTTTTCAACTGGACCAGAACTATCCCAACCCTTTCAATCCGGTAACCACCATTCGTTATCACCTGGCGGAACCAGCCGAAGTGGACCTGAGTGTCTTCAACATAGCGGGTGCACGGGTGGCTGTTTTGGATGAAGGTTACCGGTCCGAAGGGAGTTACATGGTGGAGTTTTCAGCACAAAACCTGGCAAGCGGCCTTTACTTCTACCGACTCCAGGTGAATGGCCAACTCCAGTCCCGAAAGATGGTGATCATCAAGTAGCTCTATTCAACTGCTACGGGGAAGGATCCCTTTGACGATCCATACCGGCTCCGGGCCTTTCTCAGAATCGAATCTCAGTAATGACACTGAATGCGTGGCTTCCTGCATCTCCGAATGGCACTCCATCCTCCCGGTTCTTGTAGCTCAGGATGATTTTAGAGCTGTTCGGGAAGGTATAGGCAACTCCACCAAGAAACTCCTGCACGGCAAGCTCTCCACTCTCCCGGTGAGTGATGTTATCATACCGGCCCAGAAGGCTGACAGGGATAGAGAAGGGTTTTAATTCATGAAAAAAACTCCAGCCGTAAATCGGCAACGCCACCATATCTTCATCCACCAGAAGTCCGGCGCTGTCTCCCTCTCCCCAGAACCCCTGCAGCAGGGTAGTCCATCGCGAGGATTCATAGGATATACCCGATCCGGTAAGGGTGAAGTCGGGACTTTCAGGGATATTTCCTCTGCCGTAGGATCCAAAAAAGCTGGTCTGGAGCCCCGGCAATGCGTACGGCAGAGGCCGCAGGGTGAGCCTTCCCTCTACCACTTTATTTCTGTTTTTTTCAAGAGCTGAATAACCGCCGCCATTGTATACACCGAAGTGGAAACTCCCATACCGACCGCCATCCGATCCGATTGACTCCCGCTCTTCCTCCCCCAATGCATCTCCCAGATCGGCCGACAAGCTTACTCCATAATCAGCGGAGACCAGAATCTTGTTGTTGTCCAGAAACATCGACTCCTGACTTCTGAAGTCATTGATACTCTGTTCAAAGTCCACCCACGGCCGGCTGATCACACCGACTTCAGCCCGGGGATTTCTGATGATGGAGAGATCATTCAAGGTGAGATTGACAAGGGCATATTTCAGCCGAAGCTCAATATCTCCTTCCCCGTCCCCTTCCTGATCAATGGTCACATCCTGCGTAAAACGTACACTGATCCGTTCGTGGATATCCCCTCTGAAGGTGATATATCCCCTTTTTAAAATAAATTCATTCGATACCTCTCCCTCGGTGGAAATGTGATCGTAAGAGAGAAAGAACTGGCCACTGAAGCCAAAATCATTCACATTGATCTGTCCGTAGGTGACAGGGATGAAGAGAAACAGAAAAGCGGTCAGCAGGCAGAAAATTCTGATGATCATTCAAATAGAGTCCATATGGGTGTCAGGTTAAACGAACTCTGTCTTACGGCACCGGTTGCAGGCCCATGCGTAAACGCGGTTCAGGTTCACAAAATAGATGTTCTGCCGCTCTAATTCAGAAATTTTTCAAGCTCCTTTCGCATGCAGGGTTCCACTTGAGCCGGCACCCGGCCATACTCTTCCAAAACCGGCCTCCATTGCACCAGAGTATCTGTGGAATCCATCAAAAATAGAATAAATCACAACTCCCGGGAAACAGGCGGGGTCACTCCCCATTTGGAAATCGTCTACAGGCCTGCAGTGCAAGGGATCAAATGGTGTAGATGCCACTCTATTCGTAGCGAAGAGACTCCACCGGATCCACTCTCGCTGCTTTTATGGCGGGAAAAATTCCTGCAAGCAGACCGATTCCACCCAATACGGTGGTGGTGATCAGCAAAGCCATTCCGGATATCTCCGGTTTGCCAAGAAATTCACCTGCGCCAGTCGTCATATCCAGAGAGAGAACGCCATACACAATGGCGGCCGATACCGCCATCCCCAGGCCGCCTCCGATAAACGAGATGAGCAGGGATTCAACAATAAACTGCGTGATGATGTGAACCTTCCGGGCACCGACCGCCAGTTTAACTCCGATCTCCCGGGTTCGCTCCTTGACAACGACAAACATGATATTGGCCACGCCTACCCCCGCTATCATCAGGGTAAAAAAGCCGATCGTGAAGAGGAATATTTCCAGCCCGGTTGCTACTTTCAGGCTCATCTCCTCCTGTTCAATGAAATCCCACACCGGCAACGCCTGCTCATCTTCAGGGTCAAATTTGTATTTGGTTGCCAGAAAAGAAGTGATACGCGACTTGAGGGTCTCCTGCTGTTCCGGGTTCTCAGGACGGATCAGCATGGAGTTCAGATAGCGATTGCCAAACATATTTTTAAAGGTGCTATGGGGGATAATGGCCCTCTCTGCATCGGGGCCATTGTTCATCGATGTCTGCATTTTCGATTTCATGGTCCCGACTACCGTAAAAGGCGTGCCGTTCAGTAAAATTTCTTTTCCCACCGGATCCTCCCCGCCAAAAAGTGTCCCTGCAATCTGGTCGCCCAAAAAGAGGGTTCGCCGCTGAAGGGCAACGTCCTGCTCATTGATAAAGCGTCCTCCGCTAACCGGGTACATCGTCCGCATCATCTCGAAATCGGGATTCACCCCTTCCATATAGGTGGTGGTGATACGATCCTTATACTGTAATCGCGTTCCCCACTGCCCATACTGCGGGCTGGCGTAGGCGATTCCGGGAATTGCAGAGGTGATCATGGAGAGGTCCTCCTCTGTAAACCGGATGGAACGCCCGATGCCCAGCCCTTCAAAGTTGATGGTGGTCTGTCCACCGTAGAAAACCATCACCTGATCCCCGGCACCCCTCAGGCCCTCCATCAGACTCGTCCCCAGCCCGCGTCCAAACGCCAGCAGCAGGACCACCGATAGTGTTCCCCAGCCGATAGCCAGAATCGTTAAAAATGACCGAAGCTTCTGTTTTGCCAGATCGCTGAAAAATTCCCTGAAGAGAGTGGCCCACATAATCTTACCTGTTTAAACATTCTGTGATTTCAAGCCGGGATGCTCTCCAGGCAGGAAGAAACCCTGCGGCAAGCCCGACCAGTGCGAGTACAACAAAAGCGACGAGGCCTACTTGCGGTGCAAAATAGGGGGCACCTACAAAATCCTTGATCGGCAGATTCTGGGTAAGCTGTACCAGCAGCCATCCGATCCCATAGCCGGCAGCTGCGCCGATTGTGATCACGGCAAAGGTCTCCGTAAAAAATTGTCCCATGATGTGGTATCTCCTGGCCCCTACCGATCGCCGGATACCGATCTCTTTCATTCGTTCCTGAACAATCACAAACATAATATTGGCGACACCTATCCCACCCACAGCCAGTGTAAAAAAACCGATCAGCCCCAGGAATCCGTTGATCCCGAGAAACATCACATTGATGAAGGACCAGAACTCGTTGGTATCCCAGATACCGAGAGCATCCGTATCGGCAGCGTGAAACTTGTGTCTGTTCCCCATCACCTCATACACCTGGCTGCGGACTGCCCCGGACATGGAGGGATCCTTCACTGTATAGAGCAGATTGTTCACCAAATCGGTTCCCATGATCGCTGAGAATGTTGTGGCGGGGATAAAGGAACGGTCCCTGTCCTGCTGATTGTAGGAGGAGTTCTGAATTTTCTCGGTCATCACCCCGATCACCGTATAGGGCGTATTCAGGACCATCACCCGTTTGCCGACCGGATCCTCCTCTCCAAAGAGGTTTTCCGCCAGCCGGTTTCCCAGAAAGATGACTCGTCGCCGCTCTTTAAGATCCCTCTCATTGAGCCAGCGCCCGCCCGGCTGTGCAAAGATGTTCCGAAGATCCTGATAGACCGGGTAGACCCCGCCTACGGACGAGTTTCTTCTTTTAACCCCATGAGTGACCGGGAGGTTCCGGCTGTATTCCGGAGTGGCGATATCGATCTCTGCTATCTGGCTCTCCAGCAGCCGGGCATCGGCCTCCCGGAGGCGGATAGGCCGGCCGATTCCATACCCTTCGAAGGACTTCGTGGTCTGGCCGGGAAACAGGATCACCAGCTGGTCTCCCATCCCCCGCATATTCAGAACCGTCTGATCCCGGAAACCCCAACCGAACGCAAGGAGCAGGATCAGAGTGGCGGTACCCCACATAATCCCGAAAATGGTCAGGAAGCTTCGTAACCGCTGCTGATTCAGGTTGCGGAACAGATCACCGAAGTAGTTAAAGATATTCATGTCAGGCTCATTTTATGGTCTGCATTCAGTAGGGTCTTCTTATTTGGGAAGGTTATGACGTACTCTGGATTCCATTTAGCGGATCGTCAGGGTGCGCTCAGGCTTTTCCAGAATCTTCTCCCCCTCCTCTACGCCACCCACGATCTCCACAGTGATGGCGTCACTCAGACCGAGCTGTACCTCTTTCTCTTTGCGTTCGCCCGGCTGGCTTCCGGCAGTCTCCACATAGGCCATACCGTCCCGCAAGGTTATCACCCGTTCCGGAAGCGTTACAATGCCGCTGGCCCGCTCGATAATGATGTTCGCATTGGCAGAGTATCCTGCCCGGAGGGTTGCGCCGTTGGTATTTGTGATGGTGATTTCAACCGGGAAGACCGTGGCATTGTCAAGCTCCTGAGATTTGAGGGAAATTCTGGAGACCACCCCTTCGATCAACTCGCCTGGCAGGGCACCAATCTTGATTTCGGCCGGCATCCCCTCCGCCATTTTACCAACATCAATCTCATCGACTGTCCCTTTAAAGAGAAGCTTCTCCATTCCAGCAAGACTCATCAGGGGAGTTCCCGCCTGGTAGGAGGTCAGCGGCACAACCGGCTCACCCAGGTCGACCATCTTCTCCAGAATGAATCCATCCACCGGGGCACGGATGACCGACTCAATTACCATATCATCCATCACGATCCGCCCGTTCTCGAGCAGTTCGAGACGCTCTTTGCTGATCTGCTCCCGGACCCTGACATCATTGTACTGCTGTTCAACTCTGTCGAACTCCTGCGGGGAGATCAGTTCCCTCTCAAGAAGCGTAACCATCCTCTCCATCTCTGCAGCTAAGTTCTCTCTCTCCAGTTGGGTACGTTCAAGTGCCCGTTTTGCCTCCGCCAGCTCCAGCGGGGTGGGGTCAGGCTTGACTTCAATCAACGGATCACCCGCCCTGACGAACTCCCCGGGCTGTGCAAAGATCTTATGAACCACCCCGGAAATTTTGGATTTCACTTCGATCTCATGCTCAGGTTCGATCGCCCCGACCGCAAGAGCGCTTTCAACAACCGTACCGATCTCTGCAATTACATGGGGCATATCAACGGGCTCCTTCTGAGAGGATTTTCCCTGGATGAAGTAAATGAGGCCGCCGACAACAACACAGATAGTAATGGTAAACAGGGTGATTTTGAATTTCATGGGACTAAACTTTTAACAGTTGGATAGGATCAGATATTCTGTACGGGACTTTTTTTAGATAGTTACCCATCAGGACACAATTAATCTCAAAGAACACAGTTTAAAGCCAGAATAAGTTATGCCATCTGCTTGATTAGTCTATGGATATGAATATTCATAAAATATTCACATTTTCCGGGGCTACGAGAAGAGACAGGAGGGAATTGCCACTTTTTCCGGCAAATTTTAAATGGAATGAAACCAATTTGAAGGGCCCCGGGCCAGCAGATTTCGGGCCGCCCGGGATGTAAAAAGTGTGGCAATCTCTTGCAGTTTTTAAACTGAAAAAAGGAGAGGGAGGTTCGGGCAGCACGATCATCGTCCTGCCCACTCAAGGAAAGATTCAGCTATCGGAGAGTAGGCTCTCAGGCCACAAAATTTTAACCCATTAATTTTTTCAGAAAAGCGAGCCCTTCGGTTGCCAGCTCATCAGGCCCGGAGGCAAGTGGCCTCCATATCGCAGCAGCTTTTGCAAGCAGCTCATTGTCCTGAGAAAAAGTCTCAATGACAACATCCCCCTCATATTCGATCTCCCGGAGAGCCGAGGCAATATCTTCCCAGTCGAAATGGCCAGTACCCGGTGTTCCCCTGTCATTCTCTGCCACCTGGATATGCCCGAGACGAGAGCCGGCTGTCCGGATGGCATCCCCCAGACTTTTCTCCTCAATCCCTGCATGAAACAGATCGATCATCACCTGACAGTTGTCATGGTCTACCTGACGTACGATATCCACGGTATCCTTTGTGAGATTCAGAAAGCTTGTTTCAAAACGGTTCAGCGCTTCCAGACAGACAACCACATCTTTTTCTGCAGCGTATTCGGCCAGTTCCTGAAGTTGAGAAACAAGCAGTCGAGTCTCCTCTTTTTTCTCTTCCTCTGTTGTTTTCCAGAGGCGGCCCACCTCAGAGTAGAGGGGCCCTACATATCTCTTCGCACCCACTTGATTGGCGAAATCGATAGAATCCCTGAAATAAGCCATCGTCTGTTCCCGAACTTTCTCATCCGGACTTAGCAAATCCCGCCCTTCGCCCATCGCCGCACAGGTGGTCACATGGAGATGGTTCTCTTCCAGCGCCTTCTTTATACGGCCGGAATCAAGAGTTGAGGGGTCTTCTACGGGAATCTCCGCTGTATCAAATCCCATCTCAGCAATTTTAGGCAGATAATGTTCAATGGTTTCATTATTTACGGGAGATGTCCAAAGCCAGATACTTACTCCAAATCTCATGGGTAGTGATGTTTAATTAATAGTTTAGTTTGATGCCAAACAGAGCCCTCTTCCAGTCGGTCACTGTCAAAGAACCCTTCCGAATTGTCTTTATTAACTTGGCAGCCGATATAAAAGTGAACGTTGCCACACGGTAGCATAGGTATTTTCCGCGATGGGCCGGAGGCCGTAGACGCCCCCAGCCATACTCAAACTGCGGTTGTTACTTCGAATGCAGACGACCCTGCATCATGGTAAAGTGGCCCGGATAGGTACAAATATAGGGGTAGGTACCGGGTTCAGGGACAGTAATGGTCAGATAGACCGTTTCACCGGGCCGGGCCAGCTCTGTCCATCCAAACATACTCTCCTCCATATTCATGGGGATATACTCTGTCTCCAGGGCCTGCAGGGCTGCGATCCCCACCGGATTGATATCCGCTTCAGAATTAACAAACACCACATTGTGCGGCATATTGCTCTCATTAGCATACTCCAGTGTAAATTGAGTGCCCGCTTTGGCGTTGATCTCAGTAATATCATAGCTCAGATCTGCCCCCACCGACCGGATGGTCAGCGTATCGCCGTCAGCTACAGTTACAGATTTGGGAGGAGCGAGCTCTTCGGAACCCACATGGCGGTGCAGATCACTCTCACCCCTGACCATGGACCATGTAAATAACGTAAGTGTGATCAGTGAGAGAGAATAGACCCAGATTTTTTGCTTCATTATTATATACAACTGTCTGTTGATGATTTTAGTGACACGCCAGCAGAAAACGGGATTCCACCTATGCGGCGTTATCCCGTTGCATATCCAGACTTGTTCTTTATTGTTTCCGGATAATTAATTCTTGTGGCAACTACTGAAGATGAACGTTACTCAGACAGATTCATTTTCCAGCGGGCGGATAAAGTTTGCAAAACTTCCCTGAACTCCTCATCCGCTTCCCTGTAGAGCTCCTCGATGGATGAAAGCAGCTCAGCTCCACCACTGAAGTCGCTCTCTTCCGGCCAGCCCTCCGAAAGCCCGGTCAGGAAACCTTGTCTGATCACGGCATCCATATCGTTCAGACTCTTCACATGTGCCGAAATAGAATTGGACGCTTCTTCTCCAAGGGCATAGTGCCTTGCTATCGTTTCTACGGCGCCCTGAACATTGGCCTTATAGGTACTGTCTGCATTCTCCGGCAGATTTTTGCCAAGTGCCCGCTCCAGGAAACTCTCCTCATTGCCGTTGGCAGCCGCTGCGACGATGGCATCTCTCATCCATCGGTCATTGGCATTCTGCGGCATCACAAGCAGTTCTGCGGCCGCATAGCCGGTCTTTTCGTGCGATGGGAGTTCAGCCAGAGCCAGAAGAGCTGCAAGCCGGAGCTGCGGATCTGCGGCCATCAGTACGCCGGGATGAATAGTGTAAGACATATTCCCGTACGTTTCTGTGTCGGGTACAAACCCGGCCGCCAGTACATGCTCCAGCACTTCCTCTGTACGAGGGAGGGTCATCAGGGCTGCTCTGGCCACCGCAGTCACCGGATGATGCAGAGCTTCTAAAGCAACTTCAACGGCCTGGCGGTTACCAGCGTTCTCATCCAGCACACCCAGGCCGTGGAGGGTCCACAGGGCGTGGAATGCACCCGGATTGAGACCGATCTCATCCATCGACAGATCCTGCACCAGCTCATAAAGCTCAGGCAATATATCGGTTTCACCTCGCTCTACAAGCAGGCGCTGGGCGGTGAGGCGCCAGAACATGTTGTCGTGGGCGAGTGTGGCTACGATTTCAGAAGGAGATGCGTTCGCCAGATTGGGAATCTCCCGCTCTTCCGCACCTTTATAAGCGATACGATAAATCCTTGCATGGTCGACATCGCGGTGCTCCGTTTCGTACGCGTTGCCCTCACCCACCTCGAAACCGGCAGGAGTTGGGTTGTGCTGAATAATCAGGTTGTACCAGTCTGCAATCCAGAGGGCACCGTCGGGCCCCACTTTCGCCTGGATAGGTGCAAACCAGTCGTCCAGGCTGGCAAGAAAATTGAGCTCATTTCGCGCCCGATAGGTAGAACCTGCCTGATTGAAATCAAACTGGCCCAGAAGTC
>Ga0209487_1001790_pt1 | contig 17829 bp, 11 predicted proteins | sample Poulit2012_FD_187524 | JGI IMG/M metagenome (GOLD analysis project Ga0209487, IMG submission 187524) | Agricultural soil microbial communities from Georgia to study Nitrogen management - Poultry litter 2012 (SPAdes) (version 2) | ecosystem: Environmental > Terrestrial > Soil > Agricultural land...
CCGCCGAGGCGGAAGGTCTCACCCAGAGTGATGAGGTCGACCCCGCCGCGGTCGGCGAGGGAGGCCAAGCCGGCGAGTCGGCCCATGATGAATTTCTCGGTCTCGGCGTCGCGTTCGCGCTGCCATTCGCGCGGTGCTCCGGCGTTGGTCAGATCCAGGGCGATCAGGGAGGGGGATGCGGTCAGCGGGGTGGGGACAACGGTCACAGCGGTGCTCGCTTTCGGTGCGCAAGAAGAATCACTCCATGGCCTCAGCGGACGGGCAGATCCGGTGTGTCACGCACCGGACACGGGTGCTCGTCGAGCAACTGAGGGGTGGCGCCGAGGGGCCGTCAGAGGGCCCGAGGCTGCCGGATGAACTGTCGGTTCAGGCCGACATGGAGCGGCAACACATGGAACACATCACACAGGAGACGCGTCGCTGGTACGCCATGGTCCTGTCGGTGTTCATCTGCGTGTTTGTTCCTTCTCGGTTGGCACCGCGAAGCAAGTGGTGCGCTTGCCGCCGACCGGACGATCGGGGCTCGGTCCTCCCGGTGCAGACCCCACGGGGTTGCCGGTCAGCGAGCCGGGTCTTGATGCTGACTCTTGGACCACTCATGAGGCTATGGGCGGGATCGTGGCGTGTCAACGATCCGGCTCGACGACGAAGTGACATCACCGGAACCTGGCGGTGTGATTCTGCACCGTTGCGATGACGCGCCATTCGGCACTGTCGTGACGACCGCAATTTTGCACCGTCGCGTCTGCACCGTCGCGATGACGTACGGGCGCTGATTCAGGCGCGGTGGTCGAGCACCACCAGGTCATCGCGGTGCACCACCGCTCGGGCGCTGTCGGGTCCGAACTGCTGCCGCAACTCCGCCGAGGTGCGGCCGAGCCGTTCGGGCAACTCCTCGGCGCTGTAGGCGGCCAGCCCGCGGGCGACCACCCGCCCGACCGGATCGAGTACGTCGATCGGTTCACCGGCGTCGAACTCTCCGGCCACGCTGATCACCCCGGCTGCCAGCAACGATTTCTTGCCCACGGTGATGGCACGGACCGCCCCGTCATCGACCTGAACCGAACCGCCGGTGTGGGCTGCGTGTGCCAACCACAACCTGCGCGCGTTCACCCGACGGGCCGCGGGTTCGAACCACGTACCCACATCGGCGCCCGAAAGTACCGCCCCGGCGTTCTCCGCCGAAGTCACCACCACCGGGATTCCCGCCCCGGAGGCGATGGCGGCCGACTCCAGTTTGGAGACCATCCCGCCGGTCCCTACCCCGCCGCCCCGGGCGGTCACCTCGATGCCCGCCAAATCCTGTTGGTTGTCCACGCGGGCGATGCGCTGGGCGTCCGGGTGGCGCGGGGAGCGGTCATACAGGGCGTCCACATCGGTGAGTAACACCAGCGCGTCCGCCTTGCTCAGGTGCGAGACCAACGCGGCCAGGCGGTCGTTGTCCCCGAACTTGATCTCCTGGGTGGCGACGGCGTCGTTCTCATTGACGATCGGTAGCACGCCCAGGGCGAGCAACCGTTCCAGGTTGCGTTGCACGTTGCGGTGGTGGGCCCGGCGGACCACGTCCTCCACGGTCAGCAGCACCTGGCCCACGGTGATGTCGTGGGCGCCGAACGCGCGGGTGTAGTGCGCCATCAGCAGCCCCTGTCCGACGCTGGCGGCTGCCTGAGCGGTGGCCAGGTCCTGGGGGCGGGCGGTCAGACCGAGCACGCCCAGCGCGGATGCGATCGCGCCGGAGGAGACCAGCACCACCTGGCCGCCACTGGCACGACGCGCCGCCAGCACCTCCACCAGGGCGTTCAACTTGCGTACGTCCAACCGGCCGCCGGGGTCGGTGAGCGAAGACGATCCGATCTTCACGACGACGCGGCGAGCCCGGTTCGGGTCGGCTAGAGCGGCACGGCTGGTTACGGCGGTGGTCACGGTCATATTGTCGCCCACGGGCGCTGCGAGCAGCGTCTCAGTCGGGCCAGGAGTCCTCTTGCAGTTCCCGCCGGGCTGCGGCCTTGGCGTCCATGCGGTCGTAGTACTCCTGCCGCTTCTCGGCGCGGGTGGGTCGGGTACGGTCCTCCAGGCGCGCGTCGGTGCCGCGGGCACCGAGGTGTTCGGCCCCGGTGGTCATCGTGGGTTCCCAGTCGAAGATCACCCCGTCGGGCCCGTCGCCGATGACGACCTCCGCACCTGGTTCCGCACCGGCCCTGAACAACGCTTCCTCCACGCCCAGCCGCGCCAGCCGGTCGGCGAGGAAGCCCACCGCCTCGTCGTTGCCGAAGTCGGTCTGCTGCACCCAGCGTTCGGGTTTCTCGCCGGTGACCAGGAAGTACTCCCCATCGCCGGCGCGGCGCCGCGCGACGGTGAATTCGGCGTCGCCGGCGGCGGCCGGTCGCAGCACCGTGCGCGTGGGCGCCGGGGGCGGGGCCTGTTCGCGCGCTTCCTGCACGACCGCGGCGAGCGCGAAGGACAGTTCCCGCAGCCCAGTGCGGGCGACGGCGGAAACCTCGAATACTTCCATGCCGCGGGCCTCCAACTCCGGACGCACGAGTTCGGCCAGTTCCCGGGCTTCGGGCACGTCGACCTTGTTCAGCACGACCAGTCGGGGCCGCTCGGTCAGCGGAACTCGCCCGCCTTCGATATCGAGGTCGGCGCTGTAGGCGGCCAGTTCTTCCTCGATGATGTCCAGGTCGCTGATCGGGTCGCGGCCCGGTTCGAGCGTGGCGCAGTCCAGCACGTGCACGATGACGGCGCAGCGTTCGATGTGCCGGAGGAATTCCAGGCCCAGGCCCTTACCTTCGGAGGCTCCCGGGATCAGCCCGGGAACGTCGGCCATCGTGAAGCGATGCTCGCCGGCCTGGACCACGCCCAGGTTCGGCACCAGTGTGGTGAAGGGATAGTCAGCGATCTTGGGACGGGCTGCGCTCATCGCGGCGATCAGCGAGGACTTCCCGGCCGAGGGGAACCCGACCAGGGCCACATCGGCCACGGTCTTGAGTTCCAGCACCAGGTCCCGTTCCTGGCCTGGTTGGCCGAGCAGGGCGAACCCGGGGGCCTTACGCCGCGGGGAGGCCAGTGCGGCGTTGCCGAGACCGCCGCGACCGCCGGCTGCGGCGATGAACCGGGTCCCAGCGCCCACCAGATCGGCGATCACCTGCCCGTCTGCGGTCTTGACGACGGTGCCCTCGGGCACCGGTAGCACCAGGTCCTCTCCATCCTTGCCGGTGCGGTTGCCGCCCATGCCGCGGGTGCCGCTGGAGGCACGCCGGTGCGGGGCGTGGTGGTAGTCCAGCAGCGTGGTGACCTGCGGGTCCACCTCCAGGACCACGTCTCCACCGCGGCCGCCGTTGCCGCCGTCGGGTCCTCCCAGGGGCTTGAATTTCTCCCGGTGCACCGACGCGGCGCCGTGGCCGCCGTCGCCCCCGCGCGCGTGCAGCACCACTCGGTCAACGAAGTTCGCCAATGACGCCTCCTGGGTGCTGGATCGGATGCCGGGTCAGTCGGTGCTGAGTCGGATGGTGGACGGTACGCGCCGCTGGTGCGCGCGCCCGGCTTCCCGGGCGGGAAAGGGTTCCTCGAGGTGAAATGAGAAAGGGGGCGCTCCGACGTGTGCCGGTGCGCCCCCGTTTCGGAGTTCTCTTTCAGGCTTCGGTGAGGACGATGTCGACGACCTTGCGTCCGCGTCGGCTGCCGTACTGAACCTCGCCCGCGGCTACGGCGTACAGGGAGTCGTCACCGGCGCGACGCACGTTGTATCCGGGGTGGAACTTGGTGCCGCGCTGGCGGACCAGGATCTCACCGGCCTTGACGTTCTGTCCGCCGAACCGCTTGACCCCGAGCCGTTGGGCGTTGGAGTCGCGACCGTTACGGGAGGAACTTGCGCCCTTCTTGGTTGCCATGACCTACCTACTTTCCTTAACCGATGCCCGTGACCTTCAGGCGGGTCAACTGCTGGCGGTGACCGGCCCGACGGCGGGAACGAGTCTTGTTCTTGTACGTGCGGATGGTGATCTTCGGGCCCTTTTCGTCCCGGACGATCTCGGCGGAGACTTTGACCTTGGCCAACTTCTCCGCGTCCGTGGTCACCTCGTTGCCGTCCACCACCAGCACCGGGGTGAACTCAACGGCGTCGCCCACGTCCCCGGAGAGCCGGTCCACGACGACGATGTCACCCACGGACACCTTCTCCTGCCGGCCACCGGCCTTGACGATCGCGTACACCACGTTCTTGCTCATTCCTGTCTGGACAACATCAGCGGTCCCTCCCCAGCGCTGCACCTACCAGTAATGTCCACCGGAACCGGACCCGGTTACGCCCGCGCAGGAAGGGAGACGGCGCACGAGGCACCGACGCTTAAGGTTACGCGAGTGCCACGGCCTGAGCAAACTCGCCGCCATGTGATCTGGACCTCTCCACGCGGCGCCCCGGGTCCTTCACGCCCTGTGCATCCCGACCACTCCCCCGCGTGCGGCGGGGACACCGGGCGCCCGTGGCTGCCTGGCCGCCGATACTCTAAGCCCGCGATGTCCCAGAACCGAACGGATCCGATGCGCGCCCCGCGCTTGCCGGCGCATTATCCGCGCACCCCCACCGATTTGCTGCTGGCGCAGGCCGCGCCGTTTGCCTATGCCCGCACGCAGGTCGCGGCGGCGCGGCGCGCGATCAAGGACCTGACAGAGTTCCTTCCGGCGCACCAGAAGCAAATTCGCGAGCAGTTCATGCGGCTCGACCGCCAACTGGAGCAGTTCGAGGGCAATCTACGCCACTGGACGTTCGATGGCGCCGAATTCGACTCGCTCCGGGCTAAGCCGCCCCTCACCCAGGAGTGGGTGGTGCCGGGAGCACCTGTCGCCCCTCGGCCGGTGCCGCGGGCCCATGCGGAGGAGCCGGTCTTCGAATTCGCACCGGCGCTGGCCGCGACCCTGACGGACCTGGCTGGCACCGTGCACGCGATGAGCATGTCCAATGCGCGCCGGGCGGGGCTGATGCAGGCGCTATATCTGGCCGGCCGCGCGGCCCATGGCGCGCAGCGCGCCCGGCACCTGACTGCGATGTTCAGCGCGGCGGTGTGGGATTTCGAACGCCCCGCGATGCCCGTACTGCCCTCCGGAGCGGGCCGGATCGAATTGCGGCCCTCACCCCGAGCCGTGCCGCAGACCAGGTGGGCTCGCTACGCCCGGCTGCTGTTCACCCAGGGGCGGGTGGAGGTCACCACCAGCGAGGGACACGAGGTGATCGGCGTGCACGACCCGATCGCCTACCTGATGCATGTGGCACCGCCCAGTCCGACCACCACCGAGTATTTGGCCGAGCCCGCGGAGCGATACGCACCGGTGCCCGCGTATGAGGACCTGGGCGCCGTCCACTTCTGCAACGAGGCCGGTTACTCCCTCGGTGCGATAGCGGTGGCCGATTGGCTGGCCCAGCCCGACCTGCTCGTGCAGCAGCCGGCGCTGACCGGCACGGAGGTCACCGAGTTGACCGAACATGCGAACGTCGTCGGCTCTCTTGAGGTCAGCGGCATCGTGGCGGGCGCCGCGGTGCTCGGGGTTCCCATTCGCCGCGGTGTGGCACACCCTCCGGCGTCAACACCGCTGGAACCGGTCAAGGGTCTGCCCAGATGGTGGCCGTCGAGGGTGCGGCCGGGAGAATCGGACAACAACAGCGGGCCCGACGACGGCACTGACGACAGCCGCGCAGAGGCGCCGAAAGACGCCCGAACGACGTCGCGGTGGAAGGGCGCGGTAAAACCCGGGCAGTCCCCTGTCCCGGACGATCCCGTCCCGGGTGTGCGCCTGCTTCGCCCGGCGCCGCACCTACTACCGCGCCGCGGCCTGGCGGCCACTCGCAAGCACGCCGTCGGGCGCCGTACGAAGCGGCAGTTCGAAGTGGGTCCGGCCTCAGCCCTACAGCCCTGGCTCCAACGATTTGCCCCGGTGGCCATCGTGCTCGGCGGTGCGGGGCTCGCCCTGTCCGCAGAGCCCGGTTGGTTCACGTGGGCGATGGTCGGGGCGGCCCTCCTGGCCGCCGTCGAGCCGTGGGCGTGGTGGGCCGCGCATTGGCTGTTGGACCGGGACCGGCGCACGATGGTCGCGGTTTACCACCCAGGAACCTCCGAGCACGCCGGCAAGGAGTTCGCCCAACGCGCCGAGTTGCGGTTCGACGGTGCAAATATCGGTGTCCGCGGGGCGTGCGGGCACGAGGTGTGGATCGCGGACGGTTCCGATCAGGACCTGGGCGCCGTGGCGCTGGTGCGCCTACACGACGACGACAGCACCTGGGGCTTCGCCTTCGCCGACCGCTCGGGCCGGTGGCGGGTGGTGCTACCGGCCGCCGAGTGGGCCCCGGGCGGTGACTTGGGCGGGCTGGCGGCGTTCGCCCGAGCCGCCGGGCTTGCGCTCGTCGACCAGCGGGCCCAGCCGGGCTCCTTCGATGAGGACCCGTTCGCCGGACGCGGAGCCGAGCGGTTACGACGCTCCCGCGGTCCGAACACCCGGGCGATGATCTGGCTCACCTGTTGGGCGCTGGGCATGCTCATGCCCACCGTCGCCGCCGCAGGTGTCGCACACGTTGCCTTCCTCCTAGCGGTCGCCGCATGTGCCGGCGCCCCGGTGCTCCTGCGGTGGTCGGCGCGCCGGTGGCTGGGAGCGGGGGGCAGGGAAACGTCCTAGAACGTTCTGCCCAACAGGCACGCCCAGGTCTCCCGCTCAGCGATACTGCGCCGCCTCCCGGCGCTCCCGACCCCAGGGGTCCCCGGCGTTCTCGGTCGTACCGAGCCCAGCATTCCCCGCTCCCCCGCCGGGATTGCGCTGGCGGCCCGCCCCCGAACCGCCGGCGCAGGTCACTCCTGTGCGGTGCCGACCGGTGCCGTCTCCTCGGGGCCGGGCTCTGCCTGTGACTCATCGGACTGCGCGGCCGGCGTCGCCGATGCGGTTGGTTCGGCCGGCTCGCCTGCGGCGGAGTCACCGTCCTGCCGGTCGTCGCGCCTCACCTCGGTCCCGTCACTCTGCGCGGCACTCTCCGCGGCCCGCTCGGCGGCGCTACTGGAAGCATCGTCGAGGCTGCCGGCGGCAGTCGCAGAATTACTGGTGACCTCGGCGGAATTACTGGTGGCCTCGGCGGAAGTACCGGAGGCATCCGCGGGGGCGGCGTCAGACTCACCCGCCTTGCCGGAGGTGCGATCCTCGTCGGCGCCCGAACGTTCGGAGCGGGTTTCCTCCTCACCGGCGCCGGACTTCTCCTCGGCCTCATCCGAATCGGACTTGGCCTTCTGTGCGTCCTGTGCGTCTTTCGCGTCCTGTTCGGCGTGGGCGTTGGCCGCCGCCGCGGCGATGTTCGCCAACGCTGCGCGCACCTGGGCACGCTGCGCCTCGTCCTGTTCCGGTTCGGCCCGTCCGCCGCCCTTCGACTTATTGCCGCGCTTACCGCGGTCGTCGCTCTCCAGCGGTTCGGTGTGCACGTGGTAGCCGCGGCCGTTGCAGTGTTCGCAACTCTCGCTGAAGGCTTCCAACAAGCCCTGGCCGATCCGTTTCCGGGTCATCTGCACCAGGCCGAGCGATGTCACCTCGGCCACCTGGTGGCGGGTGCGGTCCCGGCCCAGGCACTCCACCAGGCGGCGCAGGACCAGGTCGCGGTTGGCCTCCAGGACCATGTCGATGAAGTCGATCACGATGATGCCGCCGATGTCGCGCAACCGCAGTTGGCGCACGATCTCCTCGGCGGCCTCGAGGTTGTTGCGGGTGACCGTCTCCTCCAGCGTGCCGCCGGTGCCGGTGAACTTGCCGGTGTTGACGTCCACCACCGTCATCGCCTCGGTGCGGTCGATCACCAGCGAGCCGCCGGAGGGCAACCAGACTTTGCGGTCCAGCGCCTTGGCGATCTGCTCGTTGATCCGCAGTTCGGCGAACAGGTCCTTCTTGTCCGTCCAGTGGTACACCCGGTCACGCAGGTCCGGGGCCACCGCCTCGACGTACTCCGAGACCGTCTTCCAGGCCTCATCACCGGAGATGGTCAGCGAACTGAAGTCCTCGTTGAACACATCGCGCACCACCCGCACGGCCAGTTCCGGTTCGCCCTTCAGCAGGGTCGGGGCGTTGACGGACTTGCGGTTCGACTTCTTCTGGATGTCCGCCCATTGCCGGGTGAGTCGCTCCACGTCCCGGCGCAGTTCCTCCTCCGTGGCGCCCTCGGCGGCGGTGCGCACGATCACGCCCTGACCGTCCGGGACGATGTCCTTGAGCAACTTCTTCAACCGGTTGCGTTCGGTGTCGGGCAACTTGCGCGAGATGCCGGTCATCGCCCCGGAGGGCACCAGCACCAGGTAGCGGCCTGCCAGGGTGATCTGGGAGGTCAACCGCGCGCCCTTGTGTCCGGCCGGATCCTTGGTCACTTGCACCAGCACGGTGTCGCCCGGAGCGAGAGCCTGCTCGATCCGGCGGGGCTGGCCCTCCAACCCGGCCGCGTCCCAGTTCACCTCACCGGCGTACAGCACCGCGTTGCGGCCCTTGCCGATGTCGATGAACGCCGCTTCCATCGAGGGCAGCACATTCTGCACCCGCCCCAGGTACACATTGCCGACCATCGACGTCTGGGTCTTGCGGGCCACGTAGTGCTCCACGAGGATCTCGTCCTCCAGCACCGCGACCTGAGTGCGGCCGTTGCGCTCGCGCACCACCATGTCCCGTTTGACCGACTCACGCCGCGCGAGGAACTCCGCCTCGGTGATGATGGCCCTGCGCCGTTGGGAGTCCCGGCCGTCCCTTCGTCGCTGCCGCTTGGCCTCCAGCCGGGTGGAACCCTTCAGCGCGGTCACCTCATCGCGACCGCCGTCCTCCGAGCCCGACCCCCGTGAGCCTCGCCGGCGCCGACGCCGGCGCGAGGAACCGCTGCCGGAACCGTTGTCGCCGTTGTCCCCGCTATCGGTCTGCTCAGAGCCCCGGTCGCTCGAGGATGTCTTGCGAGAGTCCTCATCGTCGGCGTTGCTTGCGGGCTGGTCCCCGTTGCGGTCGCGGTCGCTGCCGTCAGACTTGGCCGCGTCCTCCGAGTCCTCGCCCTGGTCGTTGCGCTTGCCGTTCCCACGACGGCGTCCTCGGCCGCCCCGGCGGCGACGCCGACGCTTCGGGCCCTGCCCGCTCTCGCCATCGTCGCTTGCGGGAGGCTCCGCCGCTTCAGAGTCACTGCTGCTGTCCTCGGCTGCCGCCTCGGTATCCGGCCGAGTCTCGCCCCGTTGATCGCGCTCCGCTTGCCGGTCGCCGGGCTCATCGGAAGGCGTGTCGACGGCGGGCGGTCCAGCGGGTGCCGCCGCGCGGCGGGGGCGACGGGCCCGGGTGGGGTCGGGAGCCTGGAAGAGCAACGCCGTCGCGGGCAGTCGCGGGCTGTCGGTGTCCTGCTCCGCGTCGGCCCCGCGATCGTGGTCTTTGTCCTCGCCGTCGTGCCCCTCCGCATCGGCCCGATCGGTGCCATCGCGCTGGTGGCCAGCCGTGTCACCGCGCTCGTGGTCAGCCTGGCCGGATCCCTGCTGCCCCGGGCCGTCCTGACGTGCCTCCTCGTGCTCGCCGACCGGGGACCTACGGCTGCGGGACTTGCCGCGCCTGCCGCGTTCGGGTTTGGAATCTTCCGGCGCCTCGTCCTCGCGGACCTGCTGCACGGGCTGGGTTCCGCGGGCGCGGGGGTCCTTGCGGTCCCGTTCGGGGATGTCCAGGTCGATCACCGCGGGTTTGTCGGCGCCCGTCTCGCTCGGGGTCTTTTTGGGGTCGACGCCCAGCGCAGCGAAGACGTCCAGCGCCGGCTCATCCGTTGCGTCGTCATCGCCCGCTGCGTCGTCAGCCCGTTCGTCCGTTTCGTCGTCATCGCTTGTCGCGTCGTCAGCCGCAACTTCATCCTCGCCCGCGGCGTCATCGTCTGCTTCGTCGTCGCCATCGGCCGCCTTACCCGCGGCGGCCGGCTCCACCGGCGTCTCGGCCGGGTCGGTGCCGTCCGAGCTGGGTACCGCAGCAGCCCCAGCATCGGTCTCCGCCGGGGCGTCAGCGCTCCCCCCGTCCTCCGGGGCCGGCTGCGCCTGCGTGGAGGGCGACTCGGCCGAGGCCTGCTCGGCTGCTCGTTGCTCCGATGCTTCCTGCTCGGCTGCTTCGCGCTGGGCCGGTGTCATCACCGGTCTGGTTGCCCGCCGCGGTCTGCGCCGACCCGTTGCGGCGGGCGTGGATTCTGTTGTCGCGTCGTTGGTGGGTTGATCACTCACGAGGTGTGCTCCGGCCCTCGTACCACCCATATTTGGTACGAGGTGCTATTCGTGGTGCCGGCCGGGGCCGGCGCCGGTAACGGGAAAGTCTGTCGGTTCCGAGGGCTTTCGCGATCACTCGCGGGAGGCTCTCGCGACGTCATCATCCGTGCCATGTGGGCCGGTGCCGGGTGGTCGGTCCGCATCCTGCGCCGGGCCCTCATGGGCGGCGCGGGAAGGTCGAACCCCAACTACCTATGCCGATGTCGTCGGGTCCTGCGGAGGGTATGGGTTCCGCACCGCAGCACCAAGGCGAGTATCGCACAGAACGCCTCCGACGGGGTGGCCACCACGGGTCCGATACGCCCCCCACCCGCCTTTCGGCAGCGTTTCAGCCGCCTCCCCCGGCGTGTCTGGGCGTACGTTGTGAGTCATGGATTCAACGCGGGCGATGGAACCGACGCTGCGAGCCGTGCTGTCCCTGACCTCTCATCTGGATCTGGACCAAGTTCTGCAGGAGTTGGTGGAAACTGCGGCGGAATTGACCGGGGCGAAATACGCCGCGATCGGAGTGCTGGACTCCTCGGGAGTGAACGAGCGGTTCCTCTACACCGGCATGCCTCAGGACTTCACCGACACCCACGACCCACCGCACGGATACGGGGTGTTGAGCGCGATCCCGGCCGAGGGGGCGCTGCTGCTGGAGGACCTCACCCAACACGAGGCCTTCCTCGGATTTCCCTCCGAGCATCCGCCGATGCGCACATTCCTGGGCGTCTCGTTACGGATCGGCGATGAGGTGTTCGGGCGGATCTATCTGGCGGAGAAGCCCGGAGGATTCGACGACGACGACGCCCGGCAGGTGCAGGTGCTGGCCGCCGCCGCGTCGATCGCCGTCCAGAACACAAGCCTGTACGAGACGGTCCGTTCCCGGGAGCAGTGGGTGGTAGCCGGCCAGGAGATCACCACCGCCATGCTGGAAGGCACCGACGTAGAGGAGGCGCTGACGGTCATCGCCCAGCGGGCCCGGCAGATCGCGGCCGCCGATACCGCGGTGCTGGTGCTCCCCGGTGTGGGCGAGGACTGGGTGATCGAGATCGTCGACGGCGATTCCCACGGTGATTTGCTCGGCACCGTGATGCCGCCGGACGGTCGGGCCCAGCAGGTGATCCGCACCGGCGCAGGCATGATCGTGGACTCCTTCGCGCGGGCCCACCGGCTCCGGGTGCCCCAGTTCGGCCGGTACGGACCTTCGCTCTATGCGCCGCTGGGCGACCGGGAGAACGTGATGGGCGTGATTATCCTGCTGCGCCGCAAGCGGGCACCGGAGTTCAGCACCACCGATCTGCAAGTGGCTGAATCCTTCGCCCGTCAGGCCGCCCTGGCCCTGCACCTGGCCGAGGCCCGGGACGCCCAGGATCGGGCCTCGGTGCTCGATGAACGTGAGCGGATTTCCCGCGACCTGCATGACCTGGCGATCCAGCAGTTGTTCGCCTCGGGCCTGCAGCTGACCCAGGCCCGCGAGCAGATTCCAGCCCGGGAGGAACAACTCCTGGCCGTGCTGGATGAGGCGCTCACCGGGGTCGATGAGTCGGTACGCCAAATCCGGGCGATCGTGCACGCGCTGCGGTCACCCGATGAACGCGCCGGGTTGGTGGACCGGTTGGAGCGGGAGGTGTCCCTGGCTCGCACCGGCCTGGGTTTCGCGCCGTCGCTGGTGCTCGAACGGATCCCTGCCGGCTCCCCGTTGCACTCCGACGAACTGGATGCGCGGGTGGATGATGACCTGGCCGACGACGTAGTGGCCGTGGTACGCGAGGGCCTGGCCAACGCAGCCCGCCACGCCCGGGCCTCCTTGTTGCACGTGCGGGTGGGTCTGGGCACCGACCAGATCCGAGTGGACATCATCGACGACGGCGTGGGCCTGCCGGCGGACCCGCCGCGATCCTCCGGTCTGGCGAACCTGGGGCAACGCGCCCGCCGCCACGGCGGGCACTTCACCTGGGCCGCAGCCTCCGACGGCGGGGCACATCTGACCTGGACGGCGCAGTTGGGTTGAGCCTTGTCGGATTCCGGCTGTCCAGCGCCTGGGCCGCTTCCAGCGGAGCCCGCCCGAAGCCGCTCCGAACCGAGCCTGCCCGGCAGCGAGCCCGCCGGGCGCTCGCACCGCTCCGAACCCGGCCTGCCGGGCGCCCGAACCGCTCCGAGCCGGGGCCTGCTCGGGTTCAGGCCCCGGGTGTCGGACTTCAGGCCTGCCGCACCACCCCCCTGGGTCAGGCCCGCTGGTCAGGCCCGCTGGTCAGGCCCGCTGGTCAGGCCCTCTGGGTCAGGCGACGTTTTGGGCTCGCAGTGCTAATTGCGGGCCTTGGCACCGAGCCTGCGCATGAACAACGCCGTACCGAGCGCGATGTGCTCGATCTCGCCGGGGTGGACCGATTCATCCGGTGCGTGGATCCGAGAGGCAGGCTCGGCCAGGCCGAGCATCACGATGGAGGCCTCCCGGTGGGCTTCGGCCAGGGCGGCGGTCAGGGGAATCGCCCCACCCTGACCGATCGTGACCGTGGGCCGGCCGAAGGACTGGCCCAGAGCGTTGCTGAGATCCTCGAAGGCCTCGCTGTCGGTGCGGGCCGCGAAGGGCCGGCCGCGACCGGTGATCTCCACCTCCACCTGCACGCCCCACGGGGCGCGGGCCTTCAGGTGCTGAACCAATGCCGCTTCGGCCTGCTCCACCTGGATCGACGGCGGGATGCGCAAGTTGACCAGCGCCGATGCCCGCGGCTGGATCGCCGCCACCGCTCCTTCCACCGCAGGCGCCTCGATGCCGAGGACGGTGGCGGCCGGTCGGGCCCAGATCTGGTCGGCAACCGAGCCCGATCCGAGAACCTCAACACCGGGAAGCACGCCGGCGTCGGCGGCGAACTGTTCTGTTGGATACGGCTCTCCCGGCCAGCGTCCGTCGGCGGGGAGCCCGTCGATCACGGTGTCACCCTCGGCGTTGCGCAAACTGGCCAGGATCGTCATCAGCGCGGCGATCGGATCCGGAGCCGCTCCGCCGAAGGCACCGGAGTGCAGCGAGGTGTCCAACGCTCTGACTCTCACGGCGGCATCGACCACGCCGCGCAGCGCCACGGTCAGGGTGGGCACGCCGACGGCGGCATTGCCGGTGTCCTGGATCAAGATGACATCGGCGGCGAACAGTTCCGGGCGCGCGGCAACCAGTTGCTCGAGGCCTCCGGTGCCCTGTTCCTCCGACCCCTCGACCACCACCGTGAGGGACACCGGGTACAGCCCGTCGGCATCTTGGCCACCGGCGAGTTCGGGGCTCGGCCCATCGGCATTCTGGCTTTCGTCGTCCTGCTGCTCGCCGGTGTTCGCATCAGCGCGCAGGGCCCGAAGTGCGGTCAAATGGGTGATGACCGAGCCTTTGCAGTCGGCCGCGCCACGAGCGTAGTAGCGGCCGTCGCGTTCGGTCAGGGTCCAGGGGTCGCTGGTCCACTCGGCGGGGTTCGCGGGTTGCACGTCGTAGTGGGCGTAGAGCAACACCCGCGGGGCGCCCGGCGGGCCGTCGTAGTGGGCGATGACCGCCTCCGACCCGTCGGGTGTGGGCATAATCTCGGCGCGCAGCCCCTCCGCGCTGAACGCATCGCGAACCCATTCGGCGGCGAGCCGGCACTGCTGCGGATTTTCCACGGACGGGTCGGCCACGGAGCGGAACGTCACAAGTTCAGTCAGGTCCTCGATCGCGCGAGGCATGAGGTTAGCGATCCGCGCGCGCAGGGCGGAGTCCTCCGGGGTCTCATCGATACGGGAGCCAGTGCCGTGGGGTGTGGTCATAGGTCCTATCCTGGCAGCCGCGGACCCACTGATGCGTCGCGACTTTCCAGTAGTCACCGCGACGCGCGGCGCACCTACGGGGCCACAGCGCACCGCGCATTGCCATTGACCGACCGGATTTGATGCGTCAGCGACTCGGGCGAGAGGCTTCTTCCCCGGCCCGCCAGGCGGAGGAGCGTTGTCCCGCCACCCAGGCCGCCACCTGTGTGCGGCGTTGCAGGCCCATCTTCCCGAGAATGGCGGTGACGTGATTCTTCACCGTCTTTTCCGCGACACCGAGGATTTCGGCGATCTCGCGGTTGGACAGGCCGTCGCCGATGAGTTCCACGATCCGCTTCTCCGAAACGGTCAGGTCTGCGGTGGGGTCATCGGCGTCGGCCCGACGGCGGGTGATCGTGCGTTCATCAAGCAAAGTGCGCCCGGCAGCCACAGAGCGGATGACCTCCGCGATCTCTGCTCCGCGCACAGTCTTGAGCACAAAAGCTTTGGCGCCTGCTGCCAGCGAGGCCGCCACCGCGTCGTCATCATCAAAACTGGTCAGCACGATGCACCCGGCTTCCGGCAGGTGCCGGGACGCGGCGTTGATGATCTCAATGCCGGTGCCGTCGGGCAGTTGCAGGTCCACCAGCAGCACATCGGGACGCACCAGGGCCAACCGCCGGGTGGCTTCAGCAACAGAGGAGGCCTCGGCGACGACCTCCACTCCCTCAGCACGGTCGACCACGTGTGCCAGACCGCGCCGGACCACTTCGTGATCATCGATGATCATCACGCGGATCTGCTCAGTCATACCCGCACTCTACTGGCCACCATTGCTGCTTGCGGCAGGTTCCGGGCTAGCCGCAGCAGGTTCCGCGGTGGATGCCCGCACCTGGAGTTCGACGTCCATCACCACCTGTTCGGCGGGCGCGGCATCCGGATCCGAACCGCTCCCGGTCTCGGGCTCGGCCATCAGCAGGTCCACGGCTCGTGCCCCGATTAGCTGGGCCGGCACGGCAACCGTAGTCAGCGCCGGTGCCAGTAACCGCGCCACGGGCACGTCATCGAAACCGACCACGGAGATCCGTTCGGGGACGGCGACCCGCCGGGCAGCCAGCCGGCCCAGGATACCGATGGCCAATTGATCGTTGAATGCCAACACCGCCGTGACTCCCCGGGCGATCGCTTCATCCGCGGCTGCCACACCGCCGACCTGCCCGGGGCGGTAGGCCCCCAGGTCGACGACTTCCAATCCCCCGGGTGCGGTTTGGTAAGCCCGCCGGCGCTGGGCATCGGACCACGAAGTGGCCGGCCCGCCGGCGTAACCAACGTAGCGGTGGCCCAGGTTGTACAGGTGTCGCAGTGCCTGTGCGATACCGCCGGCATTGTCCGGAACCACGCTGGCAATCCGGTCCGTTGCCACCTGCAGTTGCCGGTTGATCAGAACGGTCCGGGTCTTGACGCCCAAGGCTTCCAGGTCCGCATCGGGCACCCGTGGGGAGGCGAGGATGAGCCGGTCAATACCGGCGGACAGTTGATCCAGCACTGCCCTCTCGGTCTCCACGTCCTCGTCGGTGTCGGCCATCACAGCGGTGAGGCCGGCGGCGCGGACCCGTTGCTGCACCCCCTTGGCCACCGCCGCGTAGAACGGGTTCTCCAGATCGGGCAGCACGAGTCCGATCGATTGGCCGCGACCGGTGACCAGTTGGCGCGCGGCGCTGTTGGGCACGTACCCCAGCGCGTGCGCGGTGCGTTGCACCCGCTCCCGAGTGGAGGTAGCCACTGCGGCCGAGCCGGCCAGTGCCCGGGAGACGGTCGCAGTCGACACTCCCGCGGCGCGTGCCACGTCATGGATCGTCGCCAACCGCCCCTCCCTTCTCGAATCCGCACTCGGTCACCGATCCCAGCCTTGTACCTATCCCCACGCCTGCACTTAGACCCACACCTGCACTTATGCCCACGCCTGTACTTATGCCCAGGCCTGGTCGCCATTCGTTCAAGCGCCGTTGCGAATCCTCGCAGCCGCACGCCGGGGTCGTAATCGATGCCCGGGTCGTAGCCGCACACCCGGGTCGTAAACGCTTACAAGCGTTCTTGTTCCCACATCCTTCCCGTGCTAGCGTGCCGAGTCAACCACTGATGTAAACGTTTGCGAACGTGGAAATACCGGAGATGCCGATGTCCTCTGACCTTCTTGACCAACTGGGAGCCGCTCGGTTGGTGCCCGTGGTGGTGCTCGACGATGCCGGGGACGCCGCATCGCTGGCCCAGGCCCTGGTCGCCGGCGGCCTACCGGTAGCCGAGGTCACCTTCCGCACCGAGGCGGCTCTCGCCGCGATCGAAGCCATCGCCGAGCGGGGCGACGTGCTGGTGGGCGCCGGCACTGTCCTCACCCCCGAACAGGTGGACGCGGCCGTGGACGCCGGCGCGCAGTACATCGTCTCCCCCGGTTTCCACGCCCCCGTTGTGGAGCGGGCACAAGCACGAGGCGTCCTACCCTTACCCGGTGCGGTCACCGCCACCGAGATCCAGGCCGCACTGGGCGCCGGACTGACCACGGTCAAGTACTTCCCGGCGGAAACCTCCGGAGGGGCCAAGGCGATCAAGGCGCTGTCCGCGCCGTTCACCGACGTGCGCTTCGTGCCGACGGGCGGCATCGGTCCGACCAACCTCGCCGAGTACCTGGCCCTGCCAAGTGTGCACGCCGTCGGGGGTTCCTGGATGGTGCCGCGGGACAAGGTGGCCGCCGGCGCTTTCGACGAGATCACATCCCTTACCGCCCAGGCCGTCGAACTGGCCGCCAACCCGCCGGCTTAGGTCAGCCAACCACTACCAATCCATCCCCATCGACAAGGAGCGTGCGATCCGTATGCCACTGAACATCCGTCCCGCCGAAGAGACCCGTTACGACATCCTCTCCCTGGGCGAGGTGATGCTACGGCTGGACCCCGGCGAAGGGCGCATCCGCACCACTCGCGAGTTCCGGGTGTGGGAGGGCGGCGGGGAGTACAACGTGGCCCGCGGACTACGGCGCGCCTTCGGTCTGCGCGCGGCGGTGGCCACTGCCCTGGTGGACAACGAGGTGGGCCGGCTGGTGGAGGACTTCATCCTCACCGGCGGGGTGGACGCCTCCTTCATCAAGTGGCAGTCCTTCGACGGCCTGGGCCGGCAGGCCCGCAACGGGTTGAACTTCACCGAACGCGGCTTCGGAGTGCGCGGGGCCGTTGGGGTCTCCGACCGCGGTAACACCGCCGCGAGCCAACTGGCACCGGGCGACATCGACTGGGACCACATTTTCGGCGACCTGGGCGTGCGCTGGCTGCACACCGGCGGCATCTTCGCCGCGCTGAGCGAGACCACCGCTGAAGTGGTGGTGGAGGCCGTCACGGCGGCGAAGAAGCACGGCACGATCGTCTCCTACGACCTGAACTACCGGCCGAGCCTGTGGAAGTCGATCGGCGGGGTGGATAAGGCGCGGGAGGTCAACTCCCGGATCGCTCCGCACATCGATGTGATGATCGGCAACGAGGAGGACTTCACCGCTTCCCTCGGGTTCGAGGTCGAGGGCGTCGATGAGAACCTCACCGGCCTGGAGATCGAGAACTTCAAGAAGATGATTGCCACCGCGTCCAAGGCCTACCCGAACTTCAAGGTGATCGGCAATACCCTGCGCACCGTGCACACCGCCTCGGACAACGACTGGGGCGCGATCGCGTGGTCTGCCGATGAGGGCTTCGCCGAGGCCACTCACCGCAAGAACCTGGAGATCATGGATCGAGTGGGCGGCGGAGACTCCTTCGCCTCCGGA
>Ga0209487_1001791_pt1 | contig 17828 bp, 18 predicted proteins | sample Poulit2012_FD_187524 | JGI IMG/M metagenome (GOLD analysis project Ga0209487, IMG submission 187524) | Agricultural soil microbial communities from Georgia to study Nitrogen management - Poultry litter 2012 (SPAdes) (version 2) | ecosystem: Environmental > Terrestrial > Soil > Agricultural land...
GTTCCCTTTTATATTCAGATTTATACAGCCGTTAAGTATCCCTTTTTCAAAATCCACCGGGCCGGGCATACCGAGTCCTGCACCCAGGGTTTCCTCTACTTTGAAACCTAAAGATTCCTCTTTTGACCGGAAGGAGTCATGAACATTCGGGAGTATGTGGCTACCTTCTTCCGATATATCTGTCGGAATCTCCCATTTTTCAATCAGATTGATTTCTTCATCGAAAATCCCCAATTTGCATGATGTTCCTCCGATGTCTGCTGCTAAAATGACACTCATGTACTAACCTCTTTTCCTTAAAATAAGCAATGCTTCTGTAAATTCCTCGCTGGTGACGAGACCGTGCTTGTAAAGTTCTTTTATCTCCATTTCCATCATTGCGAGCTTGTTCTTTTCGTCCCTGTCATAAACGTATATGCCATATCTGCGCAGTAGAAGATTGATGTCACTGAGATCTTTATTATTCATTATATTCCTCTGCCAGGAGTTTCAACCCTTCATCTTTTATATTTTTGGTGTCCAGCTGGCTGAAGACATCCTCCATCCCTTCATAATCACGCTGTTTTCTCAACTGGATCAGCCGGTATTCGGCAGCATATTCATTCGACGGGTCGAGTTCATAGCTTTTTTCATGATAACTTTCCGCCCGTTCCCTTTCGCCGGCATGTTCCGACAGAACACCCAGTGCATGGTATGTTGTGGCGGTACCGTCTCCTGACCTCAGTGCCTCATTGGCAATCTTGAGAGCCTCTTCATATTCTCCCTTTTCAATATGTTCCATCGCCATATCGTCAAAGGGCTGGCTTGAATCCTTCGATGTCATGACAAAATAAGAAATTACTGCCAGTATAATAAGCATCGCAAATGTCCCAAAGAACCATTTTGAACCAAATCTCTTCGGATTGAACACGACCCCGAGCAACACACCCGAGACAAGACCGCCGATATGCGCGAAATGATTGATATTGGCAAACAGCTGGGCAAATACGGATATCAAAACGAATATCAGTGCAATCTGGATGATCAGTTTCAAATTGATGCGGCCGTGTACCAGCAGATGGACGATGATGATTCCGAGCAGGCCGTAAACCGCGCCGCTCGCACCGAGGGAGATGCCCTCGATGACGAACATGAGCGAGAACAGGCTTGAAAGCATTCCGGTCAGACAGTATGCAATGAGCAGATGGAACTTGCCATACAGGCTCTCTGTGAATTTCCCCAGTATATACAATGCGAATATATTGAACAGGAAATGATCTATTGTGACATGCAGGAAGGAGCTTGTCAGCAATCTGTAGAACTCCCCGGAAACGACGTTGAAGTGGCTCAGTGCGAGAGCGTTCGTCAGCAGATAGGAGTCAGAAAACCTGACTGCTGCGAAGTTGAACAGGAAGATGATCAGATTGATGCTGATCAGAAGATATGTCATCGGTGTAAACTTGATCATATATTTCTCAAAAGGATGCTGACCCATGAGGCGTCTCTGGTAATAATCGTCATCTTTTGCTTTCTTGTACTTCATATCGAGTCTGAAGAAAGGGTTCCGGATGAGCTTTCCCATATCTGAAACACTTCTGTGTATAATCTTGAGGCCGTCCGATTTCCTCTTTCTGCGGGTACCGCCTTCAGCCATATGAATGCAGTAGATTGTGCCGACATCGAATCCGGCTTGATTTGAAATCGTGTCCGCACTTTCAAAAAGGCTGTCTGTGGTATGATCCATCTCTTCTTCTGTAAGAAGATCATTGAGGAACATAACGCTGCGGTCTTTTGGATTTTTGAGCCATATTGTGCCGTTCGCCCCATCGTAATCGAGGAACGAATAACCGGTATAGCGGACCAGTTCATAGGCAGTGTGCCACTTACTTCTCATTCGCAGTCCTCCTGCTTTTTGCATCGATTGTACGCTCAGGAGTGATAAGTATATCCACAGCGATGTCATGCGGTTCCTGGACCACTTCGCCGAGCTGTTCGTCGAACAGCAGTGAGACTTTCAGTCCGTTGTAATCTTTCAGGAAACGGTCATAGAAACCGCCTCCGTATCCGATTCTGTAGCCTGCCTCTGAATAGACGAGACCCGGCACTACGATGAGTTCCACCTGATTGTTTATATCGCTTCCGTCCGAAGGCACACGGAGATTTTTCTCATCAGTTACAATATCATCAAAAGAAATGAACCTTGAGAAGTTCATTTCTTTTTTCCTGTAATCACATACAGGTGTGTAGACTTCACGCCCGGATTCCACCATCCATGAAATGAGACCGTCCGTATCAAGTTCATGGGGCATGGCCAGCACAATGCCGATGGAACGGATATCATATTCCTTTATGAAAGCAATGAGTTTCTCCTTCAGAACATCCTCTTTTTCATTTTTGGACATCTCATCCATTGAAGACAAAACCGATATCATATTTTTGCGCAAAGATTTCTTATCCAAAGTATTACCTCTTTCCGTAATCATCATTAATGGTCATATAATATCAATTATACATATTATAGTATTTACGTGTGCAAAGGAAAAGGTTATGCACATATAAACACACAAAAATAAAGAACCCCGATGATATGACCGGGGTTCTGCTGTTACTGCTGGAAAATTTTTTCGTATTTGTCACCTGTCAGTACAAAGTAGACATGCTCTGCGATATTTTTGATATGGTCTCCGATACGTTCAAGGTACTTGGCTGCAAGTTGGCTCTGCCCTGTCACGAATACATCTGTTTCCTTGATGATATCCGTTGTCGTTATCTGGACGAACAGTGCATCGATGTCTTTATCGCGTTCGATGATCTCGGTGCACAGGTCCGTATCTCCTGTTTCATATGCTGTTTTAACATCTTCAAGCATAAGCAATGCAAGCCGCTCCATCGTCGACAGTCTGAGCAGCAGTTTTTCACTGCCCAGCCTGACCCTTTTCCTGACTTCGCCGATGTTGCTGATGTTATCGCTTATGCGCTCCAGATCATCGGCAATCTTGATGCTGGAAATGATGAGTCTCAGATCTGTCGCTACCGGCTGCTGGGTCGTGATCAGGTTGATGACCTGGGTGTTGATATCATTTTCCATTGAATTGATGGCCGAATCCCCTTTTACAAGGGCTCTCGCCCGTTCTGTGTCCGCGTCGGTCAACACTTCAGTACTCCCATCCAGTCTCCTGTAGCACTCTTTGCCAAGTGTCATTACATCCTGATGGAGTGTATCCATATCGGCCTGGAATTTTCCGCGATAGATCATTTATCCGAACCTGCCCGACACATAGTCCTCAGTGCGTTTGTCTTTCGGATTTTCGAAGATTGCTTTCGTATCATCATGTTCGACGACATATCCCTGATAAAAGAATGCCGTCTTATCAGAAATGCGGGCAGCCTGCTGCATGTTATGTGTTACAACAATGATACTGTATTTTTCTTTGAGTTCCTGCATGAGATCCTCAATCTTGGTCGTTGAAATCGGATCGAGTGCACTTGTCGGTTCGTCCATCAGGATAACATCAGGCTCGATGGCGAGTGCTCTTGCAATGCATATCCGCTGTTGCTGACCGCCTGAGAGACCATAGGCATTCGCATTGAGACGGTCCTTGACTTCATGCCAGATCGCCGCCCCCCGGAGACTCTTTTCAACAATTTCATCAAGTACCTTCTTCTTGCGTATACCATGTACCCTTGCACCGTAGGCAACATTGTCATAGATAGATTTAGGGAATGGGTTCGGTTTCTGGAATACCATGCCGACTTTCGTCCTCAGTTCCTCAACTGTAAGCGATTTATCGAAAATGTTCTGCTCGCGGTAGACGATGTCACCTTCCGTACGTACAACAGGTACAAGCTCCACCATCCTGTTCAGTGATTTGATGAAAGTAGATTTGCCACAGCCGGATGGACCGATGATTGCGGAAATTTCATTTTCATTGAACGTAAGGTTTATATTCTGGAGTGCATGGTTATCCCCGTACCAGAGATTGAAATCTTTTGCTTCGAAAACAGGCCTGGAAGAATGTACAATGCCTGGTTGCTTATTCTGCTGCTCAGTTTGGGTGCTTATCGCTTCATTCATAACTGATCTCTCTTTCATTTTAAGTTCTGCCATGATTAACCCCTCCATTAAAACCTTTTGGAATATTTGTTGCGGATATAGATTGCTGCAGAGTTCATAAGGAACAGTATGAGCAGAAGAATGATGATTCCTGCTGCAGTCAAATACTGGAACTCTGCCTGTGGCATCTTGACCCAGTTATAGATCTGCATCGGCAGTGCCTGGAATGTGTCGAATACACTGTTTGGTGTGACAAGCAGTGATACCGGTACACCTATGACCACAAGTGGTGCCGTCTCCCCGATCGCCCTGGACAACGCAAGAATGATACCTGTGATTATACCCGGGATAGCTGCCGGCAGTATGATCCTTGAAACAGTCTGCCATTTGGTTGCTCCCATCCCGATGGAAGCCTCACGCACGAACCCGGGTACTGCCCTGATTGCCTCCTGTGCTGCGACGACGATTACCGGCATGATCATGAGCGCCAGTGTCAGACCGGCTGCCATTACGGAGTTTCCGAGTGACAGCTGCCTGACGAAAATCGTAAGACCCAGAAGTCCGAAGACCACGGACGGTACACCTGCCAGGTTTGAAATGTTTATAGTAATGAAATTGGTGATTTTGTTCTTCGGCGCATATTCCTCCAGGTACAGCGCCGTGCCTACCGACAGTACGATGGCCACCGGTGCTGTAACAGCCATCAGCCATATTGAGCCTATGATGGCACCATAGATGCCTGCGCTTTCAGGCCGGCTGGAGCTGAAACTTGTAAGAAAGTCCCGAGTAAGATATTCCCAGCCGCCGAGGACCGTATCCACTATCAGTGTAACCAGAACTACAAGGCCCACCATAGTGCACAGGAGGAAAAGCAACTTCATGAATTTGTTTAAGAATAATCTGCCGCCCAAAGATTTGGCCACCTGATTTTTATCTGCCAGCTGCATATTAATATTCCTCCCTGAATCTTTTTGTGATCCACTGTGCTGCAAGATTCATGACCAGTGTGAAAAGGAACAGTGTCATACCTACTGCATAGAGACTGTAATAAAGGTCTGTACCGAATGCAGCATCACCTGATGTAACCTGAACGATGAAACCGGTCATGGTCTGAAGTGATGCAGTAAGATCGAAATCAGCACCCGGCGTGCTGCCAGCTGCGATTGAAACAATCATGGTCTCACCGATCGCGCGTGAGATACCAAGTACGAATGATGCGACTATTCCCGAGGCAGCAGCCGGCAGGATGATTTTGAATACAGTTTCCAGACGGGTGGCGCCAAGACCAAGTGAGCCTTCCCTTGTAGCGCCGGGTACCGAGCTCATCGCATCCTCGCTCAGGCTTGCTATCATCGGCACAATCATTATTCCGACTACAACCCCCGGTGAAATCGCATTGTACAGGCTGACTCCCGGAAAAATTTCCCTGATGAGAGGAGTGACAAAAGTGATTGCGAACGTCCCGTAAACGACCGTCGGAATCCCTGCAAGTATTTCCAGAATGGGCTTCACTATTCTTCTGATACGGTCACCCGCATACTCACTCAGGTAGATTGCCGCCCCCAGTCCCACCGGAACGGCAACAATGGTGGCAATGACCACGATTTTCAATGTACCCATCATCAGAGCAATGATTCCGAATGTTGGATCGGCACTGAATGCATTCCATTCGGTTGCAGTGATGAATTCAATAAAGGGTACTCTGGTAAAGAAAATGAATGTCTCAGATAACAGAGTATATAAGATTCCGACGGTAGTAAGGATTGAAACGGATGTGATGATGAAAAGTATGACTGGTACAGCTCTTTCTATGAATTTTGTACTCTTGTTGTTTTTATTATTCTGAATCATTTCCCGTATATTATATTCACTCATAATAAACCTCGCTTAAAAATACTTTAAAATGGACGGGTGCTCCCGTCCATTTGTCATTGTCATGAGTTATGGCAATTGATCAATCTGTTCCTGGTAGTCCTCTTCAGGAAGGGCGACGTAACCAGTTTCCTGTGCTGTCGTTGCAGCATTTTCAAGAGTGAATTCCATGAAAGTTCTGAAGTCTTCATTGTTTTCAAGAGATTCATTCTTGGCATAGACATAGAGTGGACGGGACAGTGGATATTGATAGCTTTGTACTGTTTCATCTGTAGGTTCAATTGCTTCCTCGCTGTCAGGGCCCTGGACAGGTACTGCTTTGAGGGTATCCTCGTTGTTCAGATAGAAACTGTAGCCGAAGAATCCGATTGAATTCGGATCAGAATTGACGGATGAAACCACCTGATTCGTATCCTGAATCAGTTCTGCCTGCACATCCTCATCATTCATGACTTCTTCTTTGAAGAAATCATGTGTTCCATGGGACTGATCCGGACCATATGCAGTAATCGGCTCATCCGGAAAGTCTTCACGCACATCGCTCCATGACTCAGCTTCTCCACTGTATATAGTATAGAGCTCATCGAAAGTCAGACTGTCCACGAAATCGTTCTCCTGGCTGACTGCGATTGTCAGACCGTCAGTACCGACAAGGAACTCTGTATATTCAATCCCGGCTTCTTCCAAAGCTGTAATCTCTTCTTCTTTAATGTCACGCGAAGCATTTTGGAAGTCAGTTTCGCCTGCAGTGAATCTTTCGAAGCCTGCACCTGTGCCGGAAACACCTATTTCAGCAGCCATACCATGCTCAGCATTGAACTCCTCGTTGATGATTTCCATTATTGGAAATACTGTGGAAGATCCATCACCGATGATTGATCCGCCTGTTTCACCTGAAGCTTTATCGGATTTCTCTTCTCCCTCCGTCGGATCAGAAGCGTTACCTCCGCCGCACGCTGCAAGTATGAACATTACGCCCAGCAGCACAGCTGAAAGAAACATACTTTTTTTCATTCTTGAATTCCTCCAGTAGAATATATGTGATTTGCTTACATGTTCACTTTAAACCCTGAATGTAAATCTGGAATGAATGATTTGTAAAGTTTGTGTAAATACAAAAACCACCCGGTTCGGGTGGTTTAATGAGCTAATCATAGCTTCCATATACAAGTTTTGGATAGAACTCACTCAGTTCATACTGATGAGCCTGAACTTCGTCAGCACCATGTACTACTTCATAGTATTTGTTGATGACGTCCCTCCCCAGGTATTGGGACGGGAAGAAGGGAATGGTGTTTGGCGTATTTGGGAAGATTACTGAGAATGCCATTTCAGGATCATCGTAGGGTGCGTAGCCTACATAAGTCTGATTGAGCACCTCATCGCCTTCTTTAAACGCCTGGGCGGTCCCTGTCTTCCCTGCTGCTTTTGGTTCCAGGGTATGATAGGCATCCCAGCCTGTGCCATATCTGTCTGTCGCCTCGTCATGTGTATTGAAAACATCATAGAAGCCGGATTGTATCTGGTTGAGCTGTTCTTCAGTATACGTGACATTATTCAGCACCTTGCCGTTGAATGACTGGAGCACAGGTCCATCGGCATTTGAATCGCTGCCTCTTACCTCTTTTCCGAGATGAAGGCGGACCCTCTGGCCATCATTGGCAATAGTTGATACATATTGTGAAAGCTGCAGTGCTGAATAGGTATCATACTGCCCGATTGCAAGGTTCAGGTAGTTATCAGGATTATGTTTCAATTCAGGGCTCAGCCCCGTTGCTTCATTCGGCAGGTCGATTCCGGTCGAGACACCAAGCCCGAACTGATTCAGGCCGTTCCTCAACTTGTGGCCCGCTTCTTCTATATCGTTCGGCAGTGACATGCCATCGTAATAATTCAGTCCGGCTATTCTCATCGCAATTTTATACATATAGACGTTGGAGGATACCATCAATGCCTCCTGGTCATCAATCCTCACACTGCTGTTTCTGTTGAAGAATGAGCTTTTCGGAGGTGTGCCGGCAAAATTAAGAGGTTCATCAACCATGAATTCACCGGCTTCAAGAATGTCATTCTGATACCCGGCGGTGACCGTGGCACCCTTGATCGATGAACCGACCGCATAGGTCGATGTCAAAGCACCGTAATTGAAATTGACGATTTCACCTTCGTCATTCAATTGTTTGCCGACCATCGCAAGCACTTCACCGTTGTTCGGATCCTGGACAACCAGGACGACGGTGTCCATATGATCCGGTATGATCGTGTAGTCGACATCACCGTTTCGTGCATTGCGGTCTGCTGCATCCTCCGCCAGCTCCCTCAATGAAGTCAGGTGATATTCAGCAAGTTCCTCAAGTTCCTGCTGAAGCTCTATATCAATCGTAAGATAAAGATCATCACCGGCCTTGCCGGGCTTTATGACTTCCTGGTTGATGATTGCGCCGGATTTATCCGTGGAATATTTGACCTGTTCCTTCTCACCGCGGAGTACATTTTCATACTGGAATTCCAGATAGGTCTTGCCCACCCTGTCATTCCTGGAGTAACCCCTCGCCATGTAATGGTTGAGCAGTTCTTTGGGAAGCCCTTCTTCAGATGATGAAACTTCCCCGAATATTGTTTTCAGGGTGTCATCGTAAGGATAGTGTCTTTGCCAGTCCATCCCTGTAGTAATGCCGTCCAGTTCATCAAGGGATTCATTCACTTTTGCAAATTCTTCCTCTGTGACATCACCACTTTTGACAGTGACCGGATTAAGTTCCCTGGCGTTTACCATCCTTACATAGATGGCCAGTGTGTTCAGATCATCTTCTGTCAGGATCTCATCAGCCTGCTCTTCGTCCAGCTGATTGTAGACTTCCTGTGTGAACTGATCCTGGGTGATATTCCCGTCTTCGAGAAGTGTCATCTGCTCACTCATGATGGATCCAAGCTCATCCGGGTATTGGCTGATGATGAAATCCTGCTTGTCCCTGAGCGTGATCGATTCAGTATCCATATTTATGTAGCCGCTCAATTCGACAGCAAGATCCATGATTTCATTCGATTTCATATTCCTGTGTCTCGTGAAATAAATGGCGCGCTGGGATTCGTTCCCAACCAGCAGATTACCGTTGCGGTCATATATTTCACCACGCGGCACACTCTGGTTGATTTCGACGTATTGCGCATTCTCCACTTCTTCCTGGTAGGTGTCCCCTTCGATAATTTGGAGATAGCCAAGCCTGAAGATGAGTGTAAGACAGAGCAGGAATACTATGATCAGGATTATATTGATCCTGGACTTCAATATTTGTCTGTTTATGGCTTCAAGGCTTTTTATTTTAGCTCTTTTCAATACAACTCAATCCTTTTTCACATCTCAATCTGTAAAGCTATTCTATCATAAATCCCGGACGGAGATATTACAATCAATATCTGTTTTTCTGTATTTATAATAGTAATATCTTAACACCATTTATATCATGAGGGGAAACAAACGGATCCATTGACCATGAAAACATCACCTGATTGTAAACGGCACGGCTACTGACACCGTATAATCATCAGATGAATGTATGAAAGTTTTCACCAGCCTGTAGTTTCCGGGCGCAAGTTTCAGATCGAGATCTTCCGGCAAATAATTCTGTTCTATCCCCTCATTCGGTTCCAGCAGCTTTCCTGTATTTTTGAAATCGGGATATTTGGCAAAGATATTCTCCCTGTATGGCACGATGTGCCACATACCATCCTTCTTATATTCCAATTGGTAGTATGCACCGTAATGATACACCTCACGGCTGTCGTTCAGGAGTGTCACATGCATTTTTTCAGGCGTCCCGTAGAAAATATCTTCTTCAAGAGCCATGAAGATACCTTCCGCATGAGCGGGAAGCGACTGGTAAGGCACAGGCTCGGACAGTATCACTGTGTCTTTTTGCCCGCCGCATCCTGAGATTAACATCATCATTAAGATAAACAGTACTTTTTTCATAATCCGCCCTTCTCTCAACCGATGGCATGGCCACCTTTACTTACATTATAAATAAAGAGCTGTGTAGCGGAATTGACCGGGATCAATTAAAACAAAAAAATGGACGGGAACTGATCCCGTCCAAAAATTAATACGCTTATTTAGCATTGTTATAAAGTTCGTTGACTTTATCCCAGTTAACAACATTCCAGAATGCCTTGAGGTATTCCGGACGTTTGTTCTGATACTTCAGATAGTAAGCGTGCTCCCAGACATCAACGCCGAGGATTGGAGTTTTACCTTCAGATACAGGGTTGTCCTGGTTAGGAGTAGAAACGATTTCAAGTTCACCGTTGTTTACAACAAGCCATGCCCAGCCTGAACCGAAACGCGCTGCACCTGCAGCTTCAAATTTCTCTTTGAATTCATCAACTGAACCGAATTTGGATTCGATTGCGTCTTTGACTTCACCGGATACCTCTTTTGCGTCCGGAGTGAGAAGTTTCCAGAATAGTGAGTGGTTCAAGTGACCGCCGCCGTTGTTTCTGACAGCAGTTTTCTTATCTTCTGGCACTGAATCCAGGTTCTTGATGATGTCTTCAATTGATTTGCTTTCAAGCTCTGTGCCCTGAATAGCATCATTCAATTTAGTTACATAAGTGTTATGGTGCTTAGAATGGTGGATTTCCATAGTTTCTTTGTCGAAATGTGGTTCCAGTGCATCATAAGCATAAGGTAGTTCTGGTAGTTCAAAAGCCATAGTAAATTCCCCTCCAAATATTATTGATTACATACTAAATATATCAATTAGATGTTAAAATAACAAATGTATTGATTTATCATAATTCTTTTCAGACCTTTGTATGATATGAGCCGCGAAGGGAAGAAAGGATTTATACAAATAGTAAAAAGGATAATGCATATCAATGAAATATTTTACATTCTTCAAGCGCATCGTCACATTTGAAAAGTATCCGCTGTTCAGGACTGTGAACTTCAGGCAGCTCCTCCTGAATATTTTCATCATCTCACTGCTCGTGTCACTTCCGAATATAATCAGCCTGTTTCAGACAGTGCAGGCAGCATCCGGCATAGGCGACATCGGATCGGATGTCCCGGATTTTGAAATTGTGGATGGTGAGTACACAGGCGAAACCGGCACACTGTCGGTCGGGGACAGGAAAATCCTGTTCACCGGTGAAACTACTGCAGGAGACACGGGAGAGATTGATGATGATATATTTTTGGGCTTTCTGAAAGACGGCATCTATATAAAAGATGTACAGAATTCAGACTTCGGCTACTCCCTCATTGGTCAGGTCAAGGATGATGAAGATTTGAAAATGTTCATCGATCAGCAGACATCCAGCCTTTATTTCTACGTAATGGTCTACAGTGTCTTCTATATACTCCTGATCATGTTCTTTGCGGTTGTACTCATGTCGGCCGGCAACTATATCCTTCATTTTGCAGCTGAACGTATGCATAAAAAATCCCGTTTTATGAACTGGTTTAAAATATCTTCATTCATCACGGTACTCTCGCTCATTCCCATCGTCCTCATCGCACTTTTCACAGGGATGAACCTCTGGTGGCTCTATTTCCTGTCACTGCCTTTCTACAATCATTACTATAGAAAGCTTCCTGTGATGAAAACGTAATCTTGATGCGCTGCATTTACATTTTCTCATAAAATCTAGTATAATAACATTTGATTCAGAGAATCATTAATTATGAGGAGTTTGGTTATGTCTCAAATTACACACCGCACTAAAACCAGGCAGGTCAAAGTTGGTGACCTTACCATCGGCGGCGCCGATCAGATAATCATTCAGAGCATGACAACGACGAAAACTCATGATGTTGAAGCGACGGTTGCCGAAATCAACCGGCTGGAAGAAGCAGGATGTCAGGTCGTACGGGTAGCATGCCCGAAAGAGGAAGATGCCCTTGCGATTCCGGAAATTAAAAAACGCATAAACATCCCGCTCGTTGTTGATATCCATTTTGATTACAAGCTGGCTTTACTTGCTGTTGAAGGCGGCGCAGATAAAATCCGTATCAATCCGGGGAATATTGGACGCCGTGAAAAAGTGGAAGCTGTTGTTGAAGCATGCAAGGCAAAAGGTATTCCAATCCGCATCGGGGTGAATGCCGGCAGCCTTGAGAAGCATATCATCAAGAAGTATGGCTACCCTACAGCAGACGGCATGGTGGAAAGTGCTTTACATCATATTAAAATACTGGAAGAACTCGACTTTCATGACATCATTGTTTCCATGAAGGCTTCGGATGTGAACCTTGCGATTGAAGCATACGAAAAAGCGTCTGCTGCATTCGACTACCCGCTTCACCTTGGCATCACAGAAAGTGGGACGCTGTTCGCAGGAACCGTAAAGAGTGCAGCTGGTCTCGGAGCCATCATTTCCAAGGGAATCGGCAACACGATGAGGGTTTCACTCTCAGCAGATCCTGTTGAAGAAGTCAAAGTGGCAAAGGAAATACTCAAAAGCTACGGACTCGCAAGCAATGCAGCGACACTCATCGCCTGTCCGACATGCGGCCGTATAGAAATAGACCTCATTGCCATCGCCAATGAGGTCGAGGAATATATCGCCAATATCAAGGCTCCGCTTAAAGTTGCAGTACTCGGATGCGCTGTCAACGGTCCCGGGGAAGCGAGGGAGGCGGACATCGGTATCGCCGGTGCGCGCGGAGAAGGCCTTCTGTTCATGCACGGGAAAACTGTACGCAAAGTCCCTGAAGAGACAATGGTCGAAGAACTCAAGAAAGAGATCGATATTCTTGCAGAAGAGCACTTCGAAAAAGAACGTAAAGCGAAAGAAGAAGCAGCACAGTCATAGATGATGCATGCCGCAGGTTTTAACCTGCGGCATTTTTTATTATGGATAAAAAAGTCAGGCGGACTTCTGATCTGGTCCGCCTGACTTTATTTACATGATTTGCACAGACCGTAAAGCTCAATCTTATGGTTGGTGATTTCGACATCATCCAGTTCATCCGCCCATGCATCGAAAGGACAGTAGTGGATGACCTTCGTCTCCCCGCAGCAGTTGCATATGAAATGATGATGATGGTGCGTTGTGCATGAAATCTTATACTGCATTTCCCCGTCGAATGTTGTCTTCTCGAGCACTTCTATATCATTCAGAGTATAGAGATTACGGTATATCGTATCATAACTGATACCCGGGAATTCTTCATTCATCTTTTCCTGAACGTCCCTTGCACTTAAATACCTGTCTTCTGCGAGAAACAGATCTATCATTCTCATGCGTTTATCTGTGATTTTCAGTTTGTTGTTTTTCAACTTTTCCTTATACTGATTCAGTTGCTGTGTCATTTTTATTCACTCCTATGCGGTCAAGAAGAATTGTAACCAGTAATATCAATATAGAAACAAGGACGATTGTACCACCGGGCGAAATGTTGAGGTAGAAACTAAGGAATAATCCGGCGATGACGGACGCCTCCCCTAATATCACGCTCACTATCATGAGCTGCCTGAAGCTCGATGTCACCCGCATCGCTGCAGCGACCGGCAGTGTCATCAGGGCACTGACCAGCAGGATTCCGACTATCCTCATTGACGCACTGATGACCAGGGCCACGACAATGATGAACATGAAGTGAATCCACCGACTGATGTTCATGACGTTCGCATATTCCTCGTCGAATGAAACCAGCAGCATCTCTTTGTAGAAAAGATAGATGAATAAAAGGACGACGATGCCGATCACTGCGATCAATATCAGATCGGATATGCTTACCGCACTGATGCTGCCGAACAAATAGCCGAAAAGATCCTGGTCAAAGCCGTCTGCCAGTGACAGGAACAGTACGCTGAGTGCAATACCGAGGCTCATGATGATCGGGATTGCCAGTTCCTGGTAATGCTTGTAGACGGTTCTCAGGCGCTCTATGCCAAGGGCCCCGGCCACTGAAAACATGATGCCGGTGAGCAGCGGGTTGATTGTGGCCCCTGTCAGTGAAGAGATGTAGACACCAAAAGTGATGCCCCCCAGAGTGACATGGCTCAATGCGTCCGCAATGAGTGACAATCTCCTGATCACTATGAATGTTCCGATGAGCGGTGCAATGAGACCGACGATAAGACCGCTCAGAAACGAAAATCTCATGAAGTCATATTCCAGCAATGCATGGATCAACTGCAGCACTCCCTCTCATGGTCATGACTGACAAGCTGCAGCGGGAAGCCATATATTTTGGAAAGTTCAGCCTCGCCAAGATTTTTGAATTCGTGATTTGTACCATGGAAATGCAGATGTTCATTCAGGCATGCCACTTCATCCGCGTGATCGACTACGACACCGATGTCATGGGTGACCAGGAGTATGGTCACGGATTTCTCTTTCAGCCTCAGCAGGACATCATAAAATTCCCTGACATGCCTGGCATCGATGCCGACAGTCGGTTCATCAAGGACAAGTATGCTCGGATTGCTGATCAGTGCACGTGCGATGAAGACACGCTGTGTCTGTCCGCCAGAGAGCAGAGAAATATTTTTTTCTTTCAGGTCACTTATATTCAGAAGTTCCAGTACATCGTCCACTTTTTTCCTGTCCTTTTTGCCGAAACGACTGAACAGTCCCTTTTCCTTTGTCAGACCGCTCAATACGACTTCACGTACGGTTGCGGGAAAGCCTTTTGAAAAACTGTTGGACTTCTGGGATACGTAGCCCACCTCCTGCCAGGCATCGAAATCCCTCAGGCTCTTGCCATTGATCAGTATCTCTCCCTTTTGAGGTTTGATGACACCCAGGATCAGCTTGATCAGAGTCGTTTTCCCTGAGCCATTCGGTCCGACCAGGGCAACAAAATCACCTTTGTCTATCTTCAGATTGATATCTCTAAGAGCAGGTGTCATTTCCATTTTATCCTTATAAGTATAGGAAAGATTTTTTATCTCGAATATCGGGTGCTCCATTCCAATTGCTCCTTTGGATTTAGTCATTACAATATGATACAGTAATCATTACGATTTGTAAATAGGAATGATTACGAAATAAAAAGGCTGCATCCCATCTTGGGGTGCAGCCTTAAAAATGATTTTATTGTACAGCATCTTTTATATCCGGGTTGATCTGCTCTTTCAGGTCAGGTACGAATTTACCATTTCTAATCATTTCTATCTCAAGTTTGTACGGTGCATTCCTGTTCTTCTTATCCGGTCCGACGAAAGGTGTCTCAAGTATTTTAGGAATATCCTTGAATTCCGGATGATTGATGATATAGCTCAGTGCATCAAAACCGATATGTCCGAAGCCGATATTTTCATGGCGGTCTTTGTGTGCCCCCCGTTCATTCTTGGAGTCGTTGATGTGCAGCACTTTGATCCTGTCGATTCCGATTGTCTTATCGAATTCTTCAATGACACCGTCGAAATCATTTACGATGTCATATCCTCCGTCGTGTACATGGCATGTGTCGAAACATACGCTCAGACGGTCATTGTTTTCAACTCCGTCGATGATGTGTGCAAGCTCTTCAAAAGTCCTTCCCACTTCAGATCCTTTGCCCGCCATCGTTTCCAGGGCAATCTGTACATCCTGTTTGGAGGAAAGAACTTCATTCAGCCCTTCGATGATGGACTTGATTCCACGGTCCGCCCCTGTCCCGACATGGCTTCCCGGGTGCAGGACGATCTGTTTCGCGCCAAGATGTTCCGTGCGGACGATTTCCTCCTGGAGGAATTCAACTCCGTGTTCAAACACGCCCTCACGTTCGGAATTCGCTATATTGATGATGTAAGGAGCATGCACGACGATGTTTGAGATGCCGTGTTCCTCCATGTGTTTTTTACCGGCTTCGATATTGAGGTCTTCGATTTTCTTCCTGCGTGTATTCTGCGGTGCACCGGTATAGATCATGAATGTATTTGCACCATAGCTGTCCGCAGACATACTCGCCGCTTCCAGCATCTTCTTGCCGCTCATTGATACGTGTGAACCTAAAAGCATTTCATACCATCCTTTTTATCTTTTTTTCCTGTTCTTCATAGAATACTTCCTGCGTTCATTCCGTTTCAAAGCATTCATCTCTTCTTTCATCTTCTTCTTATAACCCGGCTTCACTTTGCCCGGCCGTTTCACCCGGTGGGAAAGTTTTGACTCGAGAGAAGTCTCTTTTCTCTTCCGTGAGGACCTCTGTGTCCTTGATTTTATACTGACGAACTCTCCGCGTTTGAAATCTTCATGTTGGAAGACATAGCCTTTATTTTCAATCAGGTTGATGAGGTGCTCTTCGTCGGGTGTATAGAGTGTGATTGCTGTTCCTTCATACTGTCCACGCCCAACACGTCCCACTCTGTGTGTAAAGAATTCAATTTCTTTCGGAATATCATAATTTATGACATGTGAGGCCCCATCGATATCGAGTCCTCTGGCAGCGAGATCACTCGCTACCACCCATTCATATTCAAGTGCCCTGATCTTTTTGATTTCCTTCGTGCGCTCACGCGGTTTCAGACCGCCGTGGAATAATCCTGCATTTACACCGGCACTGTTCAGGTAATCGAACAATTCATCTGCCCGCTCCCGTGAATTGGCAAAAATGAGTCCGATATACGGAGTGACGTGCTGAACGATATCAAGGACTTTTTTCTTCTTTTCCTCCCCCCGTAACGGTACGAGGCTGTAATGGATTGAAGCTTTGTTCTTCGGCGTATCAATGATGATCGTCTCGACCTCGCCGATGTATTTCCTCAGGAAGATGCGGAGTGCCTCTGGAATCGTTGCAGAAAATACAAGCAGCCGAACCCCGTCACCGAGAGCCCTTGTTATCTGATCGATCTCTTCGAGAAATCCGAGGTCGATCATCAGATCGGCTTCGTCAATGACGACCCTGTCAGCGAGATGCAGGTCGAGCGCGCCTGACTGCATCAGATCTTTGACTCTTGACGGCGTGCCGATTACAATGTGGGGAGTCCTTCCCGCTTTCTGTTCATCCCTGTTCATATCCGTTCCGCCGATGAATGCAGCAGCACGTATTTCAGGATATAATTCCAGCAGCTCAAGTGTCATATTATGGAGCTGTCTGGCGAGCTCCCGTGTCGGGGCAAGTATGACCGTCTGCGGGCAATCCTTCCTTTCATCTATCTTGTATATGAGCGGGAGCAGGAATGCATGGGATTTGCCGCTGCCGGTCTCGGACTGGGCAACGACATTGCCGCCCTTGAGGATCTTCGGAATCACCCGTTCCTGGATGAGTGTGGGGTGCGTAAAATTGATTCTGTCTATGGCATTCAGCATTTTATCATCAAAATTGAATCTTTTAAAAGCGTTACTCATTGTTTCACCTGATTTCTATAATAAACTCGAATTCAATTATAACCGAAATAGGCCTGTGATGCTATTATTCAATGAATCAGACTCCGAGATGATTTAAAAACATTCCGATATTGGTTATAATGCTAGATGAGGAGGAATTCTTTCAATGGATATTATTAAAATAACCCCGCGTGGATATTGTTACGGTGTGGTGGATGCCATGGTGATTGCACGCAACGCCTCCATGGACAAGTCACTCCCCCGCCCGATTTATATACTCGGCATGATTGTTCACAACAAACATGTGACAGATGCTTTTGAAGAGGATGGCATCATTACGCTTGACGGACCGAACCGCCTGGAAATCCTGGAAAATATCAATGAGGGCACTGTAGTGTTCACAGCTCATGGTGTCTCACCGCAGGTCAAGGCACGGGCAAAGGAAAAAGGGCTGACATGCATTGATGCTACATGTCCCGACGTGGAGATCACGCACGAACTGATTCGCGAGAAGACCGCCGAGGACTACGACGTCATCTATATCGGCAAAAAAGGGCATCCGGAACCGGAAGGCGCTGTCGGAGTTTGTCCGGAGCGTGTCCATCTGGTAGAGACCCTGGATGATGTCAAGGCACTGCCGGAGGAGATCGCAGAGAGGAAA
>Ga0209487_1001792_pt1 | contig 17807 bp, 12 predicted proteins | sample Poulit2012_FD_187524 | JGI IMG/M metagenome (GOLD analysis project Ga0209487, IMG submission 187524) | Agricultural soil microbial communities from Georgia to study Nitrogen management - Poultry litter 2012 (SPAdes) (version 2) | ecosystem: Environmental > Terrestrial > Soil > Agricultural land...
CGCTCGGCAACAGCTTTTTTGCCAGAGAGCATCACAACGTTCATAAATTTAGCGACATCTACACTGCCATAAATTGGATCTGGCAGGATTTCTCTTTTGGGTACTTCGCGACGGCGAGGCATGATAAATTCCCTTGTGACAATTCAGTTGAACCGCGTTTCACGGCCATGATCACCCATCATGAGTGACCCCTTACATGCGGGTGCCAATGCACCGGCTGCACGGAGGGCAAATCAGACAAAACTGATGACTAGAAACGAAAACAAAAAAATGATTGGATTATTTTGGACGCTTGGCGCCGTACTTGGAACGGGCCTGCTTGCGGTCTTTGACCCCCTGGAGGTCAAGCGCACCGCGCACGATGTGATAACGCACACCGGGCAAATCCTTGACACGACCCCCGCGGATCAGAACCACGGAGTGCTCTTGCAAGTTGTGCCCCTCACCGCCAATATAGGAAATCACCTCGTAGCCATTGGTAAGACGCACTCGAGCGACCTTACGCAAGGCGGAGTTTGGCTTTTTAGGGGTGGTGGTATAGACACGGGTACATACCCCGCGGCGCTGTGGACTGTTCTCTAGGGCCGGACTTCTGCTGCCGTGGCGCGCGAGAGAACGTGGCTTGCGCACTAACTGACTTATAGTTGGCATAACCTCGACGTATCCTTTTACGTTGCTAATTTTGGAACCATAATGCCCATGCGACACCCACATGACAATAGCGCGTACATGGCGGCGTGGACTGGGCGATTTATATAACCGCCCTTTTATGCCTGTAGCATACGTAAAAAAGAGCGGTCGAAAGACACTAAGGCAGCACACCATAGAGGTGTATACAGCGACGACGCAGCACAACAACCGGTAAAGCTGTCGCCGGGTAATCAATCATCAATATGCAAACAATTTATGCGCACAAGTACTTGGGATTGTCGCCGCCTAGCGTGCTTTAAATACAAAAAGCGAAAATAGCTTTTAGTAAGCGAGTCAATATACCATGAACCATCTATCATAGCAATGAGCTCTTGGGTGCAGTGCAGCCTTTATATGACGAAAAGCGCAATACTCCCTTTGGCCAAAGTGTCAACAATAGAAAAAAGCGCGTTCATAACAGTATAATGAACATCGGTGACTCATATTTATGATAAGTATAAAATGCATATAGCAATATTAGAAGATGATCCGAGCCAAGCGGAACACATTAGCATGGCTTTACAATCAGCCAATTACCAATGCACCGTGTTTCATGCTGGCAAGGACTTAATGCAACAGCTGGCCAAAAACCACGACTTTAACCTGATCGTTATTGACTGGGAGCTTCCCGATGTCAGCGGTCTGGATGTGTTGCATTGGTTGCGCTCTAACCTAGGCTATGCCGTACCGGTATTGTTTGTGACCAGTCGCACCCAAGAGGAAGACATTGTGACCGGTTTGCAGGCAGGTGCTGATGACTATATGTGCAAGCCTTTTAAAACCAATGAGCTACTGGCCCGTATTCAGGCATTACTTCGTCGTGCTAACCCCATCAGCCAGAGCAGTGATGCTTTTGATTTTGGCCACTACCATATTGATACGGTAGCTGCCACCATTTCCTTACGGGGTGAGCCTGTAGAGCTCGCTCCCAAAGAATACGAGTTGGCCCTGCTTTTATTTAGAAACCCTGGCCGTCTGTTTTCTCGTGATGTATTAAGCACCGCGGTATGGAACCGTGAAATACCGCCAACCTCGCGCACTTTGGATACGCACTTATCTAATATCAGGCGCAAATTACAAATCCGTCCTGAAAACGGCGTGCGTTTAAATGCCTCTTATGCTTTAGGCTATCGGTTAGAGTCTTTGTTGGACTCCACCGAAACAACGGGTGAATTAGCAGACTAGTCGGACATCCAAACAAGTAGTCAACAATAGCTTGGGTCCTCACGCGTTTGCAGCTTTTTTCTCATAAAAATTTCAAAACAATGACACAGCACAAACGTCCTCACTCTTTGGTGTCCCATCCTGCTTACCTGATCCTGCTACAGGGTATTTTTTTGTTTTGCAGCCTGTTTTTCATGGCTCAACAAAGCTTTGCCCAACCCTCGGGTGCAGAACAAGACATGTTTACCTATAGGGTTCAGGCCAATGACACGCTCATTGATTTAGCCCAGCGTTACACCCTCGATGAGGATAATTGGCAGATCCTGCAATCACTCAATGATGTGGCCGATCCCAAGCGCCTGCCCATCGGCAAAACGCTGGTGATTCCCTTTAGCTTGATTCCTGTCCAACCCACCACAGCCGAGCTTATTCACCTTCAGGGCGAGGTGTTGCTCAATGATCGCCCCGCCGTCCTACACAGCACCATTCAACCAGGCGACCGTTTAAAAACAGGGCAAAACAGTTTTGCTACCATTGGCTTGCAAGACCAAAGCACGCTTTCTTTACCTGAAAACTCGCAAATACATTTTCAGCAAATCAACCAATTCCAAGGGGTGCCCATCGCAGATGTCATTTTCGTCCTCGAAGAAGGCAGCCTAGAAACCAATGCAGACCCCGAGCAGCGCGGTGTCGGACGTTATGAAATCCACACGCCCATCAGTGTGACTGGCGTACGCGGCACCAAAATGAGGGTCCGCACGGGCGCACAAACAACCCAAACTGAGCTCGTCGAAGGACGCGCGCATATCCAAGGGTTACAGCTGGCCCCGCGCATCCTCCAAGCCCGCCAAGGAGCAACCCTAGACGAGGCGGGCGAACTCCGTGTGAGCTATTTGCTCGATGCCCCTGAGGTCATACAAGCAAAAAAAGACCATGGAGGACTGCAGGTGACTTTACAGCCAGTAGAGGGTGCGACCCACTATGTGGCACTCATCGCTGCGGATGCCCAGGGCCAACAAATCATTGGGCAACAGCACAGTACCCAGCCTTATTTTGATCTCCCTGCTTATCATGCGCAGACCCATTACGCCTTGATACGCGCCGTCGACGAACAGGGTTTAATGGGCATGGATACGATCATTGATTACCCAGGGCGTCAGGTGTTACTGGATGGCTCAGGGCAACCAGTACGTACCCGCTTTGGGCAGGCCGTGTTGACTGGCATGTACTAATTTTTATTGCCTATGCGTCGCCTATGGACTAAAAAAAACCTTTTTTCTAATCCCACAAGTGCTTTTGCCGCGCAAATACGACGCGATAGTTGGTGGGTGGCGTTTTGGTTGGCGCTTTTTGTCGTTATTCTCAGCTACAGTACCCCGCGCCTCCCCTTAGACCGACTGGATAATATCATCTATGACTTTCAATTAAGCCTAAAGTCCGCCCCAACAAATACAGACAAATCCCCAATTGCGTTAATCATCATCGATGATCACAGCCTCAAAAACTTAGGGCATTGGCCTTGGCGCCGTAAAATTTACGCAGACTTGCTCGAACAACTAGATGAAGCCAAAGCAGTAGGTATTGATTTATTATTTACCAATACCAACCCGGCCTATCCAGATGACGATAAATTACTGGCTGAGGCGATCCAAACACACGGCAAAGTAATCCTCCCTGTATATATTGATCGCAGCGACCAACTAGAACAACCCATTTTCCCACTAGTAGAGGCCGCCGCTGGGTTAGGCTTTATCAATATTCAGCCTGATGCGGATGGGGTGGTACGGCATATCAAATTGTTCCATGATCTCCGCCCTGAGGTTAGATCTGGCCAAGAAAACAAACGCCTACAAATCGACAATAGCCCCTCAATTAGCAGCAAACCAAAGTCAGCCACTACGGATGAGCACTTCGGCTCTAATACCATCAGTCATTTCTCTGCTGCATTGCTCTCGGTGACAGACGATGCCAGCCGCCTAGACAATTATGGCGCGCACTATAAAGCACCGCACCTAAACCCATTTATTGGCCCATTTGGGAGTTTTCCCACGTATTCATTTGCAAAAGTACTCCAGGGAGAATATCCGCCAGACACCTTTAAAAATAAATATGTACTCATCGGCGCATGGAGTAGCGGCCTCGGTGATTATTATCCTACTCCTTTTTCCAGTACAGATAACACCAGCATGTCTGGGGTAGAAATTCTGGCCAATGCGACTAATAATTTATTGCACCACCAATGGATTCACAAGGCCCCTAATTGGCTCAAGGCATTGGCCAATGTCCTTCCCGTCATTTTTATTTGTGTGAGCTTACGCCAGCTGTCGCCACGCCATGCCTTGTTTGGGACCTCATTAGTGATTGCGGCCTTATTTATCGGTAACTGGCTACTGCTGCATCACTTCCATTTATGGATACCCATCGGCAGTGCCTTGGTTGGATCGATTATTTCTTATCCGCTTTGGTATTGGCGCAGTCAGGAAACCGTATTGCGCTATGTGGACAAGCAGCTCTCGGAACTACGCCAACATAACCCGGGTTTGAGCCAAGCCTTGGATATTTCCGAGGTACAGCTCACCCTGCCTGCGCGACTCAATCATTTATATAAATCCATTGAGTTATTGCGCGAAGCAGAACAACGCCGCGTAGAGACCCTCAATTTTATCTCTCATGATATGCGCGCCCCGCAAAACTCTATACTGGCCTTGGTTGAAGTCGAGCGCCAACAGAAAAAGCAAAACGATGCTAGCGAACAAGAGCTTTTCTACCAACGCTTAGAGCATTATGCCTCGAACACACTCAACTTGGTCGATGATTTTATTGATTTTGCTCGTGTGGAAAGCTCAGCCTTCGAACTACATCCTTTGGTACTCAACGATCTGCTCAACCAAGCCATTGATGATATTTGGCCCATCGCCACCCAAAAAACTATCACCATACACTATCAAGAACCTGATAAAACAATTTGGATCCAAGGGCATCAATCATTCTTACATCGGGCCTTGATGAATTTATTAGACAACGCGGTGAAATATAGCCCTGCGTACACCTCGGTTTTTATTTCTATCAGTACCCAAAAAGATCAGGCCGTCATACGCATACAAGACCAAGGCTGGGGGATACCACAAGAGCAATTACTGCATATTTTCAGTGCTTTTAAACGCTTTCACACAGATTACGTAGAAAACCCCAAGGGCACCGGTTTAGGATTGGCTTTTGTGCACACGGTGGTAGACCGTCACCGGGGCCGTATTGAGGTTGAAAGCACCCTCAATCAGGGCACTATTTTTACCCTGTATTTACCGTTGATTTATTAGTTTTTATTGATCTGCACGATGCACGCACCCCTAGCTTAAATCTAGCTGGATCACCATTGAACATTTGGGTACTTGTTCACGCATAAAAAAATGGCCTGGAACACTGTCCAGGCCATTTTTACTGCGATGCAGCCATACCCATTGGTCGCTGTCGCATCACCCTAGTTCACACCTAGGACTCATCATCAGCGGCACCTTCGGCATCTGCCTTTTCGGTTTGCTCAGACTCATCCATAAAGGGATTTTCCTGGGCACGTGCGATCTGACGCTCTTGCATCTGTACACGCTCTTTTTCTTGACGCGCCAGATGATAAGCCATCCCTGTTCCTGCAGGAATCAATCGACCCACAATTACGTTTTCCTTGAGGCCGCGCAGTTCATCACGTTTACCCATGATGGCTGCTTCGGTCAATACTCGGGTGGTTTCTTGGAAAGAAGCCGCCGAGATAAAGGAATCAGTAGACAGTGACGCCTTGGTAATCCCCAATAGGATGTTTTCATACGTCGCAGGGACCCCGCCTTCGGCGATGACACGATCATTTTCATTGAGCAAATCAGAGCGTTCAACCTGCTCACCAGTGATAAATTCAGTATCTCCGGAATCAACGATATTGACCCGACGGAGCATCTGACGAACAATCACCTCGATATGCTTGTCGTTGATCTTCACCCCTTGGAGGCGGTAGACATCTTGGACCTCATCCACAATGTAGCTGGCGAGCTCTTCGATGCCTTTGAGGCGCAAAATGTCGTGTGGATCGGGGGGACCGTCCACAATGAATTCCCCTTTGTTGACCACCTGACCATCGTGCACCAATACCTGCTTTTCTTTGGGAATCAAAAACTCGTGTGACTCACCATCTAAATCAGTAATAACGAGGCGCTGACGTCCTTTGGTTTCCTTGCCAAAGGAGACCGTCCCGGTTACCTCGGCCAACATCCCTGCATCTTTGGGTGAGCGAGCCTCAAAGAGCTCAGCCACACGCGGCAGACCCCCGGTAATGTCACGTGTCTTTTGTGATTCTTGGGGAATACGTGCCAGTACCTCACCCACCGATACCTTCTGGCCATCACGGACCGTGATCAACGCACCAACAGGGAACGAAATATTCACGGTGTGCTCAGTACCAGCGATCTTGACCTCATTGCCACTCTCGTCTAGCAACTTGATTTGCGGACGTTGGGCGGCACGGCCTGAGTGGGTCTTGGGCGTAATCACTACCAGTGTAGACAGCCCAGTCACTTCATCCACCTGACGTGCCACGGTGACGTTTTCTTCGATGTTTTCAAAACGTACCGTACCTGCATACTCAGAGACGATCGGACGGGTCAAGGGATCCCAGCTCGCGATACGCTGACCGGCTTGGATTTCCTCGCCATCACCCACAGAAATGGTGGCCCCATAAGGGATCTTGTGACGTTCGCGTTCACGACCTTTTTCGTCATAAACGAGGATTTCACCCGAGCGGGAAATGGCAATACGCTCGTCCTTATCATTGGTGACATAGCGCAAACCAATGGCAAAGCCGACCGTCCCGGCGGTCTTACTCTCGACGGTACTGGTGGTGGCTGCACGTGATGCTGCCCCCCCAATGTGGAAAGTACGCATCGTCAACTGAGTGCCTGGCTCACCAATAGACTGAGCAGCGATGACCCCTACGGCCTCACCGCGATTGACCAATGCACCTCGGCCCAGGTCACGACCATAACAGTGGGCACACAAGCCCCAACGTGTTTCACACGTCAGCGGTGTGCGAATCTTGACCTCATCAATCCCCAGTGAATCGATCAACTCGACATTGTTTTCATCTAACAAGGTGCCGGCTTCGATCACGGTTTCTTGGGTATCGGGGTTAACAATATCAACGGCTGCCACACGACCCAGGATGCGATCGCGTAAGGTTTCGATCACCTTGCCACCATCAAGTACTGCTTTCATGGTGTAACCGCGATTGGTTTCACAATCCTCTTCGGTAATGACCAAGTCTTGGGTCACATCAACGAGTCGACGTGTCAAATAACCTGAGTTAGCGGTTTTAAGGGCCGTATCAGCCAACCCTTTACGCGCCCCGTGCGTGGAAATAAAGTACTGCAGTACGTTAAGCCCCTCACGGAAGTTAGCGGTAATAGGAGTTTCAATAATGGAACCATCTGGCTTGGCCATCAAGCCGCGCATCCCGGCCAACTGACGAATCTGTGCTGCAGAACCCCGTGCTCCCGAATCAGCCATCATATAGATGGAGTTAAAGGACTCTTGGGTCTCTTCTTTGCCAAAGCGGTCAATCACGGTCTCGGTAGAGAGCTCTTCCATCATGGCCTTGCCCACGCGATCACCAGCTTTGCCCCAAATATCCACCACGTTGTTATAACGCTCTTGGGCAGTCACCAAACCAGAGGTGTATTGCTGGTCGATTTGACGGACCTCTTCTTCGGCTTCGGCCAAGATCTCATGCTTGGAATCGGGCACGAGCATGTCACTCATAGCGATAGAAATACCGCCCCGGGTGGCCAAGTTAAAGCCCCACTGCATGAGTTTGTCAGCGAAAATCACCGTTGCACGCAATCCACAGCGGCGGAAGGACTGATTGATCAGCTGCGAGATCTCTTTTTTGCTCAGCGTACGGTTGAGCAATTCGAATTCAAGCCCTTCGGGCAAAATGCTGGACAATAAAGCACGCCCGACCGTGGTTTCCACACGCACAGGATGAGCGATCCACTGCCCATCATCACTACGCGTATATTCATTGACGCGAACAGTAATGCGGCTTTGCAGTTCGACCTGGTGGTTGTCATACGCACGATGGACCTCGGCCACATCGGCAAAGAACATCCCCTCACCCTTGCCGTTAATCATGGGGCGGGTGGCGTAATACAACCCCAACACAATGTCCTGAGAAGGAACAATAGAGGGCTCACCGTTGGCAGGGAACAGCACGTTATTTGATGACAGCATCAACGTGCGTGCCTCGAGCTGTGCCTCGAGGGACAATGGCACGTGTACGGCCATTTGGTCACCGTCAAAGTCAGCGTTAAACGCAGCACAAACGAGGGGGTGTAGCTGGATGGCCTTACCCTCAATCAGTACAGGCTCAAATGCTTGAATCCCCAAGCGGTGCAACGTTGGTGCACGGTTAAGCAGGACGGGGTGCTCGCGAATCACTTCATCGAGAATATCCCAGACCACAGGCTCTTCGTTTTCCACCAACTTTTTGGCCGCCTTGATCGTAGTGGCCAAGCCCATCATCTCGAGACGATGGAAAATAAATGGTTTGAACAGTTCGAGCGCCATCAATTTGGGCAATCCACACTCATGGAGTTTGAGCTGTGGGCCCACCACGATCACGGAACGGCCCGAGTAGTCAACACGCTTACCCAGCAAGTTTTGACGGAAACGACCCCCCTTACCTTTGATCATGTCTGCCAGTGATTTCAACTGACGACGGTTGGCCCCGGTCATGGCCTTGCCACGGCGTCCATTATCCAGCAGAGAGTCTACAGACTCTTGAAGCATACGCTTTTCATTGCGCAGAATAATGTCCGGCGCCTTGAGCTCCATCAAGCGCTTGAGACGGTTATTGCGGTTAATCACTCGGCGATAAAGATCGTTGAGATCCGAGGTCGCAAAACGACCACCATCCAGCGGCACCAATGGGCGCAACTCAGGGGGCAATACGGGCAATACCTCGAGGATCATCCAATCCGGCTTGATGCCTGATTTTTGGAAGCCTTCGAGCACCTTTAGACGCTTGGAAATACGCTTGATACGCGCAACCGAACCGGTGGTTTTTAATTCTCCACGTAGGGTTTCAATCTCTTGATCCAAATCGATGGTGCGCAATAATTCGCGTACTGCTTCTGCACCCATCAAGGCATGGAAATCATCCCCATATTCTTCGGTCTTGGTAATGTAATCATCGTCGGACAAAATCTGCCCACGCTTGAGCGGCGTCATGCCAGGCTCAATCACACACCACGCCTCGAAATACAGTACCCGCTCAATATCGCGCAAGGTCATATCGAGCACCATCCCTAGGCGGGAGGGCAAGCTCTTTAGGAACCAGATGTGCGCCACTGGGCAGGCCAGCTCAATGTGCGCCATACGTTCGCGACGCACCTTTGAGACCGTGACCTCGACCCCACATTTTTCACAAATGACACCACGGTGCTTGAGGCGTTTGTACTTACCACATAAGCACTCGTAATCTTTGTTTGGGCCAAAAATCTTGGCGCAAAACAATCCATCACGCTCTGGTCGGAAGGTGCGGTAGTTAATTGTTTCGGGCTTACGCACCTCACCAAAGGACCAAGAGCGTATTTTTTCTGGCGAAGCAATGCCAATACGAATGGCATCAAACTGCTCATCTTCGTTGACTTGCTTAAACAGATCGAGTAGCGCTTTCATTATTTACGCTCCAATTCCATATCAAGGGCCAAAGAGCGAATCTCTTTGACAAGCACGTTAAAGGACTCGGGCATGCCCGCATCAATCACGTGATCCCCCTTGACAATGTTTTCATAGACTTTTGTACGGCCGGCAATGTCATCGGATTTCACTGTGAGCATTTCCTGCAAGGTATAAGCTGCGCCATAAGCCTCGAGCGCCCAAACCTCCATCTCACCAAAACGCTGACCACCGAACTGTGCCTTACCGCCGAGAGGCTGCTGCGTCACTAAGGAATAAGGACCTGTGGAACGCGCGTGCATCTTATCATCAACCAAATGATGCAGTTTGAGGAAGTGCATATACCCCACAGTGACGGGGCGCTCAAAACGCTCACCTGTACGTCCATCATACAGAGTAATCTGTGTGCGGTCAGGAGTTAGCTCAAGTTTTTCAGCAATTTCATCGGGATAACCCAGCTTGAGCAGCGTTTGAATTTCCTCTTCGTTGGCACCATCAAAGACCGGGGTGGCGACGGGCAAGCCACGTCTGAGGTTATGTGCCATTTCAAGCAGCTCTTGATCAGTCAAAGAATCAATATCAGCTTTTTCGCCGGCGCTGTTGTAGGCTTTATCAACAAATTCGCGCAATTCTTTGATCTGTACCTCACGCTCTTCATTGAGCATCTCATTGATGCGATCCCCAATCCCTTTTGAAGCCCAACCTAAATGCACCTCGAGCACTTGCCCAACGTTCATTCGAGAAGGCACACCCAAGGGGTTTAACACCACATCAACCGGGGTGCCGTCAGCCATATGCGGCATGTCTTCTACAGGCACAATATTGGACACAACGCCCTTGTTACCGTGACGACCGGCCATCTTGTCCCCAGGCGCCAAACGACGTTTGACCGCGAGGTAGACCTTGACCATTTTGAGCACGCCAGGGGGCAACTCATCCCCTTGGGTGAGTTTCTTGCGTTTCTCTTCGAAAGCGAGATCAAACTGGTGACGCTTGTGCTCTAAAGAGTCTTTGGTGTGCTCTAACACCAGCGCATCCTCTTCGTCTGACAAGCGAATATCAAACCACATCCAGCGATCAATACTCTCTAAGTACTCAGCAGTAATCTCTGAACCCTTAGCCAAGCGCTTGGGTCCGCCATTGACTACTTTGCCAATCAAGAATTTATGGATACGGTCAAAGGCGTCATCTTCAACAATGCGCAATTGGTCATTGAGGTCTTGGCGATAGCGACGCAGCTCATCATCAATAATGGACTGGGCGCGCTTGTCACGCTCAATGCCCTCACGAGTGTAGACCTGCACATCAATCACAGTCCCCACCATCCCGGAAGGGACACGCAATGAAGTATCTTTAACGTCAGAGGCCTTTTCACCAAAAATTGCACGCAGCAATTTTTCCTCGGGGGTAAGCTGAGTTTCGCCTTTGGGCGTCACCTTACCGACCAGCACGTCATCTGCACCGACCTCAGCACCAATGTAAACAATGCCGGAATCATCCAGTCGATTGAGCTGAGTTTCAGATAAATTACTAATGTCGCGGGTGATTTCCTCAGGCCCAAGTTTGGTATCGCGAGCAACAACCGTGAGCTCTTCGATATGAATCGAAGTATAGCGGTCATCAGACACTACCTTTTCGGAAATCAAGATAGAGTCTTCAAAGTTATAACCATGCCAAGGCATGAACGCGACCAACATGTTTTGACCTAGCGCCAACTCACCTAAATCGGTAGAGGCACCATCCGCGATCACATCACCACGAGCGAGCTTATCGCCCTGCTTGACGATGGGACGCTGGTTGATGTTAGTGCTCTGGTTGGAGCGGGTGTATTTGATCATGTTGTAAATATCTACCCCGACCTCACCGGCCACGTTTTCATCGTCATTCACACGAATCACGATACGCTCGGAGTCAACATAATCCACCACCCCACCGCGCAGTGCCTGTACGGTGGTTCCAGAGTCAACAGCAACGGTACGCTCGATCCCGGTACCCACCACGGGTTTTTCGGGACGCAAGCATGGCACGGCCTGACGCTGCATGTTGGCACCCATCAGGGCACGGTTAGCATCATCATGCTCGAGGAATGGAATCAAAGACGCCGCCACCGACACAATCTGAGAGGGAGCAACGTCGATAAAGTCTACGTTTTCGGGTGAGGTCATCAAGGTCTCACCTGCTTGGCGGCATGCCACCAAACTATCGACAAAACGACCCTCATCATCCAAGCGCGCGTTGGCCTGGGCAATGATGTAATTCCCCTCTTCGATCGCCGACAGATAAATCATCTCGTCGGTCACGCGGTTATCCACCACCTTGCGGTACAGTGTTTCGAGAAAGCCGTATTCGTTTAAACGCGCATATAAAGCCATCGAGTTAATCAAACCAATGTTTGGACCCTCAGGCGTTTCAATAGGACATACGCGACCGTAATGCGTGGGGTGTACGTCACGCACCTCAAAACCGGCACGCTCACGGGTAAGACCACCCGGCCCTAAGGCAGACACCCGACGTTTGTGGGTGACCTCGGACAAGGGGTTGGTCTGGTCCATAAACTGCGACAGCTGGCTAGAACCAAAGAACTCTTTGATCGCTGCAGAAATAGGACGAGAATTAATCAAATCATGGGGCATCAAGTTTTCACTTTCTGCCTGCGCGAGGCGCTCACGAACGGCACGCTCAACACGCACTAGACCCGCGCGGAATTGGTTCTCGGCCAATTCACCCACGCAACGTACGCGACGGTTACCCAAGTGATCAATATCATCAATCTCGCCAATGCCATTACGCAGATCAACCAAGACCTTGATGGTATCGACAATATCTTCGTCCGTTAGTGTCATCGGACCCGAGGTATCCTCACCACGGCCCAAGCGGCTATTGACCTTCATCCGGCCCACGCGCGAAAGGTCATAGGTCTCATCGCTGTAGAAGAGACGATTAAACAGATTTTCTACCGCCTCTTCGGTTGGCGGCTCACCAGGACGCATCATGCGATAAATCGCAATGCGGGCAGCCATCTGATCGGTAGTATCATCAATGCGCAAGGTCTGAGAAATATACCCACCCTGATCCAAATCATTGATGTACAAGGTTTCCAGCTCGCGCACTCCGGCTGAACGCATTTCAGCCAGCATGCCAGCGGTAATCTCATCGTTGGCACGCGCAATAAACTCACCCGTATCCAGGTTGATGATGTCTTTGGCGGTCACACGACCAATCAACGACTCATCTGGCATCGAGAGCCAATCAACCTTGGCCTCTTCGAGTAAACGGACATGGCGGGCATTGATACGCTTGTCTTTTTCGACGATGACATTGCCATCGCGATCAGTAATATCGAAATTGGCTACCTCACCACGCCAATGCTTGGGCACAAACTGCAGGCGCGCGCCTTCATTTAAGACTTCGATGTGATCGAATTCAAAAAAGTGTGCCAAAATTGCCTCGGTATCCATACCGATGGCTTTGAGCAAAATAGTGACGGGCATCTTCCGACGACGGTCGATGCGGAAAAACAGAATATCCTTGGGATCAAACTCAAAATCTAACCATGACCCACGATAAGGAATCACACGCGCAGAAAACAACAGCTTGCCCGAGCTGTGTGTCTTGCCCCGATCGTGCTCGAAGAACACCCCAGGCGAGCGGTGCAATTGAGACACAATGACACGCTCGGTACCGTTGACGATAAAGGAACCGTTTTCAGTCATCAAAGGCATTTCGCCCATGTAGACCTCTTGTTCCTTGACCTCTTTGACGGTAGGTTTGCTGACCTCGCGATCCATAATCACCAGACGGACCTTGGCACGCAACGGTGCGGCATAGGTCAATCCACGTTGCTGACATTCTTTAACGTCAAAAACGGGCTCACCCAAGTAATAACTGACAAACTCTAGGCGAGCCATCTGATTATGGCTTACAATCGGGAAAATTGAATGAAAGGCTTCTTGCAGCCCCTGAATCACGCGCTTGGATGGCTCGATGTCTTTTTGCAAAAAAGACTGGTATGATTCAATCTGCGTAGAGAGCAGATAGGGCACTTGCTGTACGTCTTCACGCTTGGCAAAGCTTTTGCGTATGCGCTTCTTTTCGGTATACGAATAAGGCATTGAGCACTCCGACTCAAAGGTTGTAGGCCGTCCACCACGACCCCAGGTTTACGACTTTAAAAAACAACACTAAAACCGCCGGCATATATTCACAATGAAAACGGCGGATCATTAATGCTCTTTTTAAAAGACGCAAGATAACAATAAAAACAACTGGTTCATTGAGTTTATCGCCCCTCCTTTTTTTATTTTTTTAGCCAGTGCGCACCCTATGGATACGCACTGGAAAGCCAAAAGCCCGAAAGTCAGGACTTTCGGGGCAATAAGACTTATTTGAGCTCGACGGTAGCGCCTGCTTCCTCGAGTTTTGTCTTGGCCTCTTCGGCTTCGTCCTTGGAAACATCTTCTTTGATGTCCTTGGGAGCGCTGTCGACGAGATCTTTGGCGTCTTTCAGACCCAGACCGGTAATTTCACGTACTGCTTTAATCACAGCAACTTTCTTTTCACCGGCGCTGGCCAAGTGAACAGTGAACTCGGTCTTTTCTTCTTCAGCGGCACCACCACCAGCGCCACCAGCACCGGGAGCAGCAACTGCAACAGCAGCTGCAGCGGCGGAAACACCGAATTTGTCTTCCATTTCCTTGATCAACTCGGACAGCTCGAGCACGCTCATGTTAGCGACGGCTTCGAGGATTTCATCTTTTGTAGCCATTTTAAATACTCCAATTTGGAAAAAAATTTACCAGGGTTTGTTTCGTTGTCCGTCTTAACGAGTGATAAATCGTTAAGTACCGACTAAGCGTTTTCTTTTTGCTCTTGAACAGCGCTAAGAGCACGTACAAACTTAGTGGGTACCTCGTTAAGCGTACGCACAAATTGCGTGATGGGCGCTTGTAGTGTGCCAAGCAACTTTGCCATAAGCTCGTCGCGAGAAGGCATATCGGCCAAAGCCTTTACACCCTCAGCATCAAGCAGGCTGCCGGGCATTGCACCGGCTTTAATCGTGATGCCTTTGTTTTCTTTAGCAAAGTCGGCAAACAATTTCGCCGGTGCAACGGGGTCTTCGCTAATGGCGTACATCAAAGGACCCACCAAGTGGTCTTCGAGCTCACCAAAAACGGATTCACCAATTGCACGACGTACCAAGGTGTTTTTCAACACACGCAGGTAGACGCCAGACTCACGCGCTTTTTTGCGCAATACGGTAGCGGAGGCAACGTCCAAACCACGATACTCAGCGATCACTACTGTCTGGGCCTTCTCGAGCTGAGAGGTGACCTCGGCAATAACTTTCGCTTTTTCTTGACGAATGAGACTCACGGTTGAACTCTCCTGTTAGGATGCAATCGAATGCAAAACATCTTTTGCATCTACCGAATGCGGCGCACCTGGTCGAGTTTCTGGCTAAAAAAGACTGAAATCATCGGCCATGGGCGCCGTCTACGATGGATTTGAAGTCAAAAATAAAATTTGACCTCGCGATTAAGCAGCGAACTGCTCCAACGGTCTTTGACAGCAGCGGTGTCAGAATCAACACCGCAGCCCAAAGTTCTTAAATAAACCCTACGCTACAGAGCTAATGTCTACGCGCGCAGACCCCCCCATGGTGGAAGACAGGGCGATCTTGCGCAGATAAGCTCCGCGTGCTGCAGTAGGACGTGCCTTGTTAAGTGCATCTAGCAAGGCTTTAAAGTTTTCTTCGAGTTGATCGAGCTCGAAAGAAGCACGACCAATGGGGGCATGAATAATACCGGAACGATCCGTGCGGTACTGGATCTGACCTGCTTTGGCATTTTTAACTGCCGTCGCAATATCAGGAGTCACGGTACCCACACGTGGGTTGGGCATTAAACCGCGGGGGCCTAAAATCTGACCCAAAGCACCGACTACGCGCATGGCGTCTGGAGAGGCAATCACCACGTCAAAGTCTAAGCGACCTTGGCGGATTTCCTCGGCCAAATCATCCATACCCACAATATCAGCGCCTGCTTCGCGTGCCTCGTCGGCTTTGTCATCCTGGGCAAATACAGCCACACGGACGTCTTTACCGGTACCCTGGGGCAGCACCACAGAACCACGAACCAATTGGTCGGATTTACGTGCATCAACACCCAGCTGAATGGCCACATCGATGGACTCATCAAATTTAGCGGTGGCGGTTTCCTTGATCAGGCCCAAGGCCTCTTGCAAGGGATACAGCTTTTCGCTATCAATTTTCTCAGCAATAGCGGCGGCGCGTTTGGATAATTTCTTTGCCATCTTAGAACCCCTCCACATTAACACCCATACTGCGTGCTGTACCTGCGATCGTGCGCAGTGCAGCTTCCATATCGGCAGCAGTTAAATCGGGTTCTTTAGTTTTGGCAATTTCCTCAGCCTGGGCACGTGTCAAGGTACCTACCTTGGTCACGTTGGGATTAGAAGACGCCGTATCAATGCCAAGAGCCTTTTTAATCAGGATCGTGGCAGGTGGGGTCTTCATGACAAAAGTAAAACTTTTGTCAGCATAAGCCGTAATAATGGTGGGAATTGGCAACCCGGGCTCGAGGTTTTGAGTCTGAGCGTTAAACGCCTTGCAGAACTCCATAATATTTAAACCACGTTGACCTAATGCGGGGCCAATCGGTGGTGAGGGGTTTGCCTTGCCAGCAGGCACTTGTAGTCGAATATAGCCGACGATTTTCTTCGCCATAACGAACTCCTTGCGGGTATCGCGTCCGTTATTAAAACGGACTCCCCGGGGTGATTAACAAACTAGGTCTTATCGACCTGATCAAAGTCCAGCTCAACAGGTGTTGAGCGGCCAAAAATAGTGACAGAAACGCGAACCTTGTTTTTCTCGTAGTTCACTTCCTCGACATTTCCATTGAAATCGGCAAAAGGCCCTTCTTTGACGCGAACCATTTCGCCAATCTCGAACAAAACTTTTGGACGTGGTTTCTCACCGCCCTCTTCCATGCGGGAGAGTATCTCGTCAACCTCACGCTGAGAAATCGGTGTGGGACGACTGCCCGATCCCCCTAAAAAACCAGTCACCCGATTCGTGCTGCGCACTAAATGCCAGCTCTCATCGGTCAGATCCATCTCTACCAGCACATAACCAGGGAAGATGCGTCGTTCGGAAATGGAACGCTTGCCGTCCTTGACCTCGATCACCTCTTCGGAGGGAATCAGGATACGACCAAACGCATGCTCAAGCTCGGAATACTCGATGCGCTCTAACAAGGCTCTTTTCACGCTCTTTTCCATACCGGAATAGACGTGGACGACATACCAGCGTTTGCTCATGGGTGTCCTTTATTTCCAGCCTAAAAATAGGCCATAAATGATCCACTCTAGCCCTTTATCTATCAACCACAGCAACAGCGCCATCACCACCACAAAGGCAAAAACAATGCCTGTCATCTGTGTGGCCTCTTTGCGTAATGGCCAGTGCACTCGGCGCACCTCGGTATAAGAATCGCGAGCAAAGCCAACAAAACGCTTGCCGGACTCACTGGTCCAAGCAACAAAGGCAGCGATGATTAGAGAAACGACAAAAAACCCAACTCGTAGATAAGTGGGTTGATATTCAAAATATGAATAGGCGATAATTCCTGCCAGAACGACCACCACCGCTAGGGATAACTTGAAGCGATCTGCGCCCCGATTAGCGGTTTGCACGTTGGTTTTAGACATATTGCGATGCTGTGATGGACCACGACTAAGTGGCAAAGACTGTAGTGGCAGGGGTAGAAGGAATCGAACCCTCAGCCTTCGGTTTTGGAGACCGACGCTCTGCCAATTGAGCTATACCCCTACTCTAGAACAATGCTGCAGTGGCATTTTTTAGTGGCGATCACCTGCTAAAAACACCTAAGACCAAGACAACAAGAAAGCGCGCATTTATTGTATCGAAATAGCCAATCTACAATACCGATCGCTATCGACAACCAATACGTTGCCCTCTAATCTTAACCAGGCAATAGCGCCCAATTAAACGCGTGCAGCAAAAGCAATTAAGCAGAAAAGATAAATACTACCCTCTTTTCTGCTCATTGTCAATTATTTGATAATCTTGGAGACCACACCGGCACCGACGGTACGCCCACCTTCGCGAATCGCAAAGCGCAGACCCTCTTCCATGGCAATCGGAGCAATCAACGAGACCGTCATCGCTACGTTATCACCAGGCAGGACCA
>Ga0209487_1001793_pt1 | contig 17796 bp, 13 predicted proteins | sample Poulit2012_FD_187524 | JGI IMG/M metagenome (GOLD analysis project Ga0209487, IMG submission 187524) | Agricultural soil microbial communities from Georgia to study Nitrogen management - Poultry litter 2012 (SPAdes) (version 2) | ecosystem: Environmental > Terrestrial > Soil > Agricultural land...
TGGTTGCGGGGGCCGGATTTGAACCAACGACCTTCGGGTTATGAGCCCGACGAGCTACCTGACTGCTCCACCCCGCGCTAGACTTTTAATACTACACTAGGGTTTTTCGAAATGCAAGTCTTTGGCTAAAGAGAGACAGATGACCAAAGAAAATATTCAACATATTATCGAAGCAGTGTTATTATGTGCACACACACCGCTTACTGTAGAGCAATTGCAACAAACGCTCGAGCCATTAGCGCTGAGCAAGAAGCAAATACAAGATCATCTACAACAATTGCGGTTATACTGGAATGGCAGGGGGCTCTACCTTGAACAGGTTGCTTCAGGTTGGTGCTTTCGCTCTCAACCTTCTGTCCAGCCCTATGTTGCCCGACTATTTTCCGAGCGCCCGTCGCGATATTCGCGTGCTGCATTAGAAACACTAGCAATCATTGCATGGCGCCAGCCGGTAACGCGTGGCGATATTGAAGACATCCGCGGGGTTAGCGTATCCACGCATATCATTCGTAGCCTCCAGGAAAGAGGCTGGATCGAGGTCTTAGGTTTCCGTGATGCTCCAGGCAGGCCAGCCCTGTTTGGAACGACCAAACAATTCCTAGATGATTTAGGGCTACGTTCCCTTCAAGACCTGCCGCCACTTGATGATACACAGCAGCCGGCAACATGAAAAATCTTTGATCGCCTATTACCAGACAACTTAATAAGCTCAACAAGCGTAATTAATCAGCTATTTATCTAGTTCATGTCACAAGGCACAGCGGTTTAAGCGAGTTTTTACTTATCCTCAGAGCGCATCAAGAACAAGAACAGGCGGCCTGATACAGGCTCGGCCAAGCATATTTGCCGCATAAACAATGCACAATAAAAGGAAAGGAGTTGCAGAAATTGACACAGAGCAATGTAAACGGGTCGGCACCTAACGAGGCCCCCCAAAGCGATGGGGCTTCCACCAACAATAGATCGCGTGGACGTAAGCTACGTACCCCGTTTCGTCGCCGCCGCGGTGATTCCGCACAAACCAAACGCGCGCGCAGAAATGCCCCGGCGCAGCAATCACAACCGAATGAGGGGCAGACCAAAGCCGCGCCTCAGTCCCAGCCAGCCGCTGCAGCAGCGCGTTCTGGCCAGGGGCCGCGACGTGGTGCAGCCAAAGATAATCAAGGCGTGCGCACCCCCCGACGCCGTGCACCAGGCATGCGCCGTCGAGGTGGTCCAGGCCGGGGGCTCAGCGATAAAGAGCTTGAGCAGGCATTGGCTTTTCTAGATCGCGCAGATCACAACATGAATCTGCGCCTCGAGCGTTATTTAAGCAGCGAAGCGGTGCGCCCCAAGTTACATAAGGTGCTGGCACAGGCCGGTATCGGTTCTCGGCGCGAAATGGAGGAGCTCATCGTCGCCGGCCGTGTTTCAGTCAATGGCGAGCCAGCTCATATTGGACAGCGGGTTGATGCTGAAGATTTGGTGCGGGTCAATGGTCAGCCTATTCGGCGTCCTAATCCGCATAAGCCGCCGCGTGTCATCGTATATAACAAGCCGGCAGGCGAAATTGTCTCGCACAATGACCCCGAGGGCCGTGACAGTGTTTTTCAACGCCTGCCTAGCATTCGCAATGGCAAGTGGATTTCCATCGGTCGGCTCGATTTAAATACTGAGGGCCTGCTGATCTTTACCAACTCAGGTGATCTGGCTAACCGTCTGATGCACCCCCGTTATGGTGCCGAGCGCGAATACGCCGTCCGTATTTTTGGGTCCTTGACGGCAGAGCAAAGCAGCCAACTGCTTTCTGGAGTCGAGCTCGAAGATGGGCCAGCCAAATTTAGTTCCTTGGAATATTTGGGCGGCGAGGGGAGCAACCGCTGGTATCGGGTAACCCTGTTCGAAGGGCGTAACCGCGAGGTGCGTCGTTTGTTCGAGGCCTTGGGTCTGGTGGTGAGTCGCCTAGTGCGAACCCGTTTCGGCGAGGTTATTTTGCCCCGCCGTTTAAAGCGCGGTCGCTGGGAAGAGCTCAAGCCCGAGATGGTGACGGCGCTGATGGTTCGTTTGGGTTTGTTGCGCGCCGAGGGCGAGGATTCACGCTCGGGTCGACGCCGCCATCAGCAGCCTGTTAGCCATGAAAACGCTTTGCCTCCCGGGTTAATTGATCCAGCGTTGGGCCGGCAGCGTCGTAGCGTGCGCGGGGCCAAGCCCGGTGCTCCAGTGCTGGTAGGTGATGCCACTGGTACTGGGTTGTTGGTGAGTGGTGGTTTGGCCAACGGCCATCCTGAAGAGCAGCGCGGCGAAGCCCGTCGTACGGGCCGTGGCCGTGCGGACAATCGCCGTCGCGTTGGTCGCAGTGCAGCCAAGACAAGCCGGCAAGGTCGCTCGGCACACAAGTCTCGTGCCGCCAGCCAGCGCGGCGACTGGCAGCCTCAACGGGCCGATGCTCATGAGTCACAGCTGACTCGGCGGGTGACAAACAAGAATCGTTAGGCAACCCAAAGAAATTACAGTTATTTTCTGTGTTTTCTGTTAAAATGATGGGCTTAGCAGGTTTTTGTTTTTGTTAAATGCTTGGGGTCACAGCTATTGTGGCATCCAGACACACGGTGGTAGTGGGCTGGCTAACAGCCCATTTTTTTTGATTTTATGACAGATATTTTTGCTTTAGCACAAGAAAGCTTACACGGCACCGAGTTCGAGCTGGTAGATGTCGAGCGTGCCGCGGGTGGTGTGCTGCGTATCGTTATCGATCATGCTCAAGGGGTCACAGTTGATCACTGCGAGTGGGTGTCCAAGCAACTGTCACGTGTGTTCGAGGTCGAAGATATTGACTATCAGCGCCTCGAGGTGGCATCACCCGGGGTCAATCGGCCGCTCAAGCGGCTGACTGATTATGTGCGCTTTTCCGGTGAGCGTGTCGAACTGCGTCTCTATGAGCCATTGGAAAACCAAAAGGTGTTCCGTGGGGTGCTGCATGCCCCCGAGGGGATTACAGCCGAGGCTGTAGATCCAGACACCGAGTTTGTGCTAGAGCTCGAGACAGCTTCAGGTGGTGTTCGGGATCTGACCTTTTGCTTTGACGATATTGAAAAAGCACGTTTGGATCCCATTCTTGATTTCAAGGGTAGACAGCGATGAGTCGCGAAATTCTTTTGCTGGTCGATGCACTGGCACGTGAAAAAGGCGTCGAGCCTGAGGTCGTATTTGAAGCTCTCGAGGGGGCTTTGGCGTCGGCCATGAAGCGGGTGTTTGATGAGGATGTCGACATTCGGGTCGAAATAGATCGCCAGTCCGGCGATTACACGGGCTTTAGGCGCTGGCAAGTCGTGCCCGATGAGCAAGGCTTGCTCGAGCCAGATCGCCAAGAACTCCTGTCCGATGCGCTCGAATATGTCCCTGATGTTCAGGTGGATGACTATATCGAAGAAGAACTCGAGCATTTTGAGTTTGGCCGTATTGGGGCTCAAGCTGCCAAGCAGGCCATTTTGCAGCGTATCCGCGATGCTGAGCGCGAGCAAATGCTTAACGAGTTCCTCGAGCGTGGGGAAAATATCATCATGGGGGCCGTGAAACGGCTCGATCGAGGTGATGCCATTGTTGAGGCGGGCAAGATCGAAGCCCGCTTGCCCCGCAATGAAATGATTCCGCGTGAAATCATACGTGTGGGCGATCGGGTTCGGGCCTGGGTGCAAAAGGTGGACAAAAATGCTCGGGGACAACAAGTGTTTTTATCCCGGGTGGCCCCAGAGTTTGTCAGCGCGCTTTTTGAAAACGAGGTGCCGGAAATCGAACAGGGCTTGCTCGAGATTAAGGCGGCAGCCCGTGACGCTGGCGTGCGTGCCAAGATCGCAGTAGTCGCCTATGATGATCGTATCGATCCCATTGGTACCTGCGTGGGAATGCGCGGTTCTCGTGTTACGGCGGTGCGCAATGAACTGGGCGGTGAGCAAATCGATATTGTGCTCTGGTCCGAGGACCCCGCCGAATTTGTCATAGGGGCCCTGGCACCCGCCAATGTGGTTTCCATTGTTATTGACGAAGATGCCCACGCGATGGATGTCGTCGTGGATGAAGAAAATTTGCCCAAGGCCATTGGTGCACGCGGTCAAAATGTTCGCTTGGCTTCCGAACTGACAGGCTGGCAAATTAACATCATGACCCCTGAAGAAAGTCAGGATCGCGCCGAGCAAGAGCGTGAGGCTTTGCTGGCAACCTTTGTCGAACGACTCGATGTCGACGAAGAGGTGGCCAATATCCTTATCCAGGAAGGGTTTTCTGGCCTCGAAGAGGTGGCTTATGTGCCTATCCAAGAGCTCCTGGAAATTGAGGTCTTCAACGAGGAAATAGTCAACGAACTGCGTACTCGCGCCCGTAATGCCCTGCTTAGTGAGGCTTTAGCCTTTGAAGAGTTGGTGCAAAAAGTATCGCCAGAGCTCCAGGCGCTCGAGGGGATGGATAACGATCTGTTGGCAGTACTTGCCGAAAACGAGATCCTTACCCTCGATGATTTGGCCGAGTTGGCCACTGACGAGCTGTGCGAGTTAACCAGCCTAGAGCCAGATAAAGCCAGCGCGCTTATCATGAGTGCCCGGGCCCATTGGTTTGATGACTAACCACTGCAAAATTTGTTTAGGTTGGGGTTAATTTATTAGAATAATGAGTTCAAGAGAGAGTCGAATGTCTAGTACCACTGTCGCCCAATTCGCAAAAGAGCTTAACCGTTCCGCCCAAGAGCTGCTGGAAATGCTGCGTGAGGCCGGGGTTGAGCTCGGCTCGGTCGATGATCCGATTACCGAGGCCGATAAGGCGAAATTGCTCACCTCGTTGCAGCGTCGAGCCCGTGGTAATCACAAAATCACCCTCACTCGTCGCGAAACCTCCGAAATTCGTCAGGCTGACTCTTCCGGTCGGTCACGGACAATTCCGGTAGAGACGCGGCGCAGTCGAGTATTTGTTAAACGAGATCGTGCTGAATTATTGGCCGAAGCAGCCAAACGCCAAGAGCAGGCCCAGGACGACCAGCGCGCCGAGGATGGCGTAACTCCGAAGGCCAGCCAGGCAGGCGATCAGCAAAGCTCCGCAGGGGCAGATGTTGTCGCCGATAACACTGCAGTAAGCACTCAGACTCAAACCCCAACTCCCGCTCAAGATTCACAACCCACCTCTACGCCTGCTGACAAAACGCCAGCTGGTGATACACAGGCGCCCAAAGAAACGCAGCCTGCTTCTGAGGTTGGCAAAGATACAAGTAAAGGCAAGCCAGAAGTGGCAGATGAAACGACGGCAACCCCAGCTCAAACTGATACGCCTGTGACCCAATCACAGTCTGAGGCAGACAAGGCCAGCGTAACCCAAGACAAACCAGAGACGGGCAAAGCGTCCGAGTCTGCGCCCTCAGCGGCAGCCAGCGCAACGGCCAAGCCTGCTGATGCTGCATCAAGCAAGGCTGCAGAGCAAAAATCCGGCGATAAAGCCGCTGACAAGGCCGAACAAGCTCCAGCTGCGGAAAAAGCACAAGCCGATGAGCCCACCGCGAAAAAAACGGCTGCGGTACAGGATAAGGGTGCCAGCGCACAAAAAACTGCAGCGGCCAAGCGCGTCAGCCGCCGCGGCAGCGAAGGTACCGAAGCCGAGCACGATTTGCATCCTGCCCTGGATACTGAATTAACTGAAGAAGAGCTGGAAGAACGTGAGCGCGCCCGCAAGGCCGCAGCAGCTGAGGCCGCAGCTATCAGCGAAATGCTTAACCGCCCACGTCGTGTGCTGCGTGCCGAAGACAAGGAAAAGCCGGCACGCCGAGGCAAGGCCAAAAAAGAGGCCAGAGCAGCCCCAGAAGCCAAAAAAGCGCCCAAGACGGCCGCCAAAGAGGCAACAGCTGATAGCCAGTGGGGCGCAGGCCGCAAGAAACAATCTAAAGCTGATGTCGCGGCTGCCGGGCGTGGCAGCGGCGAGGGTTGGCGTGAACCCGGGCGTGGCCGCCGCCGCGGCCGTCGTGGCCAGGAAGAGCAGCGCCAACAGCAGCAGCCGCAGCAGCCCGAGTTCATCAAACGTGAAATTCAAATTCCTGAAACCATTACCGTGGCCGATTTGGCACACAAGATGGCCATTAAGGCCACCGAGGTCATTAAGCATCTGATGCAGTTGGGTCAAATGGTGACGATTAACCAGGTGCTGGATCAGGAAACTGCCATGATTTTGGTCGAGGAAATGGGCCACGTGGCGGTTGAGGCCAAGCTAGATGACCCCGAGTCTTATCTCGAAGACGCTTTCGTGGGTGAAATTGTCGAAGAGTCTCGTGCACCCGTAGTAACTGTTATGGGTCATGTTGACCACGGTAAGACCTCGTTATTGGACTACATCCGTCGTACCAAGGTCGCTTCGGGCGAGGCGGGCGGCATTACCCAGCATATTGGGGCATATCATGTCAAAACAGACAATGGTAATGCCACTTTCCTGGATACCCCGGGGCACGAAGCATTTACTGCCATGCGGGCACGAGGCGCAAAAGCTACCGACGTTGTCATTTTGGTCGTCTCTTCTGATGATGGTGTTATGCCGCAAACGCGCGAGGCCATTCACCACGCTCGAGCCGCTGAAGTTCCACTGGTAGTAGCCATCACCAAAGTAGACAAACCTGAAGCCAACCCAGAGCGCGTCAAGCAGGAATTGCTTAGCGAAGAGGTTGTCCCCGAAGAGTATGGGGGTGATGTTCCGTTCGTTCCCGTTTCCGCACGCACTGGCGAGGGTATCGACGAACTTTTGGAAAACGTATTATTGCAAGCCGAGATGCTTGAGTTGACCGCTGCGGTCAACACTCCAGCGCGCGGTATCGTGATCGAGGCTCGCCTGGATCGAGGGCGCGGTCCCGTAGCTACCGTACTGGTACAAAGCGGTCAGCTCAAACAAGGCGATACCGTGTTGGTAGGGGCCAGTTATGGCCGGGTACGCGCCATGACTAATGAGCTGGGCAAACGCGTACAAAAGGCTGGCCCGGCGATCCCGGTTGAAATCCAGGGTCTGACCGAGGTGCCCGAGGCAGGTGATGAATTAATAGCCATGGCCGATGATCGCAAGGCCCGTGAAATTGCCTTGTATCGCCAGGGCAAATACCGTGATGTCAAATTGGCACGTCAGCAAGCGGCTAAGCTAGAGTCCCTCTTCGAGGGCGGTGGCGAAGATGCCAAGGTTTTGTCCTTGATTGTCAAAACCGACGTTCAAGGTTCGCAAGAGGCCTTGGTCAGCTCGTTACAAAAGCTGGCTACTGACGAGGTCAAGGTTGAAATCATACATGCCGCTGTCGGTGGTATCTCTGAAAGCGATGTCAACTTGGCCATCGCTTCCAATGCGGTAATCCTTGGCTTTAATGTCCGCGCTGAGCAAACCGCTCGACGCCAGGCAGAGCAGAACGGTATCGAGATCCGTTATTACAACGTCATTTATGACGCCATCGACGATGTGAAGTCGGCCTTGTCAGGAATGCTGGCGCCCGAAGAGCGCGAAGAGGTCATTGGCATGGTCGAGGTTCGCGAGGTATTTCATATTTCACGCGTCGGAACAGTTGCTGGTTGTATGGTCACCGAGGGGCTCGTCAAGCGCGATTCACAAATTCGCTTGCTGCGCGATAACGTAGTCATTTGGACTGGGCACATCGAATCACTGCGCCGCTTTAAAGACGACGTTCGCGAAGTACGGCAGGGCTTTGATTGCGGGATTACCCTCCGAGGGCAAAACGACATCAAGCTCGGAGACCAATTCGAGGTCTTTGAAATCAAGGAAATTGCCCGTACGCTCTAATTGCTGCCGCGCTTCGGCGCGGCTAGCTATATCACCCTACGGTGCTAGTTAGCTCAAAATTATGGTTCGACACAATAGTAAAGGCAGCGGGCGTAATGTCCGCCTTGCCGAACAAATTCAAAAAGATATTGCCATACTGATTCAGCGTGAAATTGATATCACAACGGCAGGCTTGATCACGCTCACCAATGTCGAGCTGTCGGCAGATTATGCCCATGCCAAAGTCTATTTCACTGTGCTTGGGGCGGAACCCGAAGCAGCCCAAAAAGCCTTGGACGACAAGGCCGGCTGGTTGCATTCCCAGCTGTTCAAAATGATGCATATACATACGGTGCCGACGCTGCGTTTTATCCATGATGATCACATGATTCGCGGCAACAAGATTCGCAAACTCATTGAGGAAGCCAATCGGCCCCAGGTCGGTGATACCGACGACGATAATTAATTTAGGCTTCCTGGCTCAACAAGTTATTTTCATAGGGTTATTGACCATGTCACGCCGTCGTCGAGGAAGCCTCTTGGATGGGGTGCTGTTGTTGGACAAACCCGTAGGCATGTCTAGCAATCATGCGTTACAACGTGCCCGCCGTTTGCTTGATGCGCGTAAAGCGGGCCATACCGGCACCTTGGATCCTTTCGCGACTGGGCTATTAATTTGTTGTTTTGGGCAGGCAACCAAACTAAGCACCAAGTTGCTTGCTGCTGACAAAACTTATATCGCTACCTTGCGTTTAGGTCAGGAAACTGACACTGCTGACTTGGATGGTGATGTCATCGATAGGGTAAGCAATGCAACCGTGATTGCTCGCAGTCAACCTGGGCAGGTCAAGCAAGTACTCAGCCAGTTCCAAGGGGTGATAGAGCAAGTGCCACCCATGCACTCGGCCCTGAAAAAAGAAGGGCGCCCTTTATACGAATATGCCCGGGCTGGCATCGAGGTAGAACGACCCGCACGACAAGTGGAAATTTACCGCCTGCAGTGCCTGGCGCGTACGAGCAGTACGCTGACTATAGAAGTCCATTGCAGCAAAGGCACCTATGTGCGGACTTTGGCACAGGATATTGGTCGTGCTTTGGGTTGTCTGGCGCATTTGACCGCGCTCAGAAGAACGCAAATAGGCCCCTTTGATGTGCAGCAGGCTATTAATTTGCGTGCTCTGGGGGCAGCTGAAGACAAAGAGCAGCAGCTTTTGAAGGGGGCAGACTTGCCCGCCTCGCTGTTGCCCGTTAATTTTTAATACAAGGATGTGTTTCGATGACACGTGCATTAAGAAATATCGCCATTATTGCACACGTAGATCATGGTAAAACCACGCTGGTTGACCAGTTGCTCAAGCAAGCCGGCACTTTTCGCGCCAACGAGCAGGTTTCGGACAGGGTGATGGATTCCGATGATATTGAACGCGAGCGGGGCATTACCATTTTGGCCAAAAACTGTGCCGTAAACTTTGAAGGGGTCCATATCAATATTATTGATACCCCCGGTCACGCCGATTTTGGCGGAGAGGTAGAGCGGGTGCTGTCCATGGTGGATGGGGTTTTGTTGCTGGTGGACGCCGTTGAGGGCCCCATGCCGCAAACCCGTTTTGTCACGCGCAAGGCGCTTGATTTGGGGCTTAAGCCTATTGTGGTGGTTAACAAGGTTGATCGCCCTGGGGCGCGTCCTGATTATGTCATCAATGAAACCTTTGATTTGTTCGACAAACTAGGTGCCACGGATGAACAGCTGGATTTCCCCGTGCTATATGCATCTGGTCTGAGCGGCTATGCCAGTTTTGATGAAGGGGTTTATGAAGGGGATATGCGCCCACTTTTCGAAGCCATCATCAAATATGTACCCCAGCGTGAAGACGATACCGAAGGGCCTTTACAGCTGCAAATTTGTTCTTTGGATTACAGCTCTTATGTGGGGCAAATCGGGGTTGGTCGAATCAACCGAGGCCGCTTGCGCGCCGGCCAAGAGGTATTGGTATTGCATGGTCCTGAGGGGCGGCGTCAGCCAGCCAAAATTAACCAAGTGTTGAAGTTTCAGGGTTTGCAGCATGCTCCTGTAGATGAGGCCTTGGCTGGCGATATCGTATTGATCAACGGTATTGACGGACTTACCATCGGTTGCACCGTTGCAGATCCCGAGCAGCCCGAAGCCCTGCCTTTATTGACCATTGATGAGCCCACCTTGCGCATGAATTTCATGGTTAATACTTCACCATTGGCAGGTCGCGAGGGCAAGTTCATTACTAGCCGACAAATTCGCGAACGTTTGCATCGCGAGCTAAAGTCCAACGTCGCTTTGCAGGTTAACGATACGGATGATGAAACAGTATTTGAAGTATGCGGCCGTGGTGAGCTGCACTTGACCATTCTTATCGAAAACATGCGTCGCGAAGGCTACGAGCTGGCCGTTTCACGCCCTCAGGTTTTGTTAAAAGAAGAGGGTGGGGTGATGATGGAACCCTACGAACTGCTGACCGTTGATATCGAGGATGATCATCAGGGCGGCGTCATGGAAGAGCTGGGCCGGCGACGGGGCGAATTGCAAAATATGCAGCCTGACGGCCAGGGACGCACGCGCCTAGAGTATCGTATTCCGGCGCGCGGGCTCATTGGTTTTCAAACTGAATTCATGACTCTCACTCGGGGTACTGGGTTGATGAGTCATATTTTTGATGAGTTTGCTCCCTTGCGCGATGGGGCAGTGGCCGAGCGGCGTAACGGTGTATTGATCAGCCAGGATGATGGTGAAGCAGTAGCTTATGCCCTGTGGAAGCTGCAAGAGCGCGGGCGGATGTTTGTGCACCCCAACGAACCCGTATACGAGGGCATGATTATCGGCATACACAACCGCGATAATGATTTGGTAGTAAACCCCATCCGTGAAAAAAAGCACACCAACATTCGCGCTTCGGGCAAAGACGAGCATATTGACTTGGTTCCCCCCATCGAGCTAAATCTGGAATACGCCGTACAATTCATTGATGATGATGAGTTAGTGGAGATCACCCCTGATTCTATTCGGCTGCGTAAACGGTACCTCAAAGAGCATGAACGCCGCAAGCACGCGCGCAAAGCCACGGCTTAATGCTTTTTTGCCCTGCCTGGCCTTTGGGCCAGGCGAGCGGCAGAAGATAGCCAGTTATTAGTCAGAAGATAGGCAGATGCCAGTCAAATGTCAGGCAGGTGGTATCCAGAAGATAGGCAGTTGTCAGCCAAAAGATATGCAGATGATATCCGGAAAATAGCCAGCGGTCAGTTGCATGGTCGGCAGTTTTCAGGTGTCCTGTAAGTCGTCCTGAGTTAAGACGCTTTATTCAAAACGCTCACGGGGCAGATAGGGGTGGGGCGCGTGCTTAGCGTCGATAAATTGTGTGCAGCAATCGTGCACAATGCGCATCACCTCGTCAACATCATCCGTCAGGGTTACTAGTTGGGTATCCTGAGGGGAAATAAAACCATTGGTGACCAGTTGCTCATTGATCCAGTCGAGTAAGCCTTGCCAAAAATTTGTGCCGATCAGCACAATAGGTGCTGGCGGCATTTTTTTGGTCTGGATCAAGGTAATAGCCTCAAAGAACTCATCCAGAGTGCCAAAGCCGCCCGGCAGGGCAATATAAGCTGCACTGTGCATAAAAAAGGTGGCTTTGCGCGAGACGAAATATTCGAATTGCAAACTATGGGTTTGGTAGGGGTTGTTGCTGGTTTCTCGCGGTAAGCGTATATTTAAGCCAACACTCTTGCCGCCTGCCGTGAAGGCGCCTTTGTTGGCGGCCTCCATAATGCCTGGCCCACCGCCGGCAATAACGGTGAAACCAGCCTGTGCTAGTCTTTCCCCCAGCTCGAGGGCCTGTTGGTAGTATGGGTTATCCGGCTTGACCCGGGCACTACCAAAAACGCTAATACCCAGGTCGATAGCTTCCAAGGTGTCAGCGGCCGCGTTGAGCTCAGCCATAATGGTTGGAATTTGCTCCCGTGCGGGTAAACGAACAGTTTTATTATTTGACATGAAAAAAACCTTATTACTCATTGATGGTTCTAGCTATTTATATCGTGCCTTTCACGCATTGCCCGATCTGCGTAATGCGGAAGGTCAGCCCACCGGCGCCATGCATGGGGTAATTTCCATGCTCAAACGTATCCGGCAGGACTATCAGGCTGACTATCTAGCCTGCATTTTTGATGCCAAGGGCAAGACCTTTCGCGACGATATTTACACAGAATACAAGGCCAACCGGCCGCCCATGCCCCCCGAGTTAGCCAGTCAGATAGAGCCATTACACCAGATTATCCGGGCAATGGGCTGGCCTTTGCTCTGCGTGCCTGGGGTCGAGGCCGACGATGTGATTGGCACCTTGACGCGCATGGCCACTGAGCGAGGTATTTATACCATTGTCTCGACCGGTGACAAAGATTTGGCCCAATTGGTGAATGAACATGTCGAGCTGGTTAATACCATGAATAATGACCGTCAAGACATTCAAGGGGTCATTGAACGCTACGGGGTGCGCCCTGACCAAATCATAGATTATCTCATGTTAAAGGGCGATCAGTCGGATAATATCCCTGGCGTCCCACGTGTGGGCGACAAAACTGCGGCGCGCTGGCTACAAAAATACGAGACCTTAGATAATATCATTGCCCACGCTGATGAGATCAAGGGGGTTGTCGGTGAAAACCTGCGTAATTTTATCCCCAATTTCGAGATGACGCGACGGTTGGTTACCGTTAAGGCGGATTGTGATCTTAGCATCATCGATCATGAGCTTGAGCAGTTGACCCCACAAGAGCCCGATACCGATACCTTGATTGACCTATTTCATGAGTATGGGTTTCGTACCTTTTTGCGTGAAATAACCAATGATCCCAATGCCGAGCCCGAAGGGGGACGGCGTCAAGTGCATCGGACCAAACAAACTACTGAGCAGGCCCCCGAACAAGTCGAAGAGGCAGCCCAAGTCAATCCGGATGCGATCTCTTACCATACCATCACAGACCTGGATACGCTGAAAGAATGGTTGCAACGATTACAGCAGGCCGAGCTAGTGGCCCTGGATACTGAGGCGACCTCGTTAGATCCAATGCAGGCACGATTGGTGGGTATGTCTTTCAGTATCCAGGCGGGCGAGGCATGTTATGTGCCCGTCGCCCATACCGGGCTAGATGCAGGCCAGGAGCAGCTGCCTTGCGAAGAGGTGCTAGATTTGCTCCGCCCTTGGCTCGAAGACGAGCAGGCAAAAAAAGTATTGCACAATGCCAAATACGATACCCACGTTTTTGCGAACGAAGGGGTGGCCCTGGCTGGTGTGAGTGATGACACCATGTTGCAAACCTATGTATTGGAATCTCATCAGCGCGTTAGCATGGATCAGGTTGCCCTGCGCTGGCTAGGTCAGCCAGGCACCACTTACGAGGAAATTTGCGGCAAGGGGGCCAAACAAATTGGTTTTGACCAGGTCGCCATTGATAAGGCCACTCAGTACGCCTGCGAAGATGCAGATTTTACTTGGCGCTTACACCATATTTTGCGCCCCAAAATACAGGCTGAGCCGGGCTTAGAGCGCATTTACGAGATTGAAGTCGCGCTATCAGCGGTGTTGGCTCGGGTAGAGCGAAATGGCGTGGCCCTTGATAGTGACAAATTAAAAGAACAAGGGCAGCGTCAGGGAGAACGGTTGCACGAGCTCGAGCAACAGGCCTTTGAAATTGCGGGGCAAGAATTTAATCTGAATTCGCCCAAGCAAGTAGGCGAGGTTTTGTTTGACAAGCTTGGCTTGCCTGTGCAGCGGCGCACCCGTACTGGAGCCCCCTCTACTGATGAAGAGGTACTGACACGGCTATCGCATGATTATCCGTTACCGAAGTTGTTGTTGGAATACCGAGGGGTGGCCAAACTGAAATCAACTTATACGGATAAGCTGCCCAAGATGGTTAATCCCGCAACGGGCCGCCTGCATACTCGTTATGCGCAGGCTGCGGTAATTACTGGGCGGCTATCCTCCTCAGACCCCAATTTGCAAAATATTCCAGTGCGTACCACCGAGGGGCGGCAGGTACGTGAGGCCTTTGTCTCGACACTGGGGCGGGTGGTATCCGCAGACTATTCGCAAATTGAATTGCGCATTATGGCGCATGTGTCAGGTGATAAAAATCTGCAGCAGGTTTTTCACGAAGGTGGTGATGTGCACCGGGCTACAGCTGCCGAGATTTTTTCTGTCCCGTTGGAAGAGGTCACAGGAGAACAACGCTACGCGGCCAAAGCCATTAACTTTGGCCTCATTTATGGGATGAGCCAATTTGGTTTGGCCAATAATCTGGGTATCACGCGCGAGGCGGCCAAAGCTTATATTGAACGCTATTTTATTCGTTATCCAGGGGTAGCAGATTATATGGAACGAATTAAAGCCCAGGCGCGCAAGCAAGGCTATGTGGAAACGGTGTTTGGCCGCCGGTTATATTTTCCTGAATTCAAAACCGGGCGTGGGGCCCGGGTTGCCGCAGCAGAGCGCGCTGCTATCAATGCCCCGATGCAGGGTACGGCGGCGGATCTCATCAAGATGTCCATGGTAGATATACAGCAATGGCTGGATGAAGCAGGAATGCGTAGTTTGATGGTCATGCAGGTGCATGATGAACTGGTGTTTGATGCGGCCGAGGACGAAATCGAGGTCTTGCTCAAGGAACTACCCGAGCGGATGTGTCGTATTGCCAGCCTTGACGTGCCCCTGGTGGCTGAGGTGGGCGTAGGCAATAGTTGGGCGGACGCTCACTAGAGGCCAAAGGCTGCCCGGGGTTGCTCAAGGGCGCCCGCGGGTGCCCAAAAGCGTCTGGGGCAGCCCAAAGAACGTCCAGGCTGCCCAAGAGTGCTAAAGAAGGTCGTCCGGGCTGCCCATGAATGCCCGAGGCAGCCCTGCAGTGTTGTGCTGCAAGCCCCCGTGTTTTAACGACTTTGCATCTGCTGCAAAGCCTGAATGCGGGTTTCAATAGGTGGGTGGGTGGCGAACAAGGCGGCAATGCCTGGGCCGCCAGAAATGCCTGCTGCCTCAAAGTTTTTGGGCAGTGCGCCGGGCTCAACATTACCCAAACGGGCTAGCGCGCGAATCATGGGTTGGGTCGAGCCTAGCAATTTGGCCGAGCCTGCATCTGCGCGAAATTCTCGCTGGCGCGAAAACCAGGCAACGATGATCGAAGCCAGGATACCAAAGATAATTTCACAAACGATGACGGTCAGGTAGTAGCCCATGCCAATGCCATCCCGGTCATTACGCGATAAAGCACGATCGACGAAAAAACCGACAACGCGGGCCAAAAAGATAACAAAGGTATTCACCACCCCCTGGATGAGCGTCAGGGTGACCATGTCCCCATTGGCAACGTGCGCAACTTCATGGCCCAACACGGCGGTGACCTCTTCTTCGTTCATGCTTTGCAACAGGCCGGTGGATACCGCGACTAACGCATTATTCTTGAAAGCGCCAGTGGCAAAAGCATTGGGCGCGCCCTCGTAAATGGCCACCTCAGGATGACCAATGCCTGCGCGCTCGGCCAGTTGATGGACCGTATCAACCAACCAGGCTTCTTGGGCATTACGCGGTGCCTGGGGATCAATGACATGTGCCCGGGTGCTTTGTTTGGCCATCCATTTGCTCATGAGCAAGGAAATAATGGAACCCGAAAAACCGATGATGGCAGCAAAGATAAGTAGCTGGGTAGGATCAATGCCATTGGCTGTCAGGTAACGGCCAACGCCAAACAAGGTCATGATAATGTTCAAGACCACGATGACGGCCAAGTTGGTGGCCAGAAAAAGCAGAACTCTTTTCATAGTGAAGCCTTAATCTAACAACGTGCGGTATATCGTAACGGAAAAGTGAAGAAAGTGGTGCAAGTGTCCAAATACTGAGAGCTTATTTTCCCATAATCCTGCCTTGATAGGGGAGCAGAGTATATTGATTGGGTTTTGCACCACTTACTAATTATTGGTTTTGCTGCATGCAGTCTCTATGGATGCTGGTGGCCTGTGCGATGTTTGCGCTCATGGGTGCCGGCGTAAAGTTTTCTGCCTCGTTTGAGGCTAATCTGGCGCAAATAATCCTCTTTCGTGGTCTGCCATCGGTTGTTATCCTCTTTTTATGGACTAGACTAAAAAAACGGAGTTTGGTTCCTATTAGCTGGAGCCTGCACATTCGTCGAAATCTCTTTGGCATTTCAGCCATGTGGCTGAGCTTTTTTGCCATGTCGATGCTGCCTTTGCCCACAGCAGTCAGCCTAACCTACACAGCACCATTATTCATTGGTATTTGGTTGCTTTTTTTTGGCGGCACCCAAAGTGACCCCTTGCGCGTAACTGCAGTGTTGGCGGGCTTTCTCGGTGTGCTCGCCATTCTACGGCCCAGTATTGGTGATGATCAATGGTTTCCAGCCTTATTAGGCATTATTTCCGGCGGTTTTTCTGCTGTCGCCATGATGCAAATTCGTGAGTTGGGTCAGGTAGGCGAGCCAGAATGGCGCACGGTATTTATTTTTTCCAGTTTTGTTTGCGTCACCAGCGCCATCGTTGCTGTGATTGTTGGGTGGCCCGCTTTGAGTTGGCGTGCCTACGCCGCCTTGGCTTTGGTCGGAGTGTCAGGCATGTTTGGCCAACTCGCACTAACACGTGCCTTTGGTTATGGTTCCACTTTATTAACGGCCGCTTTACAATACAGCACAATTATTTTTGCCACCTTGCTTGGTCTAGTGATTTGGGGCGATTGGCCTGACCCCATTGCTTGGCTTGGAATGGCTTTGATTGTAGGTTCTGGCCTGCTGTCGGCCTGGCGGACGTACACCGAAGATCGTATCTTGCGCGGCCAAGAACAAAATTAGCCTGGCCCCGATCAGCTCATGGCTCAAGGAGTTTTACAGTATGAGTACTTCTTATTTATTTTCTGTGGCTCAAGCAATGACGGCGCTCGAACGAGGGGATACCTTGTTCCTGGATGCCCGGTACCAATTGACGGATGCCCAGGCGGGACCAGCAGCCTTTGCGCGCGGACGTATTCCGGGCGCCTGGTTTTTTGATCAAAGCCGGGTGCTGGTGGGCCCATGTACAGGTAAGAACGGTCGCCATCCTTTGCCATCACTGACGCGTTTTAGACAATTGTTGGATGCTTTGGAAATTAACGCGGATACCCCCGTAGTGATTTACGACGATTTACAGGGTCAGTTTGCTGCTCGACTCTGGTGGATGTTGCGTTGGGCCGGTTTGAAGCAAGTCGCATTGCTAGACGGTGGGTGGCAAGCTTGGGTGGCCGCGGGTGGGCAGGTAGATACCACCAAGGCAGATGCCGACGAGGTTAGTCGGCGTTACGAGCAGTTACCCACGGCATTAACCCCGGAACAGGAACAGCGCTTTGGACAGCTCGGCCAAATGCCATTGTGTGATCGGGAAACCATTTTGGCGCAGCTTGGTACTGGCCGTTTGTGCATTATAGATGCCCGGGCTGCAGAACGTTATCGGGGCGAGGTCGAGCCCATGGATCCGGTGGCGGGGCATATTCCCGGGGCATTGAACCGACCCACTGCGTTGAATCTTCAAGCAGATGGGTGCTTTAAGGCGCCGGCGACATTGCGGCATGAATTCGAACTCCTGCTGGGTGGTTATGCGCCCGAGCAGGTAGTGCATCAGTGTGGCTCTGGTATCACGGCGTGTCATAATGTTTTCGCTATGGAGCTTGCAGGCTTGAGTGGTTCGGCTCTGTATGGCGGCTCGTGGAGTGAATGGGTGGCCCACGAAGGGGCGCCTGTGGCAACCGGCGCACAGCCGGGTGGTAGAATGTCTGCGCGCTCATGACCCCAAAGAACCATCAAACAGGAGAACAGATGTCTGCACAAGAAACGGCTTTGGCGACCGACTGGTTGCAAGACAAGGCAGCCCGCGTTGAACAGGTGCTTACCGAGTTAATGCCCAGCCCAGACACCTTGCCGGGCCGGCTGCACGAGGCCATGCGTTATGCCGTTTTAGGAGGGGGCAAGCGTATTCGCGCAGCT
>Ga0209487_1001794_pt1 | contig 17793 bp, 14 predicted proteins | sample Poulit2012_FD_187524 | JGI IMG/M metagenome (GOLD analysis project Ga0209487, IMG submission 187524) | Agricultural soil microbial communities from Georgia to study Nitrogen management - Poultry litter 2012 (SPAdes) (version 2) | ecosystem: Environmental > Terrestrial > Soil > Agricultural land...
GAGAGAGGATTCTGCATAAAGCGCTGGCACCCCTGAAGGAGAAGTACGATTTTATCATCATCGACTGCCCGCCCTCACTTGGGCTGCTGACGATCAACGCACTGACGGCATCGGACTCGGTACTGATTCCGGTTCAATGTGAGTATTATGCACTGGAAGGGCTTGGACAGCTGCTTAATACCATCAAAATTGTGCGTCAGCATCTGAACCGGGAACTCGACATCGAAGGAGTTTTACTTACCATGTACGATACGAGGACAAGATTGTCGAATCAGGTGGCTGAGGAAGTAAAAAGATACTTCGATGAGAAGGTATTTAATACCATCATCGCCAGAAATATACGGCTCGCAGAAGCCCCCAGTTTCGGAAAACCAGCCATTCTCTACGATGCATCCAGTGCGGGAGCAAAAAATTATCTCTCCCTGGCTAGTGAAATTATTCATCTCAATAAGAAACTATTTAAATCGAGCCCTGTTTTATCGTAAACAACGTTTATTATGGCAAAAAAAGTTTTAGGCAGAGGCCTTGGAGCCTTCTTCCCGGATTATGAGGATTCTGACAAACCGAAAGATAAAAATCAGACTCCCCTTCCCGATATAAAAACTGCCGTACCGATAGACCCGGCAGAGAGGGTGAATGTAGTGTTGGATATTCCCATCGATCATATTCGTCCCAACCCTCATCAGCCCCGAACCGATTTTAATGAAGAAGCGCTGGAGCAGCTTGCGGCCTCCATTGAGCGTCACGGCATTATACAGCCGGTGACGGTACGTTATCTGGGCCAGAAGCGCTTTGAGCTGATCAGCGGGGAGCGGCGTCTGAGGGCATCCCGACTGGCGGGGAAAAGTGAGATTCCAGCTTATATCCGCGAGGTAAATGACGAAGAGATTATCGCCTTTGCACTGATCGAAAACATCCAGCGTGAAGAGTTGAACCCTCTCGAGATTGCGCTTGGGTATCAGCGGTTGATTGATGAATGCAACTATACGCAGAGCGAGGTGGCCGAACGGGTTGCCAAAAACAGGAGTACCATCACCAATATGTTGCGTCTTCTGCAGCTGCCCGACTTTATCCAGGCCGCTTTGCGGGATGAAAGCATTACAGCCGGGCATGCCAGAGCGTTAATCAATCTGAAGCGTGAGGATGATCAGCGTAAAATTCTCTCCTCCATCCTTAAAAGATCCCTGTCTGTCCGCCAGACGGAAGAGCTGGTCCGAAATTTTGACAAGAAGCGGGATCAGAAAACAAAAGCGCGGCAGGACCGGAAAGAGAATTTCTATCTGCGGGATATTGCCGGCAAGATGAGGAATAAGTTTGGTACGAAAGTGGAGATTCAGGAAAAGGCAAAAGGAAAGGGAGGGGAGATCCGCATCGAATACTACTCAGATGATGACCTGGAACGATTGATCCAGATTTTTGATGAAATGGGTTAGAATCATTTTATTTGGAGGGCTTTTAGGGATTGTAACACAGGGGGTTGGGCTATCTCAGAATATGTGGTCCGGGCAGCTTTCAGAGGGGCATGGAAACAGGGGGCTGACGCAGGAGACTAATTTTTTTCCTCCATCCCTTCGCGCTACCGGGTCGACATATACGAATCGACTTTTTTCAGACGTTCTACCTGATACATTGGACAGCCATTCATCAGAGTTTCCATCACCCCGATCGGTCTTGTTTAAATCGATGATGGTTCCGGGCTGGGGACAGATTGAAAACAATCAGGTCTGGAAGGTTCCCTTGATTTATGGAATGTTTGCAGGCGTAGGCATCTACACCTCTTATCTGAATAATCGTTATAAAGATTACAGAGCCGCCTATTATAACAGTCATCAGACCGAAGAGAGTGATTATAAATTTGGGCCCACTCCGGACTATCTGGTCGGTGTGAATCCAGCGCAGCTGCAGTCCAACCGAAATAGTTTACGAAACCAGCGTGATTTTATGTTTATTGTTATGGGTTTGGCCTATGGGCTGAATGCCCTGGACGCCTATATCTTCGCACATATGCGAAGTTTTGATGTGTCGGAGGATCTGAGCGCATCTACCTATATAGGCCCTGCGATCCTGGAGGGGCCCAATCCGGGAATCCGTGTGCGAATTAATCTCTATTAATTACCTTAAAATAGCTTTATGAAGAAAAATTTCTACGACGATAAGAATAAACCAGAAGATTGCTTTGATGAAACAAGTAACGATTTGTGGAGCGTCTTTAAGATTATGGGGGAGTTTGTGGATGGGTACGACTCCCTGCTTAAGATTGGCCCCTGTATTTCAGTTTATGGATCGGCCCGGCTGAAACCTGGATCTAAATATTATGAAGAAGCAGTAAAAGTTTCGGAACTTATTGTCGAAAACGGGTTTGGAGTCATTACGGGCGGCGGACCCGGGATCATGGAAGCTGGCAATAAAGGTGCATACAACCGAGGTGGGAAATCGGTCGGTCTGGGAATCGATCTTCCCCATGAGCAGGGGGTAAATATCTATGTATCGCCGGAATATGTGATCAACTTTAAATACTTTTTTGTGCGAAAAGTGATGTTTGTAAAGTACGCTCAGGCATTTATCTCTTTTCCAGGCGGGTTTGGAACGCTGGATGAACTTTTTGAAACATTGACCCTTGTTCAGACTCAGAAAATTGCAAATATTCCGATCGTCCTTTTCGGCACGGAATATTGGGAAGGTCTTGTAGACTGGATAGAAAAGCGCCTGATAACCGACGGTTATATCAGCAAGGAGGACAGGGATTTGTTCTACCTGACGGACGATCCGGAGGACGCCGTAGAGCATGTGCTGGAATTCTATAAGAACAAGAAGCTCCAGCCTAACTTCTCCTATTAGAAATAAAATTGTTAACTCTGCGTTAATGAAATTAGGTGAAGAGATAGTGAAATTATAATAAAATTTTCTTTATGTTAATCACGTTTGTTCTGTAAATCATAAATAACAATATTAGTATGAAATCATTCAAATCTATCATATCGGCCGGGTTGTTACTCTTTGTATCACTCGGAATATCTCAAATTGCTGAAGCTCAGGATGAAGCAAGAACCGAAGCGATTGAGTTATACAATAATGCTCAGGATCTTGCCCAAAACAGCAATTTTGCTGAGGCCATTGAACTATACAGAGAGGCTCTGAATGTCGCCCGTGCAAATCAGCTGGATGATATCAGCGATCTGGTTGTAGAGCGTCTGCCCCGAGTTCATCTCAGTCAGGCTTCTGAAGCGTACAGAGCCTACCAGGCAAATCAGAATGTAGCCAATATTGATGTAGCTATTGAACGTTTCAACGAAGCGGCAGAAGTAGCTGGTGAGTTTAATGATCAGGAAGTGCAGCGCCAGGCGATGAATGCCGTTCCCCAGCTCTACTATGTGCGTGGTGTGCTGAATTACAGGCTGGAGAATTATCAGGAAGCGATGGACGCTCTGGATCAGGCCATTGAAATGAATGCCAACTATGCAGCCGCATATTACCAGAAAGGACTGACACAGAAGCAGCTGACACCCAATGACGTTGACGCATTCCTGCAGTGGTACGACCGTGCCATTATGATTGCGGAGCAAACGAATGACAACCGAACCTTGCAAAGTGCGACAAACTCAGCTCGTGACGAACTCATTTACCGCGGTGTAACCCTGGGCGAAGATCGTCAGTTCGGGCAAGCGATCGAGCTGCTGAACAGAGTTGAACAGTATGACAGCGCCTCAGACGAGCAGCAGTACCGCCTCGCTGAAATCTACAACATGAGGAGCGACTGGTCTTCTGCTGAAACCCACGCACGGAGGGCACTGGAACTGCATGATGGCGGTGTGGCAGATAAAGCCAAAATCTACTTTGAACTCGGAATGGCACTGAAAGGTCTTGGAGAATATACTGATGCCTGCTCCGCTTTTGAAAATGCACGCTACGGTAACTTTACCGGCCCTGCAAATCATGAGCTGCAATTCGAATTAAAGTGTGAAGGATATGCCGCTAACTGAGCTGTCCATTGAAATTTGAACAAACATTTTGCAGTAAGCAAAATAAGCGAGAAAAGCCGCGTAATAATACGTGGCTTTTTTTGTTTCTGCTTTTAGCTTGCCGCTATCTTGTCTATCTTTGGCTATTGCTAAAAATTTCAACCTTTTCAATCTATTTACCAGTTTAAATGAGCAACATTAAAGAAAAAGAGACTCTGTGTGTTAATACGATCCGGGCCCTGTCGATGGATGCGGTTCAAAAAGCCAATTCAGGCCACCCCGGAATGCCTATGGGTATGGCAGATGCAGCCTTTGTCCTGTGGGACAAAATATTGAAGCATAACCCTGCCAATCCGGGATGGATCAACCGGGATAGATTTATACTCTCAGCCGGGCACGGCTCTATGTTGCTCTATTCGCTCCTGCATCTTTATGGATATGAGGTCTCCCTGGAGGATCTGAAAAACTTCCGGCAGTATGGAAGCAAAACTCCCGGACACCCTGAATTTGGCCACACACCCGGAGTGGAAACAACAACGGGCCCTCTCGGGCAGGGCTTCGCCACAGGAGTGGGGATGGCTATTGCAGAACAGTTTATAGGAGGGACGTTTAACAAGGAGGAGATCCGCCTGGTAGATCACTACATCTACGCCATCGTGAGTGATGGGGATCTGATGGAGGGAATCTCTCATGAGGCTGCCTCCCTGGCAGGGCATCTCAAGCTAAACAAACTTATCTACCTGTATGATTCAAACCGAATTTCAATCGACGGATCTACCGACCTCTCCTTCTCCGACAACACAGCTGAAAGGTTTAAGGCGTACGGCTGGGAAGTACAGCAGATTGATGGCCACGACCGCGAGGAAATTGAAAAAGCGATCCTGGCTGCTCAGAAGTCAGACAAACCTTCTCTGATTGAGTGCCGAACCACCATCGGTTTCGGCAGTCCAAACAAGCAGGGGTCCGCTTCATCTCACGGTTCTCCGCTTGGGGATGATGAGATCCTGCTCACAAAGAAAAAACTTGAATTCCCCTCGGATGAACCTTTTTTCATTCCTGAGGCGGTGAAGGAACATATGTCCCAGGCGGCGGAAAGAGGCCGAAAAGTTGAAGAGGAGTGGAATGAGCTTTTCGAGAAATATAAAAAATCCTTTCCGGAAGAAGGGGAGGAATTCAGGAGGTTTTTCTCCAGAACACTTCCGGAGAACTGGGATGAGATTCTGCCGGTCTTTGAAGCGGATGAGAAAGGGATCGCCACCCGTAAGGCTTCAGGAATTGTTTTAAATGCGATTGCCGACCATTTGAACAATCTGATAGGGGGATCTGCTGACCTGACCGGAAGCAACAATACCGATCTGGATGGAAAAGGTATTTTTGACGCACAAAACCGGGCTGGACGGTATATCCATTACGGTGTACGGGAGCATGCAATGGGAGCCGCAATGAACGGGATGGCTCAGTATGGCGGAATCATCCCTTACGGCGGGACCTTCCTGGTCTTCTCTGACTATAACAAACCGGCAATCCGGATTGCAGCTCTTTCTAAAACACCGGCTATTCATGTGTTTACTCACGATAGTATTGGACTCGGGGAAGATGGGCCTACACACCAGCCGATCGAACATCTGTCAGCAATGCGGGCCACACCCAATGTGACCGTCCTGCGCCCGGCTGATGCCAATGAAGTAGCCAGCTGCTGGAAGATGGCCATCAAAAATGAAGAAGGCCCATCCCTCATGATTCTGACCCGACAAGCACTGCCTACCCTCGACCGGTCGGTCTATGCAGATGCATCGGGTGCGGAGAAGGGAGCCTATATCCTAAAGAAGGAGGAAGGCAGCACACCAGACTATCTGTTGATCGCTACCGGATCCGAAGTCTCCATCGCCCTGGAGGCAGCGCAGATTCTTGAGGAAGAGGGGAAGTCTGTCCGTGTGGTCAGTATGCCGAGCATGGAGCTTTTCAGTAAGCAGGATCTGAGTTACCGGCAGGAGGTTCTCCCGCCTGAGGTCAAGAACCGTGTCTCTATCGAAGCGGCCTCCACACAGAGCTGGTACAGATGGGTAGGCACGGAAGGGCTTGCCCTGGGGATCAATCAATTTGGCATGTCGGCTCCCTACCAGGAGATCTACGACCATTTCGGATTGACGCCTTCCAAGATTGCGGATAAGATCCGGGTCTATTTCAGCTGATCCTTTTAGGTTTCGGCAGTTTGTGGATCGTTGTAAAGGTGATGTCGTCTGCGAGGTTTTCATCACCCATGAAAACCTCGAGCGACATCTGTATTTTTTGGGTGATGGTTTTGGCCCGCAGAGATCCGTAGATTGAGAAAAGCCCGTCCAGACGCTCAATACCATACTCTTCATTCAGATCATTTCTGGCTTCTACAAGGCCATCGGTATAGAGCAACAAACTGTCCCCCTCCTGAAAATGGTACCGTTTCTCTGTCAGTGTCTTTCGGAGATTTGCAGTAGTGGTCATCCCGAGGGCGAATCCGTCACTGTTGATCTTGTAGGTGGTATCGCGTTCCCGATTATAAACCAGCGGAATGTTGTGACCTGCCCGGGCCAAGGTGAAATAGTCCTCATTATGAGGAAAATAGGCAGCACAGGCGGTGATGAAAGTCTTATCTTTTTTATTCGATTTGATATAGTCGTTCAGTTCCAGAAACAGCTCCTTAGGAGAGGGGTGCAACTTATTGATGATCAGATGTACCAGCGCCTGAATTCTCACCATGTAGAGCGCCGCACTCATCCCTTTTCCTGAGACATCTGCGATAATGACATAGGTTCCCTTTTCTGTCTTGATGATATCCACGTAATCTCCGCCCACTTCACGTGCGGTGGCAGCAAAGGAGAAGATCTCCAACTGCGGGGCAGACTGCATGGAGGCAGGCAGCAGGCTCAGCTGAATATCCCGGGCGAAATCGAGCTCTTTCTGAAAGTCTGACTTTTCGAGGAGCTCTATCAGCAGAATCAGAAGGATGCCGATAAAAGAGATCGGAAGAAGCAGCGGATGAAGAACGAAACCGGAGAGCCCGACAATCGAGAGCAGATAGTGGGACAAGAAGGCGACGATGGAGATTCCAAATATCAGCCGGCGAACTGGATTCAACCGTTTGGTCAGTGCAGATATCAGACTCAGTGCTTTCTGAGTAAAAGGGATCTCATCCGCCGATGTATTCTTTGGAATCCGCTGTGTGAGGGCGTCCTTGTAGAGCTTCTTCAGCCGTTCGGAGTCCGATTGAAGTTGTTTGCCCAGCTCTCTGGAGTCCATCCCTTCTACATACTCTTTGTAGAACGCTTTTGTATTGTAAGAAGAAGATGTTTCGTTTTTTAGACCCATAACGGAATGATTGAGCGCGGTTCGATTTTCATACGCAGGAATTTCGAAAAGGTTATAGGACGTTCCAATTGCTGGCTATCCAAAAAGTCCGGCTACTGTACCGCCATCGTGGCTGATCGTCTGCCCGGTTACATATCCGCTGTGGCTCGATAACAGCCAGGCCGCAAGAGAGGCAAGCTCCTCCGCCTTGCCCATTCGGCCGACCGGAATCTTCTCCTCCATATCTGCCTTTGCCGTGTCGTAGCTGATATCTTTTACTGAACTGCGGTTATGAATGACCCGCTCAATGGCAGGAGTTTCATGCGAACCCGGAGCCAGCACATTCACGGTAACCCCTTTGGGTGCCAGTTCGTTGGCGAGTGATTTTGCAAAACCTGTAACTCCGGCCCGAAATGCATTGCTGAGGGCGAGGGAAGGGAGCGGCTGTTTTACAGACTGACTCTCAATAAAGAGAATTCGCCCATACTTCTGATCTACAAGGCGGGGTGCCACCATTTTGGAGAGTTCGATTTTCCACCTCATCACCAGCTGCCAGGCGGCATCCCAATCGTTCATATCGGTCTGCATCGGTGTGCCGGTGGGCGGCCCTCCCGCATTCAGCACAATTCCGTGAAAATCATCCTTGTCCGCCGCTTTCCGAATCGCCTGCAGTGTCTTCTGGCGGAGAACACTTCCTTCAATAAATTCCACTCTCTTTTCGAAATGGCCATACTTTTCTTCCAATACTTCCCCGCGTCTTGCTACCAGTACCAGGCGGGCTCCTTCTATCAGCAGCAGGCGCGAAATCGCTTCACCGAAACCGCTGCTGGCACCGCATATTACAAATCGTTTGTTCGTTAGTTCGAGATCCATCGTTCTCCGGTTTAGTGGGTTGTTTATCGCTTGAATGGCAACTTAATAAATATGTTGCTGGAATACTCTATTTTGCTTAGCCGTGAACTCTCTGGATAAGAAGAAAAGGGTGGGGGAACGAGCTCCTCCATTCCGAACAGACAGAGGGCAAGTACGTGAGCTCCGTACCGCTTAGAAGAAGCGGCGGGATCGTCAGGTGTTATAGATGCCAGACTAAATATCGCTAAAATCATCTATAATGGATCAATATCTATTAAATAGACTATAATTTGTAATTATCGATTTAAATGACGATAATAGATTATGATAGCGATTATAACCGGTGATATTGTCAATTCTTCCACAGTAGAGGACCCGCAGGTGTGGCTCGATCCGTTAAAGGAGCTGTTTGAGAGGATCTCACCCCATCCGGGCGACCGGATGATCTACCGTGGGGACAGTTTTCAGATCAAGGTATTACCGGAGAAGGGGCTGAGGGCCTCCCTGCTTATTATTTCAACTGTGGTGGCTCTGGACATTCCGGGGCTCAACGTGCGGCAGGCGATCGGAATAGGCAGAACGGACGATCCCGACGCAGCGATCAACGAAGCATCGGGTGAGGCTTTTATCTACTCGGGAAAACTACTCGATCAGCTCACAGCTTCGGGACGGAGGCTGGGGCTCCGGACTCCGTGGGAAGAGATCAACCGGGAATTTGATATGATGTTCAGGCTGGTACGTGTCATTCTGAATGGCTGGACCAACCGGACCGCCGAAGTCGCTGGCTTTCTTCTGGGCAGGGAGGGGATTACACAGACGGAAATAGCAAAGGAGCTTGGTCTGGCACAATCTACAATAAATGCGCATATTCAGCGTGGATCTCTGCATGAGATCATGGAACTTGAGAAGTACTATTCTGACATGATAACTGAAAAAATCAGGGAGGCTCGTGATTGAACTGACAAAATTGATTCTGGCTCATCTGATCGGTGATTTCTTTCTTCAATCTACATACGGTATCCATCAGAAAAGGAGTAAAAAATGGAGGTCTCCCTATCTCTACTGGCACAGCCTGACCCATTTTATCCTTATCCTTTTGCTGTTTTGGGATCTCAGTGTCTGGCCTGCTGCTCTCTTTATCGCCTTCACGCATTGGGTGATTGATGGTGTGAAGCTCTCATTTTCCGACAGAAACAGCAACCCGAGGTGGTTCTTCGCAGATCAGATCGCACATCTGCTCGTTATCGGGATCACATGGATGTTCTATTTTGAGCAGGATCTCATTTTTATCACAAACCCCTGGTTCTGGGCAGCCGCAACCGGGCTGCTGTTCGTCACCCACCCCTCGGCCTATATCGTGCAGGTTGTACTGAGCCGGTGGGACGGCGTCATCGAAGAGAACCCCGAACAGTCCCTGTTTATGGCCGGGAAGACGATCGGATGGATGGAGAGAATCGTGATCTACATTGCGATTCTGGCGGGGCATATGGGAGTGATCGGTTTTATGATTGCGGCCAAATCGATCTTCCGGTTTGGGGATCTGACGCGGGCAAAAGACAGGAAGCTCACCGAATACATTCTGATTGGCACTCTCCTGAGTTTTCTGCTTGCGATTGCAGCGGGAGTGGTGGTGACGATGATACCGGCAGTGTAGAACGGGAGGCAGATCCTCCAGGGCCGTACAGGCCTCCTTTTCCGGGGAGGCCGGGATGGAGAGCCTGCCTGTTTCATCCGCGGCACGATCGTAGCGAAGGCAAGTTCAACCCGGTCTGCCGGGAGTTAAAGATGGGGGACCAAAACTTGAATGGAGGGCAGAAAGCTCAATTCAGACCGCGGGGTGTACTCTTACTCCTGAAGGTCAATATTCTGAATTTTGTAACCGGACTTCTCGTCGTAATCGGAAAGACGGAAGACGGGGTGCTGAGTCTCGTGATAGGCCAGGATGGTGTAGCCCTCTTCGAACGCCGTCTTCTGTAGTTTATCCCGGATCTCCTTGGTAGCGGGGGGATCAAAGTCGTACTTGGCAGCGTAGTTCTGGTTGATGGAAGAACGCCCTTCGATGATATCCCCAGCCATCAGATATTTGTGTTCTCCTTGCTCAAAGAAATGTATCTGATGATATTTGGAGTGCCCGCCCACCGTAATGCTCCTCACACCGGGGATAGTGTAGGTATCCTCTTCCAGGAATTCAATATCTGCACGGGCTTCCAGGAAGAAAAGAAACTCCTGCCGATCTTCATCCAGTTCCGATGCATTTTCTGTCAGCTCCTTCCAATCCCCTTCAGAAACCCGAAGGGTTGCATTTGGAAAGGTAAGTTCCCAAAAGCCATTATCCCGGTTGGCTACTCCTGCAAAATGATCAAAATGGAGATGACTCACAAAGATATCAGTGATATCCAGGTTGGAGAGGTTCTGCTTTTCCAAATTTTTGTACATCGTCTGGATGGATGTTTCCCCACCAAACAGGTCCCCAATCCCCGCATCAAACAGGATATTCCGGTCTTCTGATTTTATGAGAAAAGGGTGGATCGATACCTTCAGAGCCCCCCGATGAGGCCGGTCGGTTTTTGCAATCGGATGAAAAATCTTGTCCGTGCCCACAGAGAAGGTACCTTCATATAGTGGGTGTATAGAGACGCTCATGTTTCTTATTTTCGCGGTTTGGATTCAAATTTTTCGTACGCATCGATGATATCTCGTACCAGTTTATGCCTGACCACATCCTTCTGATCCAGATAAACAAAAGAGATACCGTCAATCTCTTTCAGAATATTCTGTATGGAGATGAGTCCTGATTCATGTTTCTTGGGCAGGTCGGTCTGGGTGATATCTCCGGTGATGATGGCGCGGCTATTGAAGCCGATCCGGGTCAAAAACATTTTCATCTGGGTATTGGTGGCGTTTTGAGCCTCATCCAGAATGACAAAAGCGTTGTTGAGTGTGCGTCCTCTCATATAGGCCAGAGGAGCAATTTCTATAACATTCTTGGCCAGATGAAACTCTAGTTTGTCATGATCGATCATCTCTTCCAGAGCATCATAGAGCGGGCGGAGATAGGGATCAATCTTCTCTTTCAGGTCTCCCGGCAGAAATCCCAGATTTTCACCCGCTTCGACGGCCGGCCGGGCCAAAATGATCTTCTTGACCTGCCTGCTTTTCAGAGCCCGTACGGCAAGAGCCACGGAAGTGTAGGTCTTTCCGGTACCCGCTGGACCGATGGCAAACAGGATATCGTTTTTTTCAGAAGCACGGATGAGGGCGCGCTGGCCCGGTGTCTTTGCCATCACTGACTCGCCGGTGTGTGTATGGAGGATAATATCTCCGGTGTCGGTCACCATGGCCGGTTCGGATACTGAATCGATCACCGGTTCTGAGCGGTTTGCCAGGGCCAGAAGGGTTTCGACATCGCCCCGTTTTACCTCGCCTTTCTTTCTGGCAACCTGTAACAGTTCCTGAACAATATCCTTCAGGACGTCTGTTTCACTTTTCGGACCATAAAACTTGAGCCTGTTTCCTCTCGCTGTCACCTTCGTTTTGGGGAATGCGTTGTCGATGGCCTGAAGGTTGGCGTCCCTGACTCCAAAAATCTGTACGGGATCCACCCCTTCAACGAATATGATCTCTTCTGTCAATTCCTGATTTTCGATAGACCTTCCTCTTTTCTTGTTTGTATGTTCGTCAGGCAATCAAATGTCCTTTTGCCCCGCTTTGAGCCAGCTCCAGCAAGCGCTGAATCTGTTCTTTCCGGTTCTCTGCCTTGAAGACACTGCTGCCAGCTACCAGTACCTGAGCACCGGCAGACGTTAGTTTTTTAATGTTCTTATCGCCTACGCCTCCATCAATCTGAATAAGAAACTCCGTGCGGGTTTCTTCCTTAAGGGCAACCAGTTCCCTGATCTTGTCGTAGGTTCCGTTGATGAACTCCTGCCCGCCGAACCCGGGATTGACACTCATCAGAAGGACGAGATCCACATCGGGAAGAATCGGCTTGAGAAGTGTGACCGGCGTGGCCGGGTTGATAACCACACCCGCCATGCAACCCTGGTTTTTTATGTTCTGTACCGTTCTGTGGAGATGTGGGCACGCCTCGTAATGTACAGCTATGAGGTCTGCACCTGCATCGGCAAAATTTTCAATATAGTTGTCAGGCTGTTCAATCATGAGGTGGACATCCAGGATCGCTTCCGGAGCGGCGTTCCGGGCAACCTGGACAATATCCGGACCGTAGCTGATATTGGGTACAAAATGGCCATCCATAATATCACAATGGATCCATTTCGTTCCTGCGTCTATGCACTCTTCGATCTCACTCCCCAGTCTGGAAAAATCAGCGGCCAGAATGGAAGGAGCAATCAGGGGTAAATTAAAGTTCATCAATATTCTCAAGGTTATTATTTACAGATGTGGAGTCATCTACAATGGCACCGGACTCGATCTCTTCGCGTGCATCCATCCGTTCGGCAACAATCAACTGAATGGTATCACCCTCGGGCAGCCGGCCGGAATTGGGAGTATAGCTGATGACCGTATTGGGGGCGGCCTCATCCGTCGGCTGGTAACGAATCTCTTCTGTCAGCCCGGCCCTCAGCAGCTCCTGCTGCGCTTCGATCAGCGTCATGCCCGACAGGTCAGGGATCTGAACCATTCTGGAACCAAGGCCATCACTCACGGTCAGATCCACAACGGTGCCTCGGGCTACAGTGTCGCCGGCAGCGACGGATTGTCTCAATATGGTGTTGATAAATCGTGATGTCTCATAACTGCGTGTTCCGATAGCCAGGCCGTGATTTTCAAGCTGGATTTCAGCATTCCTCAATGAAAGATTTACCACATTCGGAACGACCGTTTTGGGTGTGGCATCGGTATTGACAATAAGATAAACTTTTCGGTCAGGTTTTACAATTTGCTTGGCTTCGGGGGTCTGGTCGATGATGAAGTTTGCCGGATAGGCCGAATGGGCCCTGCGATCCAGCACTTCATGGCGAAGGCCGTACGTTTCGAGCAGCGCCTCCGCCTCATCCAGAGGTAGGCGGGTTACATCAGGTACAGTCACCCCTTCATTGTAATTGGTGTAGTAGGGCATAATCCAGAGATCCATGAGGATGGCTGCGATGACGCCCAGCAGGAGAACTCCTCCAAGAATCTGAAGGATCTTTCTTGTGTTAAATTCGGATTTCAAAATAATGACTCAATTCAGAACTGGTAGGTAAGTACAAATTGCCGTCCGGGTGCAACGCTTGAACTTGCCTGCAGATTGTTTTGTTTCAGCTTCACCGTAAAATACGTATCAAAAGCTGAAATAACATGGTTCACCAGCAAAAAGGTGGCGATGGTCCGGCTTTTTCGGTAGTCTGCATTGAACGCTTTGGCAGAGTCCGCTGCATCCAGGAAGTAGGTACTCGCGAAAAGTCCGTTTCTGTCGATCAGAAAGCGGTTGTTGTAATTCTCATCCAGATGGCCGAGGGCGTCGTGATGCGTGTGATAGTCGCGCCAGCCAGCCTGGTATTGGTAATATTTGGCTATCAGTTCGTAATATTGCTGCGAGCCGTAAGATGGGAGTGTATGAGAAAACTGATTGGCAATCTCATCATCGGTAGTCAGGTAGGGTGTGTTTCTTTCTACATTTCGCAGCAGGTTGATATCGACCTTCTGCCAGTCCACACGGGTGTCGTAGGTCGCTTCTGCTCCCGCTACCTCAGACCTCAGTTGATCGATATAGGGGTTGTTGATGCCGTGTACATGATGATAGTCGATCAGCCAGTTGGAGTACTCAACCACACTCCAGTTGTTGTCTGCAAAGCGCTCATACTCCCGCTCGCCGGCCACCGCTTTGTTTCTCTGCTCCACGGCCAGATAGATCCCGGCCGCCTCCACGGCGATGAAGAGTCCCGCACGCAGCCAGCTCCGGCTTGCAAGCTGCCCTGATCCGGGGATGATCAGAGAACTGAAAAAAGCCGCTCTCGGGGATTGACCCAGCCTGAATCCTTCACTGCTGTTCTGATCGTAGTTGATTTTACGGGTAAGTATTGGTTCTACCAGATGGAAGCTGTTTCGATCAGGGACGTCCGACGGTTGGACTTCTGCTCCTTTTATCACCACAGATGAGACCTTCTCATCCAGGAGAAAGTGCTGTTGTGCGAACCCTGCAGACGGAATAAGTAAGAGGGTCATGCAAATGAAGAGGCGTTTCATAGGAAATCGAAATCAAAGGTTAAACCAAAGTAAAATAAAATTTCACGGCCATAATGTACATTATTTCTGCCATTGGTTTCATTAAAGTTGGCAGGTAGCTGGATATCGAAACGATTGAAGCCGTAGGAGGTATTTACAAAGAATTTAAGCGGGAACAGATAGTAGCTGTTGAGGGCCACGCGGAGCTCCGCACCGATCCCGTTCTTCAGCCTGTTGCTGCCGCCTAACGGTCCACCATACCCGTTTCCGGTCTCCGCATAGAGGTGAAGAAAGAGTTTGTCGGGCATCAGGGGGCCTGATCCGGACTGAATATTGGTTAACAGCGGTGTGAGGTAAGAGCTCCTTACAAAGAACGTGCGCTGTCCACCGACTGCAAAAAATGGATAGGAGCGAAGCCCGCTCAGGCCGCCGCTGTAATCCATGTAGAAGTAGTCCTCGGGATTGTTAAAATAGGAGAAGAAGCGGGAGGTGATCTGCACTGCCGAGTTGCTGCCGGCAGGAAATCCGACTCTTCCTTTCAGTTCAACAGAATGATTCTTTGCCGTTTCATGATTGGGTGTTAACTGCCCGCCCTCGATATCGAAGCCCCGCAGAAGTTTGCCGGGTTCATAGCGGTAGCGCAGTTCGGTCCGGATCCCTTTGGGAGCAATATCGGAGTGAATATCGGGCAGGGTGAGATCACTGATGTGTGCAGCGGTCAAAGTGAATCCGCGAAAATATTCCGATGAGGAACCCGGTATCGTCTCATTGTATTCGGCGGAGAAAAAACGGTCGGTTTTTACACGGTAGGGGGAGTAGAGGGCTCCGGTTTCGATCAGGCTCCAGCGGTTGATTTTGCTCCTCAGGAACAGGCCCGCCTCCCAGACAATATAACGGATATCCACTTTTTTTATCTCTGGCAGACAGGAGGTGCAGGGAAACTCTTCTACTTCGAGCCCGCCTGATACATTGCGGACCATGTTGGCAAACTCAAAACTGATGGTGGGAGACCAGCTTCTTTTAATAAATGGAAACCCGCTGTAATCGACCGTGAAAAAGAGATCCCGGTCTGCGTCGAGCAGGCGGGAAGGACTTAAAAAGTTCCTTACTTCAGGGTCAGGATTGGAGCCCGGGCCGATGAGTACCCCGCCGAAAAGCGAGAGTGATTCCGTCACATCCCGTGAGGAGAAGTAGGCGCCTGCTTTCATATCGCGCCAGAGGTTCTCCCCAAGGCCTGCGAAATCGCCCCTCCCCAGCAGCCGGGCACTCCCGCCCCGCAATTTTGTGTAGTTATCAAACCGGATAACCGGGTAGATGTTCAGAGGTGTGGTTTTCTCGGAATAGGGCTCTATTACCCGTTCAAGCACGATTCGATCCGATGAGGAGTCTGCCGGCTGGTAATAGAAATAGTGTCTTTCTTCCGGGACTTTCAGGCCAGGCCGGGAGTCCGGTAGTTCGCCCTCCTGACGATGAATAGAAGAGGATTTCCCTAACGGTTCGTTGGTCTCGGGAGCGCCGATGGTACCGATGTACTCAAATAGCAACTGATCCATAAGATCCTTTCCCGGAGATGGAACGGGATACGCCGTAACTTCTCTCTCATCCGGTATTGAAACTTTTGAGATTTTATATCCATCGGCCTGAACCTCTGAGAAGTAGATCTCATCCCCGGTAACGTACGGCATAAACGCCCCGCCGTACAGGCTGGTCAGTTGTTCAACCGTCTGTCCACCTTCTCTGTACCGGTAGATATTGAAGATGCCATCAAGATCGGCTGAAAAGTAGAGCGTGCCTGTAGAGGGATCCAGAAAGGGGTCCCGGAAATCATGCTCGCTGCTTGTGATGACCGGTGTGATGCGGCCTTCGTAGTCGGTTCTGTAGAGATCCCGGTTGCCCTCGTTGGATGCTGAAAAGAGGATGGAATGGCGATCCGGATCCCACACAGGAGTGTAAAGGGAGGTGCCAAATGGTAGGTCGGTCACGCGAGTGAGCTCTCCAGTCTCCCTGTTTACAATGACGATGTTCTGCTTGCCATCTTCGATCATTACGCCCGTTAGTTTGTTCTCTGAAGGATGCCACCCTATATCGAAGATGCGTTGATCGTGCGTGATTTGTGTCGTTTCATTGGTCTCCCGGTCATAAAGATAGATATCGCTGTACTCTTCACCGTAGCGGTTCTTTACGGTTCGGCTCATGGCAATGAGGCTGCCATCCGGGGAAAATGAGAATCGGCCTGAAGCAGAGAGTGGCCTCCTGAATCTCTCCGTTAACGAACAAGAGGTGAGGGGATGCGGAGATCGGAGTGTGGGATGTACTGAGGAAGGATGGGTGGCTCGTGCAGAGGGTTGAACGGAAGATTCCGATGGATCTATTCGCAGTTCTGAGGTGGCTTCAGCATCCGCACCGCGCTCACTGCTCTCTGAGGAGTCTGCTGTTTCCTTTAATACCAGGTAGGTCTCACCGGCAGGAGAGTCCCCGTTTGTAAGATAGGCGATCTGCTCTCCGTCGGGGCTCACCCGGGGATAAAAATTATAGAATCCTCTCTCCTCGATTGGCGTCGTTTCACGGTAACTTCTGCCTGAGAACCGGGATCTGACGCTCTTTTTTTCCGAGGCGATCCACTCCTCGAAGAGCTCCTCGGCAGGGACTCGGGTGACATGTTCCAGAACCGCGTTGAAATGACTGCGGCCTGAGGAGGACTCGCGGGTCAACTCCCGGAGCACCTCCTCACCAAACCGGTCGGCAAGATAGTTTACAAAAGCAAACCCCTGGTTATAAACCAGTTCTCTCTCCAGACCGTTTTTTGAAGAAAATGAGGACATCTCTTTAAGTGAGAGCCAGCTATCTGATTCTAGGCGGGTGCGAAGGAGCATATCCCGATGGCTGTCGCGGCTGTCGTAACCGAGCTTTCCGTCCTGATATTGAGCACTCCCTTCAGCAAACCAGGGCGGAATAGAGAGATTGGAAAAAGGAAAGGTTACAAGGCCCTTGGGAAAACCATACAAAATATCGGGCCTTCTGGCCTCCTCATAAGAGAGCCACTGAAGATAGAAGGCGGGGATGGATCGGTGGCCCTGTTTGGCCGCATCAAGCTGTACGATGTGTGTAAATTCGTGTGTGATCACATTCCGGAGCCAGTTGTGGGTTCCGCGAAGTAGAATGTCGATTGAAGGAAGGAAGATCTCAATCTTGTTGTCATAGAAGTAGGCGGCACCGTTAGAATAGTCTGCCCGGTCGCGAAGCACAATGCTGGTTTTTCCGGCCGGTTGATGATCGTAAAAACGGGTCACAGGTGCATAAATTCCGTCTGCAATGGCTGAAATGGCCAGGGCAGACTCCTCGTTCCCCTCCTGAAAATGAATATCGAAATGATCACTCCGAATGGTGAACCATTCCAGATGGTTGGCAGGGTAGCTGAGATCGGAAGGAAGTACCTGGGCTGGCAGGACTCTGAAGAGCGGAATCAGAATCAGCAGCAGAAATAGAA
>Ga0209487_1001796_pt1 | contig 17791 bp, 17 predicted proteins | sample Poulit2012_FD_187524 | JGI IMG/M metagenome (GOLD analysis project Ga0209487, IMG submission 187524) | Agricultural soil microbial communities from Georgia to study Nitrogen management - Poultry litter 2012 (SPAdes) (version 2) | ecosystem: Environmental > Terrestrial > Soil > Agricultural land...
GCGGCACCGGCCGTCGTGCCGGCGACGGTGGGCGGCCTCGGCGCCGGCCTGATGTGGCTGATCTGGCCGGCACTGGCCTATCCCATAGCCGTGGTGGCTAACGTCTGCGCCACCTGGGTAGTGACGGTTGCGCGGCATGCTTCGGCGATGGCCGGTGGCGTCGTTGAATGGACACAACCGTGGTGGATCTTGGTGCCCGCATGCATCGCGGTGATCGCCGCGGTGTGGTGGTGTGCCGGGCACGCTTCGGTGCTAATCGGCGTCTGCGCTGCCTGCCTGTTGCTCATGTGGAAGCCGCCGGCACCCGGGTGGCCGCCCGACGATTGGCTCATGGTTGCCTGTGATGTCGGTCAAGGTGATGCCACCGTGCTGCATGCCGGCAACGGCTCTGCCATCGTCATCGACGCCGGGCCCGATCCCGGTCCGGTGGACCGGTGCCTGAAACGGCTGGGAATCGAGCGGGTGCCGGTCATGATCTTCACCCACGACCACGCCGACCACACCGGCGGCTGGCATGGCGTGCGTCGTGGGCGCACCGTCGAGCGCGTCCTGGTCGGACCGAGCGGATCGCCGTTATCAGGTGGACGCGGTGACAGCCAACACGGTGATGCAGACGACGTCGGCAACGGAGACGATGCCGATATTGTCTCGGTGGCCGCCGGAGACATGTTCCGGGCCGGGTCCTTGAACGGCACGGTGCTGTGGCCGCCACCGGATTGGACCGTCGGAGGCGAGGACGGCACCAGCATCAACAACGCCAGCGTCGTCGTCCGCGTCGAGGCGCCGCAGGCAAGCGTACTATTGCCCGGCGATATCGAAACCGAAGCGCAGCGTCAATTGGAAACGCGTCAATTGGAAACGGGTCAACTGCAATCGGCTGGCGGGCTGAAAAGCGATGTCCTCAAGATGCCCCACCACGGCAGCGCACGCCAGTCGCAGGGATTTTTTGAGGCAACATCGGCGCGGTTGGTGACTGTCAGCGCCGGCCAAGACAACGACTACGGCCACCCGACGCGCGATGCCTTGGAATTGGCGCGCCGCACCCAGATGCGCATCGTGCGCACCGACCGGCACGACGATATCGCCGTCGTCGCTGACGACGGACAGTTGCGTGTCGTTACCCGGCGGTGAACGGGCAGGTTTGTCGCCGGCGACGATACGATGATGGCGTGGCACGACCATTCGGGCAAATCCTCCTGCTGACCGGCAACGCCGAATACTTGATCGAACGCACTCGGCGCCGTGCGATCACCGCGTTACACGAGTCCGACCCCGACTGCCAGATCAACGAAGTCAGCGCCGGTGACCTGGGGGCCGGCGAACTGGCCACCGCCATGAGCCCGTCACTGTTCAGCGACGCCAGCGCGGTCGTCGTCGATTCCATACAAGACCTCGACGAGGCGCCGCAAGCCGAGCTGCTGTCATTTGCCGCCGAGCCCAGTCCCGAGGTGGCTACGATCCTCATCCACGACGGCGGCAATAAGGGCCGCGGGCTCGTCGACAAGCTGCGGGCGCTGGCATCGGTCACGGAAATTAAGAATAAAGCGCCGGCGCACGCCGGGGAGTACGTCACATGGGTGCGCACCGAAATCCGCGAAGCCGGCCGCAACATCGATCATGACGCCGCCGATGCCCTGGTGCGGTCGGTCGGCCATGACTTGCGTGCATTGGCCGGTGCCGCCGACCAGCTGGTGATGTCCTCACAGGGCAATATCGACGTTGCCACCGTCCGGCAATACTTCGGCGGGCGCGCCGAGGTGCGCGGCTACGAGATCGCCGACGCGGCAATCAGCGGGCGCATCGACGTGGCGCTGGAAAACCTGCGATGGGCAGAAGCCAATAATGTGGCCGAAGTCTTGATCCTCAGCGCGATCGCCTCGGCGTTGCGATCGCTGACCTCGCTGAAAACGGCGCCCGCCGGCATGCGCGACGGTGAGTTAGCTAAGTACGCCGGTGTGCCGCCGTTCAAACTCCGGGCCCTTCGCGAACAGGCACGCGCCTGGAGCGTCGCGGCGCTCGAACGAGCGATTGGCGATGCGGCCAAAGCCGATATTGAGATCAAGGGCGGCGGCTCGGACCCGTCGTTTGCCTTGGAGCGCCTGGTGCTGCAAATCGCCACGGCCCGGTCCAAGCACTGAGTCGGCCTTCTTGGACCGCCACCTTTTGTGGGCTTGTGGCCCTGATTGCGAACAAAAAGGGCCGGAACCCCACAAATGTGTGCCGCGAGAGAGTGAGCCGCGCTGGAGCGTCGTGGATTAGACCGAATTGGCTTTCTTGGCCACCGCCGACTTACGGTTCGCGGCCTGATTCTTATGGATGACGCCCTTCGAGGCGGCCTTATCGAGATTGCGGCCGGCCTGTCTGGCTAGTTCGCGGGCCTTGTCGCCGTCACCGGCGGTGACGGCCTCGTTGACTCGGCGGATCGAGGTCTTCAACCGCGAACGAACCGCACGGTTACGTTCACGAGCCGCCTCATTCTGACGGTTGCGCTTAATCTGCGACTTAATATTTGCCACGGGCAAGCCTGTTCTTTCGGGATTTGAGTGCGTTATACGCGCGACAGTAAAGTTTAACAGTGCCGCCGACCTGCACCAAAATCGGCGGCACGACGGGCCCGGGCCCGACGTCGCGTCTCGCGATAACCACCGATGATGGAACAATAAGCACACCATGACAAACCCCGCCAGCACCCCGTCCGCGGGTACGCCAGAGCGCGGCGTACCCGAACCCGGTGCCACGCCCACCGCGCTACTGCGCAATTTCTGCATCATCGCCCATATCGACCACGGCAAATCCACATTGGCCGACCGGATGCTGCAATATGCCGGTATCGTCGAAGACCGCGTGATGCGCGCGCAGTATCTGGACCGCATGGAAATTGAACGCGAACGCGGGATCACCATCAAGAGTCAGGCCGTCCGGCTACCGTTCACCCGGTCGGGCGGCCCCGATAGCGGCACCACCTACATCCTGAACATGATCGACACACCCGGCCATGTCGACTTCACCTACGAAGTCAGCCGCAGTATGGCCGCGTGCGAAGGCACAATCCTGCTGGTGGATGCCGCGCAGGGAATCGAAGCCCAAACGCTGGCGAACCTGTATCTGGCGCTGGAAGCCGATCTGCACATCATCCCGGTCCTCAACAAAATCGACCTGCCCGGCGCGCAACCCGAAAAATACGCCGCAGAAATCGCCCACATTATCGGCTGCGAGCCCGAAGACGTTTTCTGGGTATCGGCCAAAACCGGCGACGGCGTTGAAGAACTATTGGACGCGATCGTCGACCAGATACCCCCACCGGAGGGCGACGCGGACGGGCCGGCCCGCGCGATGATCTTCGACTCGGTTTACGACACATACCGGGGCGTCGTCACCTATGTGCGGCTATTCGACGGTTCACTCAGCCACCGCGACAAGATCACCATGATGAACACCGGCGCCGACCACGAAATGCAGGAAGTCGGCGTCATTTCCCCCGAACCGGTCAAAGCCGACCACCTAGGCGTGGGCGAAGTCGGATACCTGATCACCGGCGTCAAAGACGTACGCCAATCGCGGGTCGGCGATACCGTCACGGCCAGCTCGCGCCGTGCCGCCGAACCGTTGCCGGGCTATCAGCATCCCATCCCCATGGTGTTTTCGGGCCTGTTTCCCATTGACGGCGACGACTATCCGGTATTGCGCGACGCATTGGCCAAACTCCAACTCAATGACGCCGCTCTGCAATTCGAACCCGAGGTGTCGGGCGCTTTGGGCTTCGGGTTCCGGATCGGATTTTTGGGACTGCTGCATCTAGAGATCGTCCGTGAACGTCTCGAACGCGAATTTGACCTTGATCTGATCTCCACCGCACCCAATGTGGTGTATCGGGTGGAAATGGAGGACGGCAGCCAGGTGCCGGTCACCAATCCCAGCGAATACCCGACATCCGGCAAGATCGCCCATGTCTACGAACCCATCGTGCGTGCCACCGTGCTCACGCCGGCCGATTACATCGGCGCGATCATGGAACTGTGCCAGTCGCGGCGCGGCACACTGCACGGCATGGACTATCTGTCCGAGGACCGCGTCGAGATCCGCTACACGTTGCCGATGGGCGAGATCATGTTCGATTTTTTCGACGCGCTTAAGAGCCGCACCAAAGGCTACGCGTCATTGGATTACGATCCCGTCGGCGAGCAGCCCGCTGATCTGGTCAAGGTCGACATTCTGCTGCAGGGCCAGATCGTGGACGCGTTCAGCGCGATCGTTCACCGCGACGACGCCTACGCCCACGGGGTGGCGCTGGCCGGGCGGCTCAAGGATTTGATCCCGCGACAGCAGTATGAAGTTCCGATCCAAGCCGCCATCGGTTCGCGCATCATCGCCCGCGAAACCATCCGCGCCATTCGCAAAGACGTTCTATCGAAATGTTATGGCGGCGATATAAGCCGCAAGCGCAAATTGCTGGAAAAGCAGAAGGAAGGCAAAAAGCGCATGAAAATGGTCGGTCGGGTTGAAGTGCCGCAGGAGGCGTTCATCACGGCCTTGTCAAGCGCCGATACTGACTGACCAGACCCGCCTCACATCGCAAGCCACGGTCATGGATGTACGTGCCGAACACAGGTTGATTCTCGCACGGGGGAGAAAAAAAGCTACTGAGCAGTCATAATTGATACCAATGCCCTAAGCGTGCGAGGCATTGCACGTGAGTCACCACCAGCGAGCTAGACCAATTGAGGTAGCCATGACCGTTGCCACCCCCGAACAACTCGAAATTGTCAACAACCGTGCCAGCAGCGTCGGGCAAATGTTCTACGACCGTGTCCGGGCCACCCCCGAACGTCCCGCATACCAATACCCGGACGCCGATGAGCAATGGCAGACCCTCACCTGGGGGGAAACCGGCGAGCGCGTCACCCAGTTGGCCGCGGGCCTGGTGGCGCTGGGCATTCAGCCCGAACAGCGTGTGGCGATCGCCTCGGCCACGCGCATCGATTGGATTCTGGCCGATCTTGCCATCAATGCGGCCGGAGCCGCCACCACCACGGTGTATCCCACCACGATTCCCGACGACGAAGCCTATATTCTGGCCGATTCGGACAGCCGCGTGGTATTCGCCGAAGACGACGAGCAAATCGAAAAGCTGCGCCAGAAACGCGACGAATTGCCGGCGGTGACCAAAGTCGTCACCTTCGAGGGCACCCCCGACGAGCATCGTGATGAGGGGTGGGTCATAAGTCTAGACCAGCTCTACGAGCTGGGCCGCGAACAACTTGCCGACACACCGGACGTCATTAACGAGCGCGTCGCCGCCATCAAGCCCGAAGACCTCGCGACCCTGGTCTATACCTCGGGCACCACGGGCCGGCCCAAGGGCGTCCGCTTGAACCACGACGCGTGGACCTACGAAGGTGCCGCCGTGGTGGCCGGCGGGACCTTGAATATCGACGACGTGCAATTCCTGTGGCTACCTATGGCGCACGTATTCGGCAAGGTTTTGCTCACCTCGCAGCTGCAGCTGGGCTATGTGACCGCCGTGGACGGCCGCGTTCCCAAGATCATCGACAACCTGGCCGTCGTCAAACCGACGTTCATGGGTGCCGCGCCCCGGATATTCGAGAAGGCTTACGGAACCATCGTCTCCATGATGGAATCCGAAGGCGGCATCAAATACATGCTGTTCCGCTGGGCCGAGCGTCTAGGACGGGACGTGTCGCGGCGCAAACGGGCCGGCAAACCGATCCCGGCGCTGTTGACTGTGCAGCACAAGATCGCCGACACGCTCGTGTTCGCTAAAATCCGCGAACGCTTCGGCGGCCGAGTGAAATTTTTCATTTCTGGCGCGGCGCCGCTGTCCCAAGACATTGCCGAATGGTTCCACGCCGCCGGAATCCTCATTTTGGAGGGATACGGGTTGACCGAAACGGCGGCGGGGTCTTTCGTCAATCAACCGACCGCCTTCAAGCTGGGCACCGTCGGGCTGCCGATGCCGGGCACCGATGTCAAGATCGCCGAGGACGGCGAGGTCCTGATCAAGGGGCCGGGCGTCATGGACGGCTACCATAATCTCGAAGAGCAAAGCGCGTCGACGCTCACCGACGACGGCTGGCTGGCCACCGGTGATATCGGATACCTCGATGAGGACGGCTTCTTGACGATCACCGACCGCAAGAAAGACCTGTTCAAAACCTCGGGCGGGAAATACGTGGCGCCGGCATATATCGAAGGGCTGTTCAAGGGGTACAGCACGCTCGCCAGCCAAATGATGGTCTACGGCGCCGACCGTCAGTACTGCACAGCGCTGATTACGCTTGACCCCGACGCCGTCGCGGCCTGGGCCGAAGAGAACGGCATGTCAGGCGCCGACTACTCGACGGTGGTGTCGTCGGATGCCATGCGCGAGACCATCCAATCCCAGATCGACCAGATGAACGCGAACCTCAATCGATGGGAGACCATTAAAAAGTTCGCGATTCTGCGCCAGGACTTCACACCCGAAAGCGGCGAACTCACGCCGAGTCTGAAAGTCAAACGCAAGGTCGTCGAAGGAAACTACCGGGACATTCTTGACAATTTCTACACCTGAGACAGACACGCCCGGCAGGCGGGAAGTGCCGGCCCCTGCCGAGGCGTTCGCCGGTCGCGACCGGCGCGAATTCGGTGCCTACGTGCACGTCCCGTTCTGCGCCACGCGATGCGGGTACTGCGATTTCAACACCTACACCTCCGATGAGCTCGGCGACGGTGCCACCCGAAGCGGTTACGCCGACAGTCTCCGCGCTGAAGCCGCCCTAGCCGCGGCGGCCGCCGAGACGGCTGGAGCACGGCCGCCGACCCTGGACACGGTGTTTTTCGGCGGCGGAACCCCTACCGAACTGCGGGCCGGTGAACTCGTGCGTATGCTCGACGGACTCGACGAAACGTTCGGCATCGCCGCCGACGCCGAAATCACCAGCGAAGCCAATCCCGATAGCCTGACGCCGGAAGGCCTGGACGAGATGCGTGCCGGGGGCTTCAACCGGCTTTCGGTGGGCATGCAGTCAGCGGTGCCACATGTGTTGGCGACCTTAGACCGCACCCACCGCCCCGAGGGGGTACCGCAGGCCGTTTCCCGAGCCCGAGCGGCCGGCTTCGAACACATCAGCCTCGATTTGATTTACGGCACTCCCGGCGAAAGCCTGGCCGACTGGCGCGCCAGCCTGGAAGCGGCCCTCGAGCTGGAGCCTGATCACATCAGTGCCTACGCGCTCATCGTCGAAGACGGGACCGCGTTGGCCCGCAATATTGCCCGCGGCCGGGTCCCCGAACCCGATGATGATCTGACGGCAGAGAAATATGAACTCGCCGATCACATGCTGATGCAAGCCGGCCTGTGCTGGTACGAACTATCCAATTGGGCGCGAGGACCGGAGGAACGCTGCCGCCACAATGAACTGTATTGGCGCAGCGACGACTGGATCGGACTGGGGCCGGGAGCGCATTCGCATATCGCCCGGTCGCGCTGGTGGAATACCAAACATCCGCGTCCGTGGGCCCAGCAGATCACCGGCGGATACTTGCCGGTCGCAGGCGGCGAGAAGCTAGACGACGCCACCGTGAACACCGAACGCATCCTGCTGGAAAGCAGGATGGTCGACGGGCTTGCGCTAACCATTCTCGAACCGGACGCGCGCGGACGTGTGGACGAACTCATCGATGACGGGCTCGCCGTTCTGCGCGGGGAGCATCTCGTGCTGACCCTGCGCGGACGCCTGCTGGCCGATGTGGTGGCCCGAACGCTCACAACGGTCTAAGTGGACCCGCCTAACTGGGCCCGTATAACTGTGCTCATCTAACTGGGCTCGTCTAACTGTGCTCGTCTAACTGGGCGCGGCGGTGACGAAGTCGATCAGCTCTTCGACGCGACCCAGTAACGCCGGTTCGAGATCCGCGTATCCGTCGACGGCGCCCAAGATGCGTTTCCAGGCCCGGGCAATATCGGCCTGATCGGCGTGCGGCCAGCCCAGAGCCTGACAGATCCCAACCTTGAATTCGACATCGCGCGGCACTTGCGGCCAGGCATCCAGGCCTAGGCGGGTCGGTTTCACGGCCTGCCAGATATCGATATAGGGGTGGCCGACGATCAGCACGTGTGGGGAGGCAGCGGCCTTCCCGGCGAGGCGTGACTCTTTTGAGCCGGTCACGAGGTGGTCGACCAGCACTCCCAGACGTCGTTTCGGGCTCGGCGCGAAATCACGCACGATATCGGGCAATTCGTCGACCCCGCCCAGGAATTCGACGGCGACGCCTTCGACGCGTAAGTCTTCGCCCCAGATTTTCTCGATGAGCTCGGCGTCATGACGCCCTTCCACAAAGATCCGGCTGGGCAGTGCCACCCGGGCCTTCCGGTCCGCCACGGCAATCGACCCAGAGGCGGTGCGCGCCGGGCCGTCGGTGGGTTTACGGGCCGGCCTGGTCAAGGTCACCGGCTTGCCGTCGAGCCAGAATCCGGCGCCGAGCCGGAATGCTCGGCGGCTGCCGTGCCGGTCTTCGAGCACCACCAGCCCGTTCTCCACGGCCATAATCTCGCCGCAGAAACCGCTGCTGACGTCTTCGACCACCAAGCCCGCATCGGCCGGCTGCTCCACGGAACGGCCGCGGGGAGGTGTGCGCCAATCGGTGGCCAGCACATCACTGCCGTAGCGGTCGCCTCCCGGCCCGCGCCGAGATGATGGTTTAACCATGCAGCACCCCCAAAAGCCGTTGGTGGAATGCCTCGATTTCCTCGCGGTCGACGCGGCCCTCGTCGGTCAATACCACCGTGTCGGCCGTCATCAGTCCGATCGCCAGGTCAATGGCCGGCGGCCAGGTCTCGGGTACCTCACCGGGCAACTGGCTGACGTAGAGGCTACCCAGCAAGACAGTGTCCTGGCCGGGGATCGTCATAATGAGTTCGCCACCGTCCGCCCCGTCGCCTAGATGCACGATCTCGATGTACTCCTCGCCCAGGTCGCCGGCCCACACCGATGTGAGCTCGCCTCCCCTCGATTCGTGAGCAATAATGGTGCCGTCGTCGAACAGCACCTGCTGTGAGCGGTATTGGGCCGAACGTTCCGTGCCCGTGACCGTCACCGTGCTGTTGCTGCGTTTGATTGTCGCCACATGGATAGACTGGCACTTGACGCATGAGAGTGCCAACGCGACGCGCTAGGTTCGAAGGAAGGTTCCTCACATGAGCGATGACCGCAGGCTACAGGTGCTGCGGGCGATCGTCGAGGATTACGTCGCCACGCAGGAACCGGTGGGCTCCCGGTCGCTGCTGGAGCGTCACGATCTGGGGGTGTCTCCGGCCACGGTGCGCAACGATATGGCCATCCTCGAAGACGAGGGTCTGATCGCTCAACCGCACACCAGCGCGGGCCGCATCCCCACCGATAAGGGCTACCGCACATTCGTTGACCGGGTGGCGACGGTGAAACCCCTATCGCCGGCCGAACGACGGGCCATCGAAACGTTTATGACCGGTGCCGTCGACGTCGACGACGTGGTTCGGCGCAGCGTGCGGATTCTGGCGCAGCTGACCAATCAGGTGGCCATCGTGCAATACCCCACTTTGACGCGTTCGAGCGTGCGCCATGTCGAGGTGGTCTCTCTGGGCGGCGGGCGGCTCATGCTGATCGTCATTACGAGCACCGGCCGGGTCGAACAGCGCATCGTGGAAGTGGCCGACCCGCCCTCAGAGGAGCTCATCGAGGATATGCGTGATCGCATCGGCACGGCATGCGCCGGCTATCGCCTACCCGAGGCGGCATTGCGTGCTTCGCAGATCATTAGCGCATTCCCGGCCGGTGACCAGCCGGTGGTATCCAGCCTGGTGACCACGCTGTCGCAGATTTTTTCCGATGAGCGGTCCGATGAGCGCGTTGCCGTGGGCGGAGCGGCGAACCTGGCCCGTTTCGGCGCCGATTTCGAATCATCGATTCAACCGGTGCTGGAGGCCATAGAGGAACATGTAGTCCTTTTGCGGCTGCTGGGCGAAGCCACCGCCGACCAGCGCATGACCGTGCGCATCGGCCCGGAAACCGGCTATGAGACATTGGCGGGAACGTCAGTGGTGGCCACCAGTTACGGTGTCAACCAGATCGGGGCCGTCGATGACGACGACGGGGAGCACGGCTCGGAGCGGCACGGTCTTGCCACATTGGGCACGATGGGACCGATGCGCATGGACTATCCGGGAACAATGGCCGCGGTGGCTGCTGTTGCCCGTTATGTAGGCCGTGCCCTCAGTGAGGGCTAGAAACCACAGTGCCACAGAAGGCCACAGTTGAGAGGAAGCATGGCTCAGGACTATTACGACCTGCTCGGGGTTGACCGGGACGCCTCGGCCGAAGACATCAAGAAGGCGTACCGGAAAAAGGCCCGCCGGTTCCATCCGGACGTCAACGACAGCCCCGATGCGGCCGAGAAATTCAAGGAAGCCTCCGAGGCGTACGAGATTCTTTCGGATCCACAGAAACGTGCCGTGTATGACCGCGGCGGCGATCCCACCGGCGGCGGATTCGGTGGCGGCGGATTCGCGCAGGGCTTCAGTTTCGACGACATCATGGACGCGTTCTTCGGACAGAGCGGCGCGACCCGCGGCCCGCGATCGAGGATGCAGCGCGGACAAGACGCGCTCTTACGGTTGTCGATCAGCCTGGCCGATGCGGCATTCGGCACCGAACGAGAGCTCAAGGTCGACACCGCCGTGCGATGCACCACATGCGAGGGCAGCGGCACCGCCGACGGAGGAGAACCCGCCACCTGCCGTACCTGTCACGGCCAGGGCTCGGTGCAAAGCGTGCAGCGCTCGCTGCTCGGCGACATTCGCACCCAGCGACCGTGCCCGACCTGCCACGGCTTCGGGTCCACGATCACCAATCCCTGCGCCGAATGTTCGGGCGAAGGCCGAGTGCGTGCTCGCCGCACGATCACCGTCAACATTCCCTCCGGTGTCGATCAGGGCACGCGAGTCCAGCTCAGCGGCCAAGGCGAAGTCGGTGCGGGAGGCGGGCCTGCCGGCGATCTGTATGTGGAGATCAACGTCGAGCAACATCCCTTGTTCACCCGGCAGCGTGACGACCTGGCCTGCACCGTGACGATCCCCATGACGGCTGCGGCGCTGGGTACGCGCATCGATCTGCCGACGCTGGAAGCCGACCTGGAGTCCGACGAGCACGATAAATCCATGACGTTGGACGTGCCGGCCGGAACACAGTCCGGAGAGACGATCATCGCGCGCGGTCGCGGTGTGCCGCGTCTCCGCGGCGTCGGCCGCGGGGACCTCCACGTGCAGGTCATAGTGGAGACCCCCAGCAAACTCGATAGCCAGCAGCGCGATCTGTTGACGCAATTGGCCGGATTGCGCGATGAAGAACGTATCGAGCCCGAGCTGAGCAATGGGCATCGTTCGGTGTTCGGCCGTCTCAAGGACGCCTTCCGGTGACAGCCCACCAAGCCGGAACAGCCGACTCGTCATGCTTGTTTTGCAAGATGGCCAACCGAGAGGCTGCGGCCGATATCGTCGCCGAAAACGACTCGGCGCTGGCGTTCCGTGATATCGATCCGCAAGCGCCGTCGCACATTCTAGTAATCCCGACGGCCCATTACGCCGATGTGGCTGAGCTTGCCGTCAATGATCCGCGGGCCTGCACCGACGTCATGGAGCTCATCGCGCGGATCGGACGCAGTGAAGGCGCCGAGACCGGATTCCGGACCGTATTCAACACCGGCGCCGGAGCCGGCCAGCTCGTTTTCCACTGTCACGCGCACGTGCTGGCGGGACGCTCGTTCACGTGGCCGCCGGGTTAACGTCGTAGACTGGCGAGAATATGAGCGAAACGCACTCCTTCACCGTCCCCACGAGCATCCCGATGGTTGCGCTGTTTGGGCCTAACGATGAATTCCTGCGTCAAATCGACGATGCCTTCGATTCGACCGTGCATGCCCGCGGCAATGAAATCACCGTCACCGGAGACGCTTCGGAAGCCGCGTTAATCGAGCGGCTCTTCGACGAATTGGTAGCCATGGTGGGCACCGGCCAAACATTATCGGGTGAGACCGTGAACCGTTCGATCGAAATGCTGCGGGCCGAAACTCAGGAGCGGCCAGCCGACGTGCTGAGCTTGAATATACTCTCCAGCCGCGGGCGCACGATCCGGCCCAAGACCGTCAACCAGAAGAAGTACGTCGACGCGATCGCCGACCACACGGTGGTGTTCGGTATCGGTCCGGCCGGCACCGGGAAAACTTATTTGGCGATGGCCAAGGCGGTCCAATCGCTGCAGGATAAAGAAGTCAGCCGCATTATCTTGACTCGCCCGGCGGTGGAGGCCGGTGAGCGTCTAGGTTATCTGCCCGGCAGCCTGAGCGAAAAAATCGATCCGTATTTGCGGCCGCTCTACGACGCCCTGCATGACATGATCGATCCGGAGTCCATTCCGCGGTTACTGGCCTCCGGCACCATCGAGGTGGCGCCGCTGGCCTATATGCGCGGGCGCACGCTCAATGACGCGTTCATCATTCTCGACGAGGCTCAGAACACCACCGCCGAGCAGATGAAAATGTTTCTCACGCGCTTAGGATTCGGCTCCCAGATGGTGGTCACCGGCGACGTCACGCAGGTGGATCTACCCGGCGGAGCTCGCAGCGGGCTCCGCATCGTCCAAGAAATTCTGGGCGACCTGGACGATGTGCAATTCAGCCATCTGACGCCCCACGACGTGGTCCGGCATCAGCTCGTGGGCAAGATCGTAGCCGCCTACGATTCGTTTGAGGCCCGGCAAGGCGCCGATAGCGCCCGGGCCAGACGATAGGCCGGCAGATGAACGTCGACGTCCTCGATGAGTCGGGTACCGACGCCGATGTAGAACGCCTGGCCCGGCTGTGTCGCTTCGTGATGCGACGCATGCGCCTGCATCCGGCAACCGAGCTGTGTGTCCGGCTGGTCGACGAAGACACTATCGCCGCGCTGAACCAGCAGTGGATGGGCGGTGGGGGTCCCACCGATGTGCTGTCGTTTCCCATGGACGAACTGCGCCCCGGGACCGTTGACCGCGATGATGCGGTCGTATCCACAAGCCCGGATGTCGCCGCTGCAGGCACCGGCCGGGATGAGGGGACCAATCCTGATCTGGGAGATATCGCGTTGTGCCCTCAGGTCGCCGAGCGGCAGGCGCCGGCAGCCGGTCACGACCCCCAAGACGAGGTCGATCTGTTGCTCGTCCACGGTGTGCTGCATCTTCTGGGATTCGACCACGCCGAGCCGGACGACCATGCGCATATGTTCGGGTTGCAGGCCCGGCTCCTGGGCGAATGGCAGCAGGTGCGGGCCGGTGCTGATATCGAGTGATCCATGGATGACGTGACCCAGGCCGTCATCGCGGTCATTCTGGCTTTATTGGCCGGCCTGCTGGCAGCCGTCGATGCGGCGTTGACATCGTTTTCGCGGGCTCGCGCCGAGGAACTGGCCGGCCACGGACGAGCCGGCGCGCGTCAGTTGATGCGGATCCTGGACGATCCGGCTCCGGCGATCAACCTCGTGCTGTGGCTGCGGGTCGTCGCCGAGACCGCGGCGGTCGTATTGACGACTCTGGTCGTGGCCGCGAACCTCGACCGGCTGTGGGTTCAGGTCCTCGTGGCCTCGGCCCTGATGGTCGTGGTGTCGTATGTGCTGATCGGTGTCGGCCCGCGCACGTTGGGACGCCAGCATGCCGAGCGCGTCGCCTTGTGGGCCGCGGGCCCCGTGCGCATCTTGACCGCACTGGTAGGACCGGTGCCGCGCGTGTTGATCGGGATCGGCAATGCGCTCACACCCGGCGAGGGCTTTCGCGATGGGCCGTTCGCCTCGGAAGTTGAAGTGCGCGAGTTGGTCGATGTCGCCGCGGCTACCGCCGTGATCGAATCCGACGAATCCCGCATGATCCACTCGGTATTCGAACTCGACGACACCATTGCCCGCGAGGTGATGGTGCCGCGCACCGATATCGTGTTCATTGAACGGACGAAGACACTGCGGCAAGCCCTGAGCCTGGCGCTGCGCAGCGGGTTCTCCCGGGTACCGGTTATCGATCAGAACCTTGACGACGTCTTGGGTATGGCGTATCTCAAAGACCTCACCAAGCGTGTTTTCGACAATCGGGACGCTGAAACCACCGAGCGCGTGGAGTCGATTGTACGGGCGGCGACGTTCGTGCCGGACACTAAACCGGCGAATGATCTACTACGCGAAATGCAATCCGAACACATTCACGTGGCCATCGTCGTGGATGAGTTCGGCGGCACCGCCGGTATGGTCACCATCGAAGACATCCTCGAACAGATCGTCGGCGAAATCGCCGACGAATACGACCAGGATGCCGAAGCCGTGATGTGGTTATCCGATGGTTCGGTCCGTGTCAGCAGCAGATTCCCCGTCCACGATTTGGATGATCTATTCGGCATCGAAATCGAAGATGACGATGTCGATTCGGTCGGCGGGCTACTGGCAAAACAACTGGGTCTGGTACCGATCGCCGGCAGTGTGGCCGAAGTCGCCGGACTACGGTTTGAAGCCGAAGCCCAATCGGGCCGTCGTAATAAGGTGTCCACCGTGTTAATCAGCAGGGTCGAACACGCCGATCGTGGCGGCTCGGTAGTCTCTGGGCATGGACATGACGGATGAGGACGCCGAGCTGGTGCGACTCGCGCGGTCCGCGCGTTCACAGAACGCGGCCACGAGCGGAGCATCGGTGCGTGATCAGGATGGAGGCACGCATGCGGCCACCAATATCGGATTGCCCTCCCTGCGCGTGTCATCGCTGCAAATGGCCGTGGCCATGGCCGTGTCATCGGGCGCGACCGGGCTCCAGGCGGCCGCCGTCGTCTGCGATGAGCCCGATGTGGACGTGACGGTGGTACGTGATCTGGCCGGATCGGGAGTTCGCGTGCACATCGCCGATATCGCGGGACGGCCGCGGGCGATGAAGACGACCTGATGTTCCGTTCGGGTTTCGTCTGCCTTGCCGGCCGGCCGAACGCCGGCAAATCGACGCTGACCAATGCGCTGGTGGGGCAAAAGGTCGCGATCACCTCCTCTCGGCCGCAGACCACCCGCCACGTCATCCGCGGACTCGTCAATCGCGCCGACGCGCAGCTGATACTGGTGGACACGCCGGGGCTGCACCGGCCGCGCACCCTATTGGGTGAACGGCTCAACGACGAGGTCCGCTCGGCATGGGCAGAGGTCGACGCGATCGGCATGTGTGTGCCGGCCGATCAGCGGATCGGACCGGGGGACCGCTTTCTCATGGAGCAGCTGGCCGCCTTGACGCATACACCGGTGCTGGCGGTCCTCACCAAAATCGACCTGGTGAGCCGGGATGCCCTGGCTGAACGGCTCCAAGCAGTCGAGGAGGCGGGCCGGGAAGCCGGTTTGGATTTTCGCGATATTGTGCCGGTTTCGGCGCGAGCCGGTGAGCAGGTTGAGGTGCTGGCCGATCTGCTGGTCGCGACTCTGCCCGAGGGTCCCGAACTATACCCGGGGGGAGTGATCAGCGATGAGACCGATGAGTCGATGGTGGCCGAACTCATCCGCGAGGCGGCGTTAGAGGACGTACGCGATGAGTTACCGCATTCCATTGCCGTGGTGGTCGATGAGATGGTGTCGCGCAAAGACCGTGACCGGCCGCTGATGGATGTGCGAGTGAACCTGTTCGTCGAGCGCGAAAGCCAGAAGCCCATCGTGATCGGGCGTGAGGGCGCCGGTCTGAAACGCATCGGTCAGCGCGCCCGGCCCCAGATTGAGACACTCTTGGGCGTGCCCGTGTTCTTGGACGTGCGGGTCAAGGTGGCCAAAGACTGGCAACGCGACGCCAAACAATTGCGCCGTTTGGGCCTGTAGATGCCTATAGCACCTGAAATGATGTGGCGCCGCTAGGCGTCTGCTCGGCGATGTCCAGATGTGTGACCGAGGCTCGCTCGGGACCGTGCTCAAGCCACTTCAGCATGGTATCGACGTTCTCAGCTGTGCCTTCGACTTGTGCCTCGACCGTGCCGTCGGGCAGATTGCGCACCCAGCCGCCGATATTCAAACCGGCGGCTGTGCGCTGGGTTTCGGCACGAAAAAACACGCCTTGGACGCGGCCGTGCACGGTGACGTGGCGAGCGATCATGCGTCCAGGCTAGGCCATGGCCGGCGGTGACTTCACGACACTCTGACCGAGTGATTCTGTCTGAAACCCACCTCCGCGAGCTGGTGGAGCCTTCGGACTGTACATAAGTGACGGATCGGCGGGAATAAGTGACGGATCGGCCCAGATGACGAAGGGCCCAGCCGTATGGCCGGGCCCTTCGCGTGTCAATCTCCTTGTTGTCAGGAGCCTCTTACTTCAAGGAATCGGACATCTTCTTGACGAAGTCCTCATTGTCCTTGACCCACTCGTCGACTCCGGCTTCCGGATCGTCTTCGTGTTCCTGGATCACGGTCTTTTCGAGGGACGCGAGGGTGTCGTCATCCATCGTCCAGTCGCTGAGGGCATCACGGAAGGTGGGGAAGTCATCGGCGACGTCCTGACGTCCCACGATGTGGAGTTCCTCTTTACCTCCCATAGCCTTATCGGGATCCTCGAGGTCCTTGATCGGGTACGCGGCGTAGGCCCAGTGCGGGTGCCACAGGGTGACCACGATCGGCTTTTCAGCCTCGGTGGCCTTCTTCAGCTCACTGAGCATCGCCGGTGTCGATGACGTGACCAGCTTGAGCTTATCGGTGATCTTGCCGTCTTCAATGGCTTCCTTGGTGGTACGGCTCAGGCCGGCACCCGACTCGATGCCGATGATCTGGCCGTCGACTTCGTCTGCGACCTGATCCAATTCGGGGATGGAGTCAATGTCCATGTAATCGGGAACGGCGATGTTCAAGGTTGCCTGGTCATACCAGACGCCGATGTCGTCGAGCTGGTCGCCGTACTCTTCCCAATAGTCCTTATGGGTTTGGGGCAACCAGACGTCAAAGAAGAAATCTGCGTCACCCTTGGACAGGGCAACGAAAATCGGTGCCGCATCCAGCTGCTTGAGTTCCACGTCCTCGTAGCCTTCTTCTTCAAGGACGTGCTTCCACAGGTAGGAGATAGCAATATCTTCGTCCCATGGAATATAGGCGATGGTCATCGTCTGCGACTTGTCATCGCCACCGCTGTCGCCGGAATCGGCCGAGTCATCGTCCGAGCCGCAGGCGGCGAGAACACCGGTCGCTAACGACATCGCAAATGCGACCGCTAGGAGCCGTCGGATTCTCTTTCCCATTGCGTTATTTCTCCTAAAAAGCGCCGTACTCCGTTGCCGGCGCACATCGGGGTTTGTATGAGTCTCGGTCACTTACCCGCCTTCTCAGCACGCGCGACCGGGGACTTCTCTGATAATGCCGCGGTCAGTCGATCCAAAATGATCGCGATGACGACGACGGCCAGCCCGGATTCGAAGCCTTGCGCAAGCTTGAACCGTGTGACTGCTTCATAGACCAGCTCGCCGAGGCCACCGGCTCCGACCATGCCGGCAATGACGACCATGGACAGCGACAGCATGATCACCTGGTTGACGCCGGCCATGATGGTCGGGGTAGCCAACGGCAACTTGATTCGTGTCATTGTGCGCGACGGGGGCGTGCCGAAGGATTGGGCCGCTTCGACGACCTCGGGGTCGACCTGCCGAATACCCAATTCGGTGAGGCGCACGCCCGGCGGCATCGCGAAAATAATCGTGGAGACAATGCCGGGCACCACGCCGATGCTGAAGAAGAACAGGGTCGGAA
>Ga0209487_1001797_pt1 | contig 17783 bp, 19 predicted proteins | sample Poulit2012_FD_187524 | JGI IMG/M metagenome (GOLD analysis project Ga0209487, IMG submission 187524) | Agricultural soil microbial communities from Georgia to study Nitrogen management - Poultry litter 2012 (SPAdes) (version 2) | ecosystem: Environmental > Terrestrial > Soil > Agricultural land...
TCATCTGCGACTCCTTCACACGAGTGCCATCATGCTAAGCCACTTCTGCGTCGATCGGTCCATGCCTGCATGTTCTGGCTGCTGCCAACTCCAGCAGTTGAGGGGTATGGGTTGAGGGGCATGGTTTGAGGGGTATGGTCACCTGCCCGCTGATTCAGTCGACGAGCTCCGCGACGTGGCCGGGTCGTTGGGACCAGCGATCTCCCCGGGAGTCGGTGAATTCAAGGCGAGTCAACCGCCCCGCCTCGCCCGATTGGGCAGGCAGGTCGGTCTTGCCGGGAGCCACGTGGTCGAGGCTGAGCACAGTGCCGTCGGGCAGTGTCAGTGCGACGTCATAGATGGGGTGGTGGGACTGGTTGGAGACCACGACGTGCTCTCTCGTCCGCCAGCCGCTGACCTTGTCGGCGTGAGCGCGCTTCGCGTCGAACCATTCCCGCATGTCCCGGCGCTTCCTTTCCACGCGCTCACGTCTGATCTGCAGAAACGCGACCACGAAGGCGGCGACGGTTCCGACGGAACCGACCCAGGTGGCGAGGTCCCCCAGCAGGTCGCCATCGACGTTCACTCTTGACCCCCTGGCGCTCGAATCCGTGGATAACGAAGACTGCTGCTCGTCTGTCTCCGATCATCACCGAACCCGGGTGAAAACTCCACCTGCGTATGAGTGCCTGAACCGCGTTCATTCTTCCGGTAAGCCCCGGCCGCGTTGCTCGTACATCTCAAGTACCCGCTCGCGTGGAATGACGCCGCACCGATCCGCCCATGACTGGTATGCCTGGGCGAGCTCGTCGACGAGGGCTGGGTGGTGCGGGGCGACATCGTTCAACTCTGTCCGGTCGTCGATGACGTCGTAGAGTTCCCATTGTTGACCGTGTTTACGGACGAGTTTCCATCGGCCACGACGTACTGCACAGTTTCCCTCATGTTCCCAGAACAGATCGCGCTCGTCCTCGTGTGCGCCACGTAGGACGGGAAGAAGGTCTCGACCTTCGATCGGTGGCACCTCGTGCCCGTCACGTCGTGCGGGGTAGACCGCGCCCGCGGCCTCTATGACGGTGGGGAGCACGTCGATGAGTTGGCTCGGTTCGGTGCACAGACCACCGGCATCCTCGAGCCCGGCCGGCCAGTGCACGATGAAGGGCGTGGAGATACCGCCCTCATGCACCCAGTGCTTGTACTCCCGAAACGGAGTGTTCGACAGGTTTGCCCACGCCCGTCCATAGCTCTGATAGGTCTCCTCTGGCCCGGGACGGAGTCCAGATACGTTGCCCGGTACGACCTGCTCGCCGCCGCGGCTGGTCTCCTTGAGTGGAACGAAACTGGTGACGAAGTCTTGGACCGACTCCGGCGGCATCTCCTCGGCGCACCCGCCGTTGTCGGACAGAAATATCACCAGGGTGTTCTCCAATCGACCCATGCGGTCGAGCTGGTCGAGAACGCGGCCGATCCCCTGGTCCATCCGGTCGATCTGGGCCGCATAGACCTCCATACGGCTGGCTTCCCACTCTGGGTCCTCTATGGTCTCCCACGCGGGCACACGAGGGTCGCGGTCGCTCAATGGCCACCGGGGATCGATGACCCCGGACTCGACGAGGCGCTTGAGGCGTTGTTCGCGCAGGGTGTCCCATCCATCCGAGAAGCGGTTCTCGTAGGTCGCAATGTCTTCTTCGTGGGCGTGCAATGGCCAGTGCGGCGCGGTGTAAGACAGAAACATGAAGAACGGATCGTCGGCACTGTGGCGGTCGTGCTCACCGAGGAACTCAAGAGCGTTGTCAGTGATGGCGTCCGTGTAGTAGAAGCCGTCGTTGAGCGCTTCCTGCTCGACATTGGTCTCGTCGCGAACGAGCGTACGGGGCTGGTAGTAGCTGCCGGCGCCTTCGAGTGTGCCGAAGAATCGGTCGAAACCGCGCCGAGTCGGCCATGCGCCGTTGGGGGTGTCCATGTCAACGGCTAGATGCCACTTGCCACTCAGGTACGTGCCGTAGCCGGCGCCCTTGAGCACTTCAGCGATCGTCGCGGACTGCTCGGACAGATTGCCCGGATACCCGTCGGGTGCGTCGTCGAAGTTCAAGATGCCGATCCCGACTTGGTGTGGATGTAGACCCGTCATCAACGAAGCGCGCGACGGGCTGCATCGGGCTGTGTTGTAGAACTGGGTCATCCTGACCCCGCCTTCGGCGAGACGGTCCAACGATGGCGTTCGAACCTCCCCGCCGTAGCATCCGATATCGGAAAAGCCCATATCGTCGGCGAGAACCAGCAAGATGTCTGGCTGGTCTCTCATACCAGGGCTGGTGGGGGAGGTAGTGCTGGTCATTGTTTTCCTACCTTGCGGGGTGAAGTTGCGGGGTGAAGTTGCGGGGTGAAGTTGCGGGGTGAAGTTGCGGGGTGAAGTGGTCAGGTGCTCGAGACTGCGACGTCGTCGATCTTCCTGCGGTTCGTCTCGGGTAGCAGGATGAGCGAGACGATCGTGATCAGAGCCATCGCGACGACGTAGATGGCCACCGGCCACACGGATCCGGTGAAGTAGGAGACGAGGCCAGTTCCGATGGCCGGCGCGACTGCTCCGGTGGGAAGCACCCCGATTTGATAGACGGCCGACATGCCGCTGTAACGGACATGAGTGGGGAAGAGTTCGGCGAACAGCGCACCTTCCGGGCCGAACATCATGCAGGCTGCGATTCCCCAGCCGATCACGACGCCGACGCAGATCAGCACCGGGTTCTCGGTGTTGACCATCCAGAAGATCGGGAAGGCGCTGACGGCGGCCAGAACGGCTCCCGCGCCGAACACCGGCCGCCGTCCGAATCGGTCGGACAACCTGCCAGCGGCGAGGATGACGACGACTCCGACAACCGAAGCCACGAGCAGGCTGTTCAGCACCAGCGAGCTGTCAAGCGAGAGGACTGTGACGGTGTAGCTCACCAGGAAGGCGTTGTAGATATTGAAGGTCACGCTCTCGCTGACGCGTGCGCCCATTCCCAGGAACGTCATGCGCTTATGAGTGCGGAAAACCTCGGCCAGCGGGAGCTTGACTTTCTCGCTGCTCGATTCGAGTGACTTGAAGGCCGGGGACTCGTCGACTTTGAGCCGGACCAAAAGGCCGACGAGGACGAGGACAATGCTGGCGAGGAATGGCACCCGCCAGCCCCAGGCCTGGAAGGCATCGTCGGGGAGCTGGGTAACGAGACTGACGAAGAGCGTCGAGGTCAACAACCCGATGGGCACACCTAGCTGTGGCCAACTGGAGTACCAACCACGTCGTCCCTTCGGTGCGTGCTCGACACACATCAGTATCGCGCCGCCCCATTCGCCCCCGAGGCCAAGGCCCTGCAGCATACGCAGCAACAGCAGCAGGATCGGCGCAGCCACCCCGATCTGCTCGTAGTTGGGTAGCAAGCCCATCGCGAAGGTTGATAGGCCCATGATCATCATCGTCAGGACGAGCATGCGCTTGCGTCCCAGGCGATCACCGAAGTGCCCGAAAACGAATCCGCCCAGCGGACGCGTGATGAACCCGGCAGCGAACGTGCCGAATGCGATGAGGGTGCCGATCAACGGGTCATACGAGGGAAAGAACTGGGTGTTGAAGACCAGTGCGGCCATCGTGCCGTAGAGGAAGAAGTCGTACCACTCCACGACCGTGCCGATGAGGCTCGCGCCGGCGACACGACGTATCGGCGTCGCGCCCTCTTCCACCCTCGTACCGGACTCGGACATGCGAACCCTCCGCGCGTGTCCCGCAAATTGGGACATAAGATTTATTGTGCGGGACGATCGTGCGGACGGGCTGGTCGGATTGTCAAGGGCGGGACCACTCCACGTTGTCAGCAGGGCTATCTTGTCGAAGGGAGGAAATGGTGTGACCGGTCTTCTGCAACGTGCTGTGACGGTGCTTGACGTGCTCCGTACGGCGAGCGATCCGATCCCGATCCGGGAGATCGCCAAGAGTGCTGGGCTTTCCAAGAGTGCTGCTCAGCGCTTACTAGCCGAGCTCGTCACCACCGAACTTGCCTCGCAAGATCCGGTCACGAAGCGCTATCACCTCGGCCCGCGCACGCTTGCGCTCGGCATCGCCTACCAGCGGCGGATCGATATCCGACGCATTGCCCTTCCACACATGAGGGGCCTGCGGGACCAGACTGGGGAGACGATCGGACTCTCGGTCGGGTTAGGTGATCAACTTCTACATATCGACCAGGTCGAAAGCGAGTCCCGCCTTCGTGCACTGTTCGACATCGGACGGCCCTTGCCGCTGTGGAGCGGTGCGCCCAGCCGCCTGTTACTCGCCGAGCGGACGGATGATGAAATCCGGCGCATCGTATCCGAGCGCTCGGTCTCCGAGCTCGCTCCGAGCAACCCGCCGACAGAGGAAACGCTCATTGCCGATGTCTCCTCGGCTCGAGGCGCCGGGTACGCCGTGGCGCACGAGGAGACATTACCCGGGGTGAGCACGATCTCCGCGCCTGTTCACGGGTCAGCGGGCAACCTCGTCGCCACGTTGTCACTCACCGCTCCGAGCAGTCGCCTGACCACGACCGCTGTTGAGGACCTGCTACCTCACGTCATTGCGTGCGCTGACGGGGTCAGTAGCGAGCTGGGCTGGATGCGCCCGGTCTCGTCGCGGCCACGCTCCGAGTAGAGTCCGCCGTCAGCCGGAGGCGATGTCCTCTTCCATGTCCTCGATGATCGTGGTCAGGCGCTCCACCACGCGGGGATGACTGTTCGCGAGGTTGTAGCTCTCCTCGGGATCTCGTTCGAGGTCGTAGAGCTCCGGCAGGCGCAGTGTGGTCTCGTCCTCACGCTGGACGTGCAACTTCCACTTGCTGTCGCGTACGGCGGAGAGGCTGCCGTCCTGATCGTCGAAGTAGTAGATCGGCGGGTGTGCCACGCTCGGAGCGCCCTCGAGGACGGGCCGGATGTCCGTGCCGTCCAGTGTCACGTCCGGCTTCGGTTCGACCCCCGCGTATCCACACAGCGTCGGCAGCAGGTCGAGAACCGACAACGGGAAGTCATGCTCCTCTCCTCGCGGCACGACCCCGGGCCACCTCACGATGAAGGGGACACGCAACCCACCCTCGTAGGTTCCGATCTTGCGGCCCCGCAACCCGCCCGTGCTGCCGTCGAACCAGGGCCCGTTGTCGCTCGTCACGATCACGAGCGTGTCTTCGCGCAGGCCGCGCTCTGACAGGGCCTTGAAGAGCACTCCGAGGTAGTGGTCGAGGGACTCGATGACGTCGCCGTACTCTCCGCCGTCCGACCGGCCGTCGAACTGCGGCTCCACCGCCAACGGAAGGTGCGGCATCGTCTCCGCAAGATAGATGAAGAACGGATCGTCGCCCGCACGGTCGATGGCAGCAATGGCTTCCTCGGTGTATCGACGGGTCAGCGCCGACTGGTCGACGGCATCCTCGATCATCTCGTCGTTGCGCCACAGCTGGAACGGATCCATGTCGTTGCTATACAGGGCGCCGAAGAACTCGTCGAAGCCATGCCGGATAGGGCGATGCTCGGATTCCTTCCCCAGGTGCCACTTTCCGATGCACGTCGTGGCGTATCCGGCGGACTTCAGGTACTCGGCAATGGTGTGCTCCTGGGCGGAGAGCCCGTCGGTATGGTCCGGGAACAACACATGCGGCAGTCCCACCCGTGGTGCCACGCGCCCGGTGAGCAATGCCGCCCGAGAGGGCGTGCAGACGGTCGCGCCAGAGTAGGCGTGGGTGAAGCGGGTCCCCTCGCGCGCGAGTTGGTCCAGGTGCGGGGTATGGATCATCGAAGAGCCGTAGCAACTCAGATCCCCATAACCGAGATCGTCGAAGTACACCAGAAGAACGTTCGGTGGGCGCGCGTCCTGCTGTTGCGTGACGTGCGTCGCGGTGGCCGGCTCCGCGGCGGCGGTCCCTGGTTCCGCCGTTGCGCCGCCCAGCACTGCCGCCGAGCCACCGACGAGCAGGTTCCGCCTGCCTACTCCGGACGTCGTCATGCCGTCTCCCATTCGCCCTCGTGAGAAATCGATTTCACAGTACGAAGAGGTCCGGCGGCTGTCAACGACTTTCCGCCGACTGCTGGTGACTAGAGGTCTCGCTCGTAGACGTACATCAGGGGTCCACCCCGTCCCTCGTGGTTGTCGAAACCCAGGGACTCGTACAACGCTCGCGCTGTGCGATCGTCCTCGGATGTCCCGAGCTCGATCCGGACCGCGCCGCGCTCGCGAGCGAGATCCATGCCCGCTTCCATCAGCGCTCGCCCGAGACCGTCTCCACGAGCTCCGGGCCGGACGTAGAGCTCCGCGACGTAGGCCTCCAACCCCTGGGACCACAGGTCGGGGCGGAACCTGACGACCAACACGCCGTCGGGTCCTTCGCCGCCGACGAAGAGCGCCGTCTCACCACCGGCCACGACCTCCGCCAAGCGTGCGGCGAGCACATCCGGCGGCGGCGTGGGGTCGTCGTACTCTCGGTTGAAGTCGTAGAGCAACTGGGCAGCGGCAGCGGTGTCGTGGGAGGGCACCCGTCTGATCTCATGCTGCACCGCATACCTCCGCGTCACGTCGCCGGCCGGGCCGCGACGATCGAGGCCCGCGTGCGGCCGCCCGCTTCCGGCCTGAGGCATCGTGCGGTATCGAAACGGCCGCAAGGGCCCTAGCATGGCACCCACACTCAGCCGCTCGGAAAGGCTCGCCGTGACTCTTCCCGACAAGCCGTGGCACGGCGTGCTCGTCGCCACCGCGCTGCCGTTCAATGAGGACTTGAGCGTCGACTACGACGCCTACGCCGAGCACGTCCGTTGGCTCGCCGACAACGGTGTTCACGGCGTCGTGCCCAACGGATCCCTCGGCGAGTATCAGGTGCTGAGCGACCAGGAACGCGCTCGGGTGGTCGAGACTGCTGTGGCAGCCGCGCCGGAGGGCTTTGTCGTCATGCCCGGGGTCGGAGCGTACGGCGCCATGGAGGCCCGGCGCTGGGCCGAGCACGCGGCCGAGGCCGGAGCGCAGGTCGCCATGGCGCTGCCGCCCAATGCCTACCGCTGTGACGAGCGTGCCGTGGTCGAGCACTTCCGGGAGATCGCCCAGGCCGGGTTGCCGGTGACGGCCTACAACAACCCGATCGACACCAAGACCGACCTCACCCCGCCACTGCTGGCCACGCTGCACGGCGAGGGCCTGATCGTCGGGGTCAAGGAGTTCACCGGCGATGCGCGTCGCTCCTACGAGATCGCGGAACTGGCCCCGGATCTGGATCTGATGATCGGTACCGACGACTCGATCGTCGAGGTGGGCCTGGCCGGCGCGAAGGGATGGGTCGCCGGATTCACCAACTCTTTCCCACGCTCCACCCTGCAGTTGTACGAGGCGGCCGTTGCCGGCGACCTCGAGACCGCCCTGCCGCTGTACCGGTCCATGCACTCGCTGCTGCGCTGGGACTCCAAGACCGAGTTCGTGCAGGCCATCAAGCTCTCGCAGGACATGATCGGGCGCCACGGCGGTCGGTGCCGGCCTCCTCGTCAGCCGCTGCTGCCCGAACAGAAAAAGGCCGTCCGGCACGTCACCCAGCAGGCCATCGACAACGGTTTCGGTTGATCGCATGCGCTCCAACCGAGTTCTGCACGGGGTCGACTCGCACACCGAGGGAATGCCGACCCGCGTCATCACCGGAGGCGTCGGCGTCCTGCCCGGCCAGACCATGTTCCAGCGCCGCCAATGGTTCCTGGACAACGCCGACGATCTGCGCACCATGCTCATGTACGAACCGCGCGGGCACGCCTCGATGTCCGGTGCCATCTTGCAACCGTCCACGCGAGACGACGCCGACTGGGGTGTGCTCTACATCGAGGTCTCCGGCTGCCTGCCGATGTGCGGGCACGGCACGATCGGGGTGGCCACGGTGCTGGTCGAGACCGGCATGGTCGAGGTCACCGAACCGGTCACCTCGGTCCGCCTGGACACACCGGCCGGGCTCGTGGTCGCCGACGTCGACGTGCGCGACGGAGCCGCCAAGCACGTCACCATCCGCAACGTCGCCTCCTATAGTCACGCGCTCGACGCCGTCGTCGACGTACCCGGTCTCGGCGAGGTGACCTATGACCTCGCCTACGGCGGCAACTTCTATGCCATGGTCGACACCGAGGCCCTCGGTCTCCCGTTCGACCGTGCGGAGAAGGAGCGCCTGCTCGAGGCCGGCCTGGCCATCATGGCCGCCATCAACAAGCACGACGAGCCGGTACACGTGGACAACCCCGGCATCACCGGGTGCCACCACGTTCAACTGATCGCGCCCGGCTCCACCGCCCGCCACTCCCGGCACGCCATGGCGATCCACCCCGGTTGGTTCGACCGCAGCCCGTGCGGCACGGGCACCAGCGCCCGCATGGCCCAGTTGCACGCCCGCGGTGAGTTGCCGCTGCACACCGACTTCGTCAACGAGTCCTTCATCGGCACCACCTTCACCGGGCGGCTCGTCGAGCAGACCACTCTTGGCGCAGGTGGCACCACCGGTGGCGTCACCGCGGTGATCCCCACGATCACCGGCCGGGCATGGGTCACCGGCACCGCGCAGTACATGCTGGACCCCGAGGATCCGTTCCCCGCGGGTTTCCTGCTCTAGCGCACCACACACACAGACTGGAGCACACACAGACTGGAGCACACACAGACTGGAGGACATATGGTGCAGAGCCATTCGCCGCAAAAGCCTGGCGATGTGGTCATCGAGGCGCCGGACGCGACACCGTGGCAGGTTACCGCTGCCGTGGCCGCCTCCCGGTCCGCTCAGCGTGAGTGGTGGGCCGGGTCGGCGGCCGCGCGGGCGCAGGCGCTGGCGGGCGCCGCCGAGGTCGTCGCCGATGCTGCGGACGAGTTGACCGAGCTGGTGGTCCGTGAGGTGGGTAAACCGCTCGGCGAGGCACGCGGCGAGGTCGCCCGGGCGGTGGCCATCCTGCGCTACTACTCCCAGCAGGTGTTCGACCCGATCGGCGCGGTGCACGAGCCGTCGAGTTCCGGCCTGCTCTACACCCGGCGCTACCCACACGGGGTGGCCGGGTTGATCACCCCGTGGAACTTCCCGATCGCGATCCCGTTGTGGAAGGCGGCGCCGGCACTGGCGTTCGGCAACTCGGTCGTGCTCAAGCCCGCTCCTGAAGCCACGGCGTGCGCGATCCGTCTGGTCGAGCTACTGGACACGGTGCTGCCGGACGGGTTGGTCACGGTCCTGCCCGGCGACGCCGAGCCGGGCTCAGCCCTGGTCGCCGAGGCCGACGTCGTCTCGTTCACCGGATCGATCGAGGCCGGCCACTCGGTCGCGGCCGCGGCGACCGAGCGCGGCATCCCCGTGCAAGCCGAGATGGGCGGACAGAACCCGGCCATCGTCCTGCCCGAGGCCGACCTGGACGCCGCCGCACGCCAGATCGCCTCCGCGGCCATGGGCTATGCGGGCCAGAAGTGTACGGCCACCAAGCGGGTGATCGTCGTCGGGAACACCGCACCATTCCGCAACGCCCTCGTCTCCGCGGTCGAGGACATGACCAACGGCGACCCGGCCGAGGCGGGCACTACCGTCGGCCCGGTCATCTCCGAGGCGGCCCGCACCAGCGTCGTCGACGCCGCCGAGGACGCCCGCCGGGTCGGTGGCACCATCCTCACCGGGGGCACCACCAGTGGGAACGACGGCTGGTTCGTCCAGCCCACCGTCGTCGAGGGTGTGCCGAGCGATCATCGCCTGGCCCGCCAGGAGGTCTTCGGCCCGATCTGCCTGCTGCAGTCCGCCGCGGACCTGGACGAGGCGGTACGGACCGCCAACGACGTGCCGCACGGGCTGGTGGCCGCCGTGTACACCCGCGATCTCACCACGGCCCTGGCCGCCGGCGACCGCCTGCACGCGGGCATGGTCAAGGTGAACGCGCCCACCGCCGGGGTCGACTACTACCTGCCCTTCGGTGGTGAGAAGGCCTCCAGCGTGGGCCAGCGTGAACAGGGCAAAGCGGCTCAGGACTTCTACACCGCCACCAAGACGATCACCGTCGCCCCAGGCTGAGGCGCGCGTGTCAGCACCGGCAACGCTGCGGCTCACGACCGTCGAGCAGGAGATGCTCGACGGCGCCCACGGCTCGGCGGTCGCGATGGCCATGCGCATCGTCGCCGGCGTCGCCCGGGCACACGGCGCCCAGCGACTGCTCGAGATCGAGTCCGCGCACGTCGACGGCGGGCTCTACCACGGCCGGGCAGGTCTGGAGTTCGCCCGCCGCCTGGCCGATCAGGGCGGTCAGGTGGCGGTGCGGACAACGACGAACGTCGGCTCGCTCGACCTGCTCCATCCGGAGTTGGTGCGCGCCGACAACGAACTGCGCGAGGGCGCTCGCGCGCTGATGGAGGCCTATCGCCAGTTGGGCTGCGAGCCGACCTGGTCGTGCGCTCCGTACCAGCTCAGTCACCGTCCGAAGCGCGGCGCGCACGTCGCCTGGGCCGAGTCCAACGCGATCGTCTTCGCCAACTCGGTGCTCGGTGCCCGGACCGAGCGATACGGCGACTTCCTGGACATCTGCGCCGCGCTGACCGGGCGGGTCCCCGACGCGGGGCTGCACCAGGACGAGGCCCGCCAGGCACGGGTGGTCATCGACTTCTCGGGTGTCTCGGCCGAGTTGCTCGCGCACGACGCCGCCTGGCCCGCGATGGGCGCGTTGGTCGGCGAGATCGCGGGTACCCGGGTGGCGGCGCTGACCGGGTTATCGGGTGACATCCACGACGACCTCGGCGACGACCTTGCTGACGGCCTGGGTCGCGCGACCGAGGATCGGCTCAAGGCGCTCGGTGCCACCGCCGCCTCCACCGGCGGCGTCGCGCTGTTCCACGTCATCGGGGTGACCCCGGAGGCACCGACACTCGACGCCGTCGTGGCGGCCGCGGCTCCCGCGGCAGACGACCCGGACGACGTCATCGACACGGTCGCGATCACCACGGCCGACGTCCGCGCCGCACGCGACCGGCTGAGCACCGGCCGTGCGGGCCGGCTCGACGCGGTCGCGCTCGGGACGCCGCACTTCTCCGTCGGCGAGTTCGCCGCGCTCGCCGCGGCCATCGGCGACGGTCCGGTCTTCGCCGACTCCGTCGAGGTCTACGTGTCGACGAGCCGAGCCGTGCTCGAGGTGGCCCGAGCGGCGGGCACACTCGCCGTCGTGGAACAGGCCGGGGCGAGGATCGTCACCGACACCTGTACCTATGTCACGCCGGTACTGCGCGCGAGCGCCACGAACGTGATGACGAACTCGGGCAAGTGGGCGTGGTACGCGCCTGGAAACATCGGGGCCGACGCCGTGCTGGGCACCCTCAGCGAGTGCGTGGCCTCGGCGCGAGCAGGAACGGTGGTGCGCGATGACCGACTCTGGTCCTGACCTGCGCAGCCGCGCTCTGCACGGCCGCGTCCTGCACCCCGGGATCGGGGCAGGGGAGGTGCTGCTGCTGGACGCGCCGCTGTCTTTCTGGGGTGGCACTGAGCACACCGGCACGGTGATCGACGCTCGACACCCCCAGCACGGTCAGAGCCTCGCCGGCCGCGTCGTCGCCATGACCGCCGGGCGCGGGTCGAGCTCCTCGAGCGGGGTGCTGGCTGAGCAGATCCGGTCCGGACACGCGCCGGCTGCGTTGCTGGTGACCGAGCCGGACACCATCCTGGTGATCGGTGCGCTGGCCGCCGCAGAGCTCTACGGGCTGTTCTTGCCGATCGTGCAACTCGAGACGCTGCAGGACCTGGCGGAGGCTGCCGGTCGCGTCGTCGAGGTGACCGCCGAGGAAGCGGACGAGCAGGCGACCATTCGATTGACCGGCCCAGTCGACCCAGACTCAGACGCAGACCCAGACCCAGTCTCGTCGCGAGAGGTGTCGGGTGAGTGAGCCGGCCAGCGACGTCGTCGTGATCGGCGGGGGAATCGTGGGCGCATGCTGCGCGTACTTCGCCGCTCGCGCAGGGTTGAGCGTGACCGTCGTCGATCGCTCGAGTGTCGGCTCGGGCACCACCAGTCGTGGCGAGGGCAACGTTCTGGTGTCTGACAAGGGACCGGGCGCCGAGTTGCGCCTGGCCCAGCTCTCCGGGCGCCGGTGGTTGGAGATTGGCGACGACGTCGGGCCGGCGAACCTCGAACTCGAGCGCAAGGGTGGTCTCGTCGTCGCGCCCACCGAGACCGACCTCGCGGGGCTGCAGCGTTTTGCCGAGCAGCAGGCAGCGGCCGATGTCGTCGTCGAGCAGGTGGCCGCGGACGGCTTGCCTCCCTACGAACCGCACGTGGCTGCCACGCTGGCTGGCGGGGTTGCCTATCCGGAGGATCTGCAGGTGCAGCCGGTGCTGGCCGCGGCCACGCTGCTGGCTCGGGCTCGCGCCGCCGGCGCGCGCGTGCACACCGGAAGCGAGGTGACGGGCCTCGCTCGGGGGCGCGACGGTCGGGCGACGGCGGTACGGGCGGGCGCTGAGCAGTTCCCCGCGGGTGCGATCGTGAATGCCGCGGGTACCTGGGGCGGCAAGGTGGGCGAACTGCTCGGGGCGCCGATTCCCGTCCTGCCGCGACGCGGGTTCGTGCTGGTCACCGAGCCGTTGCCGAGGCTCGTGCGACGGAAGGTGTACACCGCTGACTACGTCAGCAATGTCGCCTCTGAGGGGGCCGGCCTGGAGACCTCGGTCGTCGTCGAAGGCACCCGCGGCGGGACCATGCTGATCGGGGCGAGCCGGGAGCGGGTCGGGTTCGACACGACGATGTCCGTCGACGTGGTTCGCCGCCTGGCAGCCCAGGCGGTCGCGATCTTCCCGGTCCTGGCCGACGTGTCCCTGCTGCGGGTGTACCAGGGCTTCCGGCCCTACTGCCCGGACCATCTCCCGGTGATCGGCGCAGACCCCAGGGTCGGTGGGCTGTTCCATGCCTGTGGGCACGAGGGAGCCGGTGTCGGGCTGTCTGCTGGCACCGGGGCGCTCGTGAGCGAGCTGATCACCGGCGCGGCGCCGAGCATCGACCCGCAACCGTTCGCGCCGACCAGGTTTGTGCAGGTGAGTGCATGACCAGACCGGATCGAGGCACAGCAGGCTCCGGCTCGGAGCAGGTGTTCACCTTCGATGGCCGGGCCATCCCGTTCGTGGCCGGGCAGAGTGTCGGGGCTGCGTTGACCGTGGCGGGGGTGCGTTCGTGGCGCAGCACCAGGGTCGCGGGGAAGCGGCGGGGGCTGTTCTGCGGGATCGGTGTCTGCTTCGACTGCCTGATCGTGGCCGACGGCGAACCGAACGTTCGCGCGTGCTTGTTGCCCGCGCGGGCGGGTATGCAGGTAGCGACACAGGAGGGGACCGGACATGGTGACCTCGAGGTCTGAGCCCGTGGGCGATGCGTCGTTCGACGTGGTTGTCGTGGGCGCCGGCCCGGCCGGTCTGGCGGCGACGTTCCATGCATTGTCCGCCGGGTCCACCGTCGCGTTGGTCGATGCCGGCGCCGGTCCCGGTGGGCAGTTCTGGCGGCACCCGCGTCGATCGAGTGCGGACAGCCGCCCTCGCCCCGAGCACGTCGCCTACCTGCACCATGACCTGCCGACGTACCGGCTGCTCGTGGAGGTCCTCGACCGGGAGCGCTCGAGCGGGCACGCCACGTACCTGGCCGAGCATGACGTGTGGACGGTCAGCCGCGACGACGACGGGTTCGTCGTGCATGCTGTCGACCGAGATGGCCGCAGCGGCGCCACGACACAGCTCCGGGCACGCAGGCTGGTCCTGGCGACCGGGGCCTACGACCGTCAGGTCCCGTTCCCCGGGTGGGATCTGCCCGGCGTGATGACCGCCGGTGGTGTGCAGGCGTTGCTCAAGGCGCACCACGTCCAGGCGGGACGCCGCATCCTGGTCGCGGGAACCGGGCCGTTCCTGTTGTCCGTCGCCGCCGGCCTCGCGTCGTCGGGTGCCCAGGTCGCCGGCGTGCACGAGTCCTCCAGCCTTCGCGGACTTTCCGGCTATGGGAGTGCGCTGCTGCGAAACCCGGGCAAGGCCCTCGAGGGAGTCGGCTACGCCCGCACCCTGGCCCGGCACCGGGTGCCGGTGCACACCCGCTCGGTGGTCCTGGCCGCGCACGGTGGCGAGGAGCTCGAGGCGGTCACGGTGGGCCGCATCGCCGCCGATGGTTCGATCGTGCGGGGGAGCGAGCATCGCGTCGTCGTGGACGTGCTGGCCGTGGGCTGGGGGTTCACGCCTCAGCTCGAGCTCCCGTTGACCTTGGGGTGTGCCACCCGCGTCGACGCCGACGGCTCGCAGGTGTGTGTCGTCGGCGAGGATCAGGAAACCTCGGTGCCGGGCGTGTTCGTCGCCGGCGAGGCGTGTGGCGTGGGAGGTGCCGAGCTCGCCGTGGTGGAGGGCGGAATCGCCGGCGCGGCCGCCGGTGCGGTGGCTGCCGGCTCGAACGGGCAGCCGTCGCCGGTGGGCCGCCTGGGGCGGCGACGACGTGACGCGCTGCGCCGGTTCGCCAGGGCCATGCATGACGCCCACCCCGTTCCCGCCGTGTGGACCCAGTCGTTGGAGCACGGGACCGTGCTGTGTCGCTGCGAGGAGGTCACCGTAGGGGACCTGCGTGCGGCGGTCGAGGAGCTCGGAGCGGCCGATGGGCGGGACGCGAAACTGCTGAGCCGTGCCGGCATGGGGTGGTGCCAAGGCCGCGTGTGTGGATACGCAACCGCATGTCTCACCGCGTCGTGGAGCGGTCAGCCATACACCCCAGGGCGGGTGGGCACACGCCCGGTGGCCACCCCGGTCCGGCTCGGTGACCTGGCCGACACCGACGACGGTGGTGACTAATCACCCCTGCACCGGACGATCGGTGCGGCTCAGACCAGGTTGTGGAAGTTTTCCAGGAACGCCTGCCAGCCACCTTCGAGGCCGGTGCTGGAGTCCTCCCAGCCCTCACCGTGGCGGTCGAGGTGGCGGTGGTCGACGGTGACTCGGGCCTGATCGGGCGAGAGCGGCTCGAAGCGGATCTCCACCTCGCTGGTGTGGCTGAGGTCGGTCTCCAGCCGCCAGGTGGTGCCGATGTCCCAGCTGATGACGAAGCGCGTCGGTGGCTCGAACTCCAGTACGCGGGCCCATCGGCAGATGCTGCCGTCGACGCCGCGGTCATATACGGCACCGCCGACCCGGGGTTCGAGGACGGTCTCGGCGATGTCGACCGCGAGCAAGTTGTACTCCCGTGGCTTGATGGCATCGAACTGCTCGGTGAAGACCTGGAACGCGCGCTCCTGGGATACGTCGACGGTGATCTCGGCGTGCACGGTGGTGAGGTCTTGGGTGGTCATTTTCTTGCCTCCTGTTGTGGTGTCTCGGCGATCCGCTTGAAGTTCGAAAGCGCCTGGCTCCAGAACGTGTCGAGCTCGTCGCGCAGCGTGGCCAGGCCTTCGGGTCGGGCCCTGTAGATCCGTCGCTTGCCTTGGCGGCATACGTCGACCAGCCCTGCGTCGAGCAGCAGTGTGAGGTGCTGCGAGACGGCCGGTCGGCTGATTGGCAGATGACGAGCCAGCTCGGTCACCGAGCCCGGCTCTTGGGCCACCCGTGCCAGCAGACCCCGCCGTGTTGGGTCGGCGAGAGCCGTCCAGGGATCCGCTGTGTGCATGATATGTAAGCTACTGCTTACGTGTTAGTCGATCAAGAGCATGCAGGATTCAATCGTTGACGAGGATGAGCTTGCCGATGTGCCCTCGGCTGGCAAGGTCGGCCTGCGCTCGGTGCACGTCGGAGAGCCGGTAGGTGGCCGCGACAACAGGGCGCATTCGGCCCAGTCGTGCGATGTCCAGAACCCTGCTTCGCGGTCCGGGAGCGTATGTGCGGTCGATGATGCCCAACTCGTCTTGGTGCAGCATCGAGGGTTCCCTTTCGTCAGGGTTCCCTTCGTCAGGACTGCACCCGATGTGCAACGCCTACAGCACATGCTCACTGGGCCAGCGGACAGTTTCCGTCCTCAGTCTGAACCCTGTCAGTACCGACACGACCGGAGGTCTCCATGCTCGCTGCTATGTCCCGTCAGGCGTTGTGGTTGGCTGCGCACGCTGAACGAATTGCCTTGGCCGACGATCTGGCTGGCCTCGACGAGGCACAGTGGTCCCAGCAGTCGCTCTGTGGCTCGTGGACCGTCGAGGACGTCGTCGCCCACCTCACGGCCGCGGCACGTGTCGGCCGATTGCGCTGGTCCGTCAGGTGCTGACCAACACCCGACGGCTTCCGGGCACACCGCCGCGTGGCTCGGTGAGGTGGTAGTCCACGCCCAGGACATCCTCGGCCCCTCGGAATTGCGCGGACGCCATCGGTGGAAGCCACCACTGAGGTGGCACGTTTCTACGCCCATCGGGACTTCACCGTGCCCAGTCGCAGCGCCGTCGAGGGCCTGCGTCTCGAAGCCACTGACGGTCCGTTTCGCACAGGGTCCGGCCCACTGGTCAGCGGGACGACGGTGGCCTTGACCATGGTGATGGCCGGCCGCAGCGAGTACTGCGACGACCTCACCGGTGCGGGTGTCCCGACGTTGCGCCCACGGCTCAGACCCGGCCTCTTCGCCGGGCACCCCGACTTCGCCGGGCGCCCTGACGGACGTGCCGGCTGGAATTCGGACCCTTCGGAGCAGGAGACGTAGTGGGCCGACGGCGTTCGGAGGCCCGTGCCCGCGCCCGGAGCCTTCTGGTTCTCCAGCGTTGGCGGCCTTGCTGGTGGTCCGGTGCGTCAGCGTCCTTGACGCGGAATGGTCGTGAGCGGTTGGTGATCATGAGTGCGACACCAGTGACCGGCACGAGGACCGCGGCGACGGCGCTGAGCCACGAGGTCGCCGTCGTCAGGGGTAGCCACAGACTCAGCAGGCCGATGGCCACCGCCGGAACTCCTGCGCCGAGGTAGAAGGCGAGGTACAGCGCAGAGGTGATCGAGCCCCGCCGGCCGTCGGGGAGGGCCGCGTCAACGGTGGCAGTGGCGCCACCGTAGGCCAGTCCATGCCCGATTCCCGCTGTCACTGAGGCGATCAGCGTGACGGGCACCGACCCGCCGCCCGTCAGCGCCAGGGCGACAAGACTGACCAGGAGGGCACCGAGGCCCGCGAACTGTGCGCGCCGCGGGCCCCAGCCGGCCACGAATGGTTGGAACAGCAGGGAACAGATGAGGACGGCGCTCACCACGCCACCGGTGATGGCCAGGTTGCTGGTTTGGGCCGCTCGGCCGAGGATCGCGGGGATGATCGAGAGGAAGAGCCCGGCTGCGGTCCATGCGAGGAAGCCCGTCGCGGCTGAGGTGGCGAACACGCGTCGCATACCGGCAGGTATGCGCGGTCGCGTGGGCCTCCACACGGTCGAGCGTGGTCGGCCGGAAGGCAGGTCGGACAACCGGTGCCATGCAAGTGCCAGCACGAGCAGGTGGACCAGGTAGGGAAGCATGTGTGCCGCTGGGCCGTACTGCGCCAGCACGCCTGCAGTGACCGGGCCAGCCGCGGTGCCGGCCACGAACGCCATACTCGCGAGCACCGATGCCCGAGCCCGGTTGTCTGCCGGAGAGTTCTGCGTGATCAACGCCGTGGCAGCGCCCGTGGCCGCACCCAGCGCCAGTCCCTGTGCGGCACGGCCGATCAGCAGCAGAACCGGGCCATCGGCAACCACGAAGCAGAGCGAGGCAACCGCGGCAACGACCACACTGGTCCGTAGCAGCGCTCGTAGGCCGAGAGTGTTCGAGGCCGATCCGAACAGGAGCAGCGCCGGCCCGCTCACCAGCGCAAACATCGCATAGACCAGCGTCATCGTCAGATCGCTGAACCCG
>Ga0209487_1001798_pt1 | contig 17774 bp, 17 predicted proteins | sample Poulit2012_FD_187524 | JGI IMG/M metagenome (GOLD analysis project Ga0209487, IMG submission 187524) | Agricultural soil microbial communities from Georgia to study Nitrogen management - Poultry litter 2012 (SPAdes) (version 2) | ecosystem: Environmental > Terrestrial > Soil > Agricultural land...
CATCTCATCTTTGAACTCCTTCATCTCATCTTTGAACTCCTTCATCTCATCTTTGAACTCCTTCATCTCATCTTTGAGACTTTTTGTATCACTTTGGATCGCATTCTTGAAGTTTTCTGTATCCATCCGGATCTCATCCTTGAACTCCTTCATCTCATCCTTGAACTCTCTCATTTCCCGGGAAAGAGAATCCAAGGTGTTTTGTGAATTTTCAATGTACCGTTCCAGTACCCTTTCCAGAGTTGATACCCGATCATTTAAATCTACTGCCATTTTATTTCTATTCTCACTACTTTAAAAATCTTTTCTCATATCGATCACCGAAAATTTTATCGATCATTATTTCAATCGCTCAACTTCATCAAAATTCAGAAAATCGAGATAATCCCACTGGCGGTATCCTAACAAATACACACCTGCCTTTGATGCATATGGTATCATTTTCGAAGGAAAACTCAAACTACCCAAAATTGGGATGACGATTTTATCCTCATAATTCGGGGTCAAACGACGAAACTTAGGAACAATCTTCGTTATTAACCGATCAACATCTCTATTATTAGGAGTAGTTTCCACCACCACTACAAAAACATATAGATCCGTCACAGCAATCACATCAAACTCACCTTCCTCACCAGTTTCACGGTTTCTTTTATATATTCCAGCACTAAAACAAGTGATTTCATTATCAAAATACTTCGGCACAATTTCTTTCACTCCCGGCATAAAAATATCGGTAACCAGCCCCCCGGTTCTAATAGCAAGGTTTACCCATTGCCGATTCATTTCCCGATGATCCTTCTCCATCTTATCCTTGAATTCTTGCAGTTCAACTTGGAGGGTTTTTGTATCGCTTTGGATCGCATTCTTGAAATTTTCCGTATCCATTCGGATCTCATCCTTGAACTCCTTCATCTCATCCTTGAACTCTCTCATTTCCCGGGAAAGAGAATCCAGGGTATTTTGTGAATTTTCAATATACCGTTCCAGTGCCCTTTCCAAAGGTGATAACCCATCTTTTAAATCTACCGGCATCCTTACATTTTCTTATGTCTACTTATCAACCCCAAGCACTACCAGAAAGTTCCGGCATCATCCTTCCCATCCACTCACCCATACATCAATCTCCTCATTACTTCGTCCTGGAATAAAATATTATTACCTTTCTATGAAACATTAAAAATCAACCTTCCGTTGTACCCTACAATGAAACCAATGGACGTCTTTTGGAATATGAGATGGATTATAATCATTTTTTTGATTCTGGGAATCCAGACAGTCTCCCTGGCGCAGAACGATCAAAATCAACCTGGTCATCTGCCATCCAACACACCGCACATCGAAGAAGTCAAAATCAATGGTGAGATCGTCCAAGTCATCATCGAAGGAGAAGACACCCTCCTTCTCTCCACATTTGACGAAGTAAAAATCACCTCAAAACGATTTTTTGAATCCAGCGAAGAATATCGTCGCTACCTCATCTACCGAAAATATGCACAAGATGTTTATCCATTTGCTGTCGAAGCCATTCAAACCTATCAAACTGTCATGGAGGTCACAGAAAATCTACGCTACGGGAAAAAAAAGAAATACATCCGGAGAGTGCAGGAACAACTTTTCAATAAATACGAAGATACATTCAAAGGAATGACCAAAACCCAAGGCAGGATTCTCATCCACATGATCGAAAAAGAACTGGACATTCCCATGTACGAATTGATCAAAGATACCCGTGGATGGTTGACCGCCAACTATTGGCATATGTTGTCCGGATTTTTTGATTATGATCTTCGGGCTGGTTATCAGATAGGAGAAGATCCAATTTTGGATATGGTAATCAGTGATCTCAATCTCCGATTCAACGAATAACCACGCTCGCATTCATTTTCCACCTATTTTATTGCATTTTTGTGTTGAATTTCCTGATTAGAATCACTTATTTTGAATAATAAATACTATGAAGCAGACTAAGGAAAACACACCCGATTCCGGAATCGTTCAATGGGAAAGTCCATCCAATATTGCGCTGGTCAAGTATTGGGGAAAATCTGACATTCAAATCCCTAAAAATCCCTCGATCAGCTTTACTCTTCAAGAAGCCAAAACCATCACCCGATTGGAATGGAAGAGAAAAAATACTTCCCGTTCTCAAGTCGAATTCGATTTTTTGTTCCATGGCAATGAAAAACCAGAATTCATCCCAAAGCTGGAAGTGTTTTTCAGCAGAATCATCGAACAGATGCCATTTCTGAAAAATTATCACCTCCGGATTTCTTCCGAAAATACATTTCCCCATTCCTCCGGAATTGCCTCCAGTGCCTCCGCAATGAGTGCATTGGCCGCGACTCTCGTGGACATGGAAATGATCGTGAATCCCTCATCCAAAACCGATCAGGAGGATTTCAGAATATATGCATCGGAGATCAGTCGTCTGGGCAGTGGAAGTGCCTGCCGCAGCTTTTATCCAGAAGCAGCCATCTGGGGTCAATCTTCATTTTCGGGAACTTCTGATCGGTACGCTATCGGACTTGGAGATCATTTACATCCTGAGTTTCATGGTTACCGCGACGCCATTTTACTCATCGAACAAAGTCCGAAAGCGGTAACCAGTACAGCAGGTCATCATCTGATGGAAGAAAATCCTTATGCATCCGTTCGGTTTTCTCAGGCTCAGGAAAACATTGATCGATTGCTCGTCATCCTTAAAAAAGGAGATCTGGAAGAATTTGTCAAATTGGTGGAAGCAGAAGCAATGACACTTCATGCACTTATGATGACCTCTGACCCCGGATATATTCTACTCCATCCACGAACACTGGAGGTCATACAGCATCTGCATGCCTTCCGGAAAGATACCCGAATCCCCGTTTGTTTTACACTGGACGCAGGCCCCAATGTCCATCTGTTATATCCTGAAAAATATACGATTGAAGTAGAAGATTTTATCAAGAACGAATTGATCCAATTTTGCCAGGACCGTCAATGGATCAGTGACCGGATGGGCGAAGGAACAAAAAAGCTATCTTCATCAACAAAATAAGGATCGGTATTATTTATTCATTACAAAAATCTGTGTCTGAAATCTATGCTGTGGAATACTTACTTAAGAGGTTTTAAAATGTACCTCCATGTGGAAAAGGGGTTATCCGAGCATACGATTTCTTCTTATCTGCATGATGTAGAGAAATTATCGCGTTTTATCTCCGGCCATTATGACGATTTACCTGTCTCTGAAGTAAGCACCGAACACATCCGCCAATTTCTCAAAGAACTCCATCAGTGCGATATCGATCCCCGCAGTCAATCCCGGATCATCAGTGGTTTGAGAGCATTTTTCAGCTACCTCTTACTGGAAGAAATCATTCACTCCAATACGATGGACGGTATAGAGGCACCTACGATCGGCAAAAAAATCCCAAAAGTATTGTCGGTCGCGGAAGTAAAACAACTCATGGAAGGTCTCGACATGAGCCATCCGCAAGCACAACGAAATCGCGCCATCATGGAAATAATGTATGCTTGTGGTCTTCGTGTCAGCGAGTTGACGCATCTCTCACTGAATCATCTTTACCTGGAACTGGACATGATCAAGGTTTTAGGCAAAAACAACAAGGAGCGTTTGATTCCGATCAGCCGGCGGGCGCAGAAATATTTAAAACTGTACCTTGAACAACGTCGACAGGATCCTATCCATGAAGATCACCGGCATTTTGTATTTTTGAACCGTAGAGGAAAACAGCTCAGCCGACATATGATCTACAGAATCATCCGTGATGCAGCGGACCAAAGCAATCTAAAAAAACAGATTTCTCCCCACACGCTACGCCATTGCTTTGCTACGCATCTGGTGGAAGGAGGCGCGGATCTACGAGCGGTTCAGGAAATGCTGGGACATTCGTCAATTATGACCACAGAAATTTATACCCACATAAATAATGAATATCTTCGCCGTACTATCAACCAATATCATCCAATGAATCATCTGTCCGATGAATAGATCAGGGTTTTACATATTTCGGTTCTGCATCGCAGCACTCATCCTATCGATTTTGAGTCAGTGCGCTTCACCCGGAAGTATTCAGGGTGGACCCAAAGATGAAACACCACCCAAAGTAGACAGTCTGGCTTCTTCTCCTACGCCACAGGTTAATTTTACGAAAGATGACATCACCATCACCTTTGATGAATGGGTCAAGCTCGAAGATCCATTTGATCAGATATTCATCAGTCCTCCGCTGGAACATCGACCTACCTATACCCTCAGGAAAAGATCTTTAATCATCTCTTTTGATGAAGACGAAGAGTTACAAGACAGTACGACCTATATTATCAATCTGGGAACTTCCATCAAAGACATCACCGAATCCAATCCCCTGGAAGATTTTCAGTTTGTATTCAGTACCGGCGATGAACTGGATTCCTTAGGATTCTCTGGCACCATCACCGACATCCTGACAGGGGAACCGGTAGAAAATGCTTCGGTCATGCTTTATGACAATTTTGCGGATACGGCCATTATCACTTTGCCTCCCGCTTATTTTTCCCGTACCGGAAAAGATGGACGATACAAATTTGACTACCTCAGACCGGACACTTTTCAACTGATCGCTTATGTCGATGAAGATCAAGACTATCGATACAACGAAGAATCAGAACCCCTTGGATTTATTCCCGATCCCATCATCACATCCGAAATCGATGGTTCAGAAATCAACTTTCAGCTCTCGATCGGAGAACCTCCTATTTATCTGGACAAAAGAGATACATCGATCCAGTCTCTTGTTCTTCTCACCTTTGAACAACCCGTCACGGATACCGCGCGGATGAAAATCCTCACCGATCCTGAGGTAAGACACATAGACAGACTGGGGCAGCAAGTCAGGATTTATTATAATCCTGACTCCCTCCCGTTAACGATCATTGCAGAAAACATCAATGAATTCAGAGACACGATCACTGTCAATCGATCCGAGGGAAAAAAACTTTTTGAAGAAAAAAACATTGAAGTCACCCGAATCAATACCATTCTTTTACCCAAAAGACCTGTCCGGCTGCAGACCAATTGGCCAGTAGAGCAGATCCATCCTGATTTGATTGAGGTGATCCGAAAAGATTCAACGATCATCCAGCCCGATACGCTTGGACATACTTTCACACAAGTTGAATTAAGATATCCTTTAGAAGCCGATTCGTCCTATACCATGAAACTATTCCCCGGCGCTATTATGATGGAAAATGATCTGACGCACGACACCCTGGAATACAACCTAAAACCCATCCCGGAAGATCAGCTTTCTTCCTTGATTCTTACACTCGTCCCTGATGAAGATTATGATCTGCCTCCTCAGTTTATCTTACAACTCAAAGAAAAAGATAAACTGATCAAAACCATTATCACCGACCAAGTCAATGAGAAGATCACCTTCTCAGAATTAAAACCTGCTACCTATCAATTGTGGATCATCAGAGATGAAAACAAAAATGGAATATGGGATCCGGCGCGATATCCGGATCGTCAACCCGCGGAGCAAATCCAGAAAATCGATCTTGAACCTTTGCGGATCAACTGGGTTCAAGAAACGGAAATACAACTCAAGTAAAAAATAGATGCCTGGAACATGAACTCAGAATAAACATTCAGCGATGAATATTGTAAATTCACATAATGAAACGCGGATATCATGCTATTGCAATCAAAAAATCTGAAGAAAAAATATGGCCGGCGAACCGTCGTCGATGATGTATCGATCGAAGTTCGACAAGGAGAGATCGTCGGGCTTTTAGGGCCCAACGGAGCGGGAAAAACCACTACTTTTTACATGACCGTCGGGTTTATTCCACCCAATGAAGGACGCGTATACCTCAATGAGGAAGACATCACAAGACTTCCCATGTACCGGCGGGCGCGCAAAGGCATCGGTTATTTACCGCAGGAGCCCAGTGTTTTCCGAAAACTCAGTGTAGAAGACAATATCAAAGCCATTCTTGAAATGATGCCGCTTTCCAAACAGGAACAAAAGGAAAAACTGGAAAGCCTGATCGACGAATTCGGATTGGAAAAAGTACGACATAACATGGGGGATTCTCTCTCAGGCGGGGAAAGAAGAAGAACCGAAATCGCGCGGTCACTTGCCTCTGATCCTAAATTCATCCTCCTGGATGAACCATTCGCCGGAATCGATCCGATCGCCGTAGAAGATATTCAATATATCGTCGCAAAGTTAAAAACAAAGAACATCGGTATCCTGATCACGGATCACAATGTTCAGGAAACGCTATCCATCACAGACAGAGCCTATCTCATGTTTGAGGGAAAAATCTTAAGAGATGGAACCTCCGAAGATCTGGCCGCTGATGAATTGGTTCGCAAAGTTTATTTAGGGCAAAGTTTTGAACTGAAACGAAAAATCATCGATCCCAATGCGTAAATGGTTCGGATTTCTGGGTATCCTCATTTTCTGCAGCAGCTGTCTTGATACGGAAGTAGCGTTGAGTGGCGATGATTACAAGCTCATCGACTCTCTATACAATGACCAAAAAGACAGTATTTTGCCTCTTCTTGATGGAGAATGTCATCATTTCCGCGACAGCGTTCTTCAGATATGGATCGATTCGATCATGACCGAACGATTGGAAGAAATTGAAAAATTGATCGGCCAATGAAACACTTACCTCGACTCACTGGATTTACATCCCTATTGATATTCCTTATTGTGAGTGGTTGCGCAAGAGAAAAATCACCTACGATCGAAGAATTACGTGAAAGGGAGATCGAGAGAAGATTGAACCAATTCATCACGAACCACCGCGAAGAATGCTTCCAAAACACGCTTGATCTCGCCATCTCCAAAGCAGACAGTCTTCTCAAACTCAATGCAGTCAAATACACGGAGGATGACCTCCAACGACCACCGCTTCCTTCCAAACCACCACGAATTCTCAAACCAGCCCCCAAAGATTCAGTCCGAAATATTCCTTTCCTGAGAAAAGAAGACAGCTTACGCCTCTTTGGACCCGGAATAAACAACTCTAAAATCCAATAATCCTAAAGATCAAATTTCTAATCCATTTACTTCCAGATTTCGATCAAAATACGACCAGGCGTTCAACCTGATAACCTCTTCCTTCCGTTTCACGGATATGAACCACGTATACACCCGCCGGAAGATCAATCAGTCGAACCGGCAAAGATTGTCCCGCATCCATTCGCTCGATCGGTATAAAACGAACTCTTTGTCCCATCTCATTGTAAATATCCACTCTCCCCGCTTTCATCGAATAAGAAAAGTCAAGTATCACCGTCGCACCGGCAGAAAGATTCAAACGATTGGGACGTACGATCACCCATTTTTTCTCCACCATCCCTGGCATCGTCGATGTCAAAAGAGGCACCTCAAATTCCCATTCACCTATACACCCGAGGCTGTCGGTCACACACAGTACATACTCACCGACTCCTACACTATCCAGCACCGCAGTGGTATCCCCTCTGCTCCACGCATATTGATAAGGCTTTACCCCACCGGCAATCTCTATTTCAATCCGACCATTTTCACCGGAACCTGAACTGCCTGTGATACTGGAATCTGCAAGAGACAACTCCACCCCATCTAATTCCAAAATCATCAACGTATCACATCCTTCCTTCGATTGAGCACGGATCGTATCCGTATAAACACCCGGCTCAAAATAAGATTTATCACCGATTTGGATCGTGTCTCCCACGCACATTTGCTCGTATCGAACCACCTCCACATATTCCTGAGTTTCCAGATGCAAGACATGGATAGAATCACAACCATCATCGGTTTGATTTTCTGAAAAATAAATTCCCGGTTCATTCACATAACCTCCATTGAACAACACAGAATCACCTTCGCATATATACACCGTATCATGAATTTCATAGCTGGGATACACCAACAGCTCCAGACTTATTATAGAATCACATCCGGCTTGGGTCTGCAACGTATCCGAATAAAATCCTGATTCGAACAATTCCATTCCCTGCCATTCATAAATCTCCGGCGCACAAACAGATGCTTCCGTCAATTCTTCATACGCCTGATTTACCCGAACTTCGACGGTCACGATCGAATCACAGCCTCCCACTGCTTCCCAGGTATTGACCAGAAGCGTATCAGAAGAAAAATATTCTTCCCCGACTTTCACACTATCTCCCTCGCAAATCGAAATAAGAGAATATGTCTCAATCGGATCTGAAAACTCAATTTTTGTCAACACGATGGAATCACATCCATCCACAGAGGTAAAAGTATCCACCCATTCTGTATTGGAAAAATATACCGTATCATCGATCACCAGGCTGTCCCCGGGACATTTCCCGATCACCACCTCCTGTTCATATTTTGGCAAAATCGTCAAATCCAAATGGACGATACTGTCACAACCACCCAGATTAGAAAAAGTATCGATAAACAATCCCGATTCGGTCAATTCGATCGAATCCGGACCAAAATAATAGATTTCATCATGACACAACACACTTTCTGTATACACCGTATCGGGCATATATCTTTGTATTTCATAGATATATAGACTATCGCACACACGATCCGTCTGGGCTGCTATCGAATCTACAAAAACAGTATCCCAGGTGATCGTCTCCTCTCCAAAATCAAAGCTCTCTCCGGGACAAAGATAGATATGACGCCGCTGAACCACGGTAGGACATTCTATCTCCAGCCGGAAAGTGTCCGAACGAATCACTGCCCCCGGCATTTTGGAATTGGTCAGCTCTACCCAGTATTCTCCCGCATCAGCCGGAATGGCATTCGAAATAACATATTCAGTTTTAAAATTGAACAGCGATTTTTCACCATTTTTATACCAATCAAACTGAGTGAAAGAATGATTTTCATCCGATTCCAATTTGATTTTAAAATTACTCCCCTTATTCAACGTCATCCCCTCCATGAAAAAAGGAATTTTCTTCTGTGGCATCAATACGATGGAAATATCTTCATACTCAGCAAAATCAGCCACATCTTTAAATGTCAGTTGATTGTCGCTGATGTTCCCAAAAACAATATGATCTAAAAATTCTGATTTAAACCGGACATTTTTCAAAAAATTCCCCTTCAATGAAAATTGCTCCAGAGCAGGCAGACCCCCAAAATCCGGAATATCACCCGTCAATTGATTCTCATCCATGAACAGCTCAATCAACTGCGGCAATGATAAATCCGGAATACTTCCTCCGATACGATTTTCAGAAATATGAAATTTTTCAAGATTCTTCAATCCTTCCGGCGATTGTATCGTGTCCATTATTTCGTTCTGCGACAAGATCAATTCCCTCAGCTCCGGCGCTTGCTCCGGCCAATGAAATTTCCCATCAAGTCGATTATCTGAAAAATCGATCAATCTCAGATTGGCTACTTCACTTATTTTGGGCATATCGCCCGTCAGATAATTTCCGGAAAGATTGATATAATCAAGATCCTTCATTCCATTAAGATCAGGAATAGAACCGGTCAACTGATTTTCATGCAGATCAATCCTTACGATCTGCTCATATTGACTGATAAAATCGATATCTCCATTCAGCTTGTTTTTGGATAAATCCAACTCTTTGAGCCGGGACAAACCTTCTACTCCCGATAAAGATCCGGTCAATTCATTGTCAGAAAGCTCCAGTACCTCCAGCTGAGTCAGATGCGAATAATCGGGTATAGACCCTGAAAAATTATTCTTCTTCAACTTTAGAGTGACCAAATGTTTGTGATCAGATAACGCAGGCAATCGACCGATGAATTCATTCCCGGACAAGTCAAGATGTTGAAGGTTTTTCAAATTGGAAAAGGTGGGTACTCTGCTCAGCATTTCATTCTCTGCCAAAATCAACTCTTCAAGAAACGGCAAATCAAGATTAACCAGACTTCCTTCCAGGTTGTTATCTCTCAGTTCCAGTCCGGTCACACACCCTTCACGATTGACTCTCACTCCATGCCACTTAGCGATCGGGTCATTAAGATTCCATTTCACTTTCCAGCTATTGCCTTTCATAGCGGTGATAAAATCTTTCAAAACCAACGAATCCCTTCCCGGCTGACAATTCTGACTATTTCCTGAAGTTCCCATCACCAGAAATCCGACGATCACCAAAAGTCGAAATATCACCATAGCATCTCATATTTAGTTTAATAAATATTACAACAAACACTAATACAACAAAAACCATTCCAATTTTGTATATTATAACGCAAGAATTTTCCTATAAAAATAGCAGGAAATGAAAAAGAAAAAATTGGCCTTGGTTTTGAGTGGTGGCGGCTTCAAGGGTGCCTTCCAGGTCGGCGCTCTGGAATATCTCCTCTACAATCCAATCTTGATCGAAAATGAAGTGATCGACATTGACCATTTTGATATCATATCCGGCGTTTCGGTAGGATCGTTGAATGGCGCTTTTGTCGCCACCCGACAGCTGGAAGCGCTCAAAGATATCTGGTTCAATAAAATCATTCATCAGGGACCGGAAATCATTTATACTTCAAAATTTATGGTCGACGGAAAATTGAATGTCCAAAAAATACTAAAAGAGCTGGTCCCCGATCTTCCTCTCATGGAAAGAATCTTCCTCATGCTGTCCCGCAAAAAACAACAAAGATTTGCGACCCGGGTCATGAAAAATATTCTCCAGCTCGAAGGGCTGGCTGACAATACTCCTTTGCGCCAATTGCTGGAAAAATATATACAGCTGGAAAAATTTAAGGATGTAGAATATAAAATGGGATTTGTTTCTTTGAGAGACGGCCGTTATCGGTCACTCAAACATACCCAGCTTCCTGATGATACCGAACTTCAAAAATCCATTCTCGCCTCCTCGACAATGCCCGTCATCTGGCCTCCCGTAGCGACCATCCGCACCCAGGACGAAACCCTCATTTATGATAATGTCGATGGTGGTATCCGCAACGTGTCTCCCCTGAAGGATGTGATCGAAGAAATCAATAAACATTCAGATGATCATGAAGAATATTATATTATCGTCATCAATTGCAGCACGCATGAACTACCACCCTTAGATCCGGATCCCACGATCCTGGATATCGCCACCCGCTCTTTACTGGAAATCACACTTGCAGAAATATTTAAAAATGATCTCGACCATTTCCTTTGGATCAATGACATGCTCCGAGCACAAGGATTGGATAAACTACAAATTGACAACAAAGTATTCCGTCGCTTCAAAATCAAAATTATCCAACCTCCGGAAATCATCGGAGATACACTCAATTCTCAACCTAACATCATTCGTCGATGGAGACAATTAGGCTATGACACCGCTGAAAAAGAAACCGATTCTAAAAATTGGAATATTTAAACATTAATTCTATTTTGCATCTGAGCTCAACAGCTTGAAACTGTAATTAAGAATCAAATACCTAAATAAACTAAAATCCAAACCGCAATGAAAATGATCATGACCTTTTTCAGCCTCCTGTTTCTGAATTTATTCTCAGCAGATGCTGCCATTCATCCCATAAAGTCTCATCCGGTTCAGGAAGGTGTATATCATTATACTGCCAAAGAAGCACCGTACGAATACCAAAAAGGTACATTTGAAATCAAAAAAGAAAAGGATGAAGAAAATCAGGACCTATGGACGGCCCGGGTGATTATTTCAGGCTATACGATGACGGCACGAAATGTAAAAGTCGATCAATCCAAAATTCAATTTACGATATATGTAGAGGGAACTCCTGTCACCGTCAAACTGGAGCAAAAAGAAGATCAGTTGACCGGATCCGCGGACAGTTATGAGGGTCCTATCAGTATTATAGCAAAAAGAAAAATTGACTCTGAAGAAAAAGAATAAAACACACGTTTTTTTCCCCTGCAGTATTATTTCCTTTCTTATTCCGGAATGTTGGGTAACTGCAGGGGTTTTTTATTCCATCTTCTAACCCAGCTGGATCCCTTTCTTTAAAATATCCGAGACATGAGAACTCACCCTGTCAACAATCTCCTGCCGGACGACCGAATCAAATTCTGTCACACCCAGTCTGTCTAACCATTGATCTACCAGCTCTTCCGTAGAGATGTCGCCCGCATCATGCGCTTGCCACATCTTCGCCGCGAATTCAAGATTGGCAACATCATCCCGCAGTGGGATTTCTTTCCCGTTCCATTCCCCTTTATAAAACACAATAAGGCATGCCAGAGAATAAAGCAACCGGTCGGGAAGACTATTTTTCTTTTCTACGTAATCCTTCAGAGTCGGCAAAAGCCTTGTACCAAACTTGGCAAAACTATTCAGAGAAATATCGAGCAACTGATGCGCTAGGACCGGATTGAGAAAACGATCCACCACATCCGATATAAATTGGTCCACTTCTGATTCCGGGATAAAATCAAGAGTAGGCTTTACTTCCTGACTCAAAAACCCCTCCACAAAACGACGGATAGAGTCATCCGACATCGCTTGATCCACCGTTCTCTTTCCAGCCAGATGTCCCACTGGCACCAGGGAAGTGTGAGCCCCATTGAGTACCCGGACCTTCAGTTCCCGATAGTCACTAAGAGAGTCCACTAACCGGATGTTCAGAAATGTAGATTCAAAAGGAAACTCTTTGCGCACCCGCTCATCCCCCGACATAATCCAGCTGTGATAATGTTCACCCGCGACCATCAAAGGATCTTTATAACCCGTTTTTCTTTCGATATCAGCTGCGCGATCCTCAGGATATCCTGACACGATCCGATCGACCAATGTATCATAAAAATAATTGTGATTCAGAATCCAGGATATAAAATCATCTCCCAGATTCCAATGCTCTATATACTCCAGAATGACGTCCCGGAGCATGGTTCCATTATCTTCGATCAACTCGCATGGGAAAATGAGACAACCTTTGTCCGCTGCTCCTCCGAAATGCTGAAATCGTTCATACAACCACAATGTCAGCTTCCCCGGAAACTCCGCAGGAGGCTGATCATCTTTATCATCCTGATCTGAAAAAGCAATCCCTGCTTCTGTCGTATTTGAAATCACAAACCGCATGGTGTCGATGTGCGCAGATGCAAGAAAGCTTTTCCAATCCCGATAAGGATGAATCGTACGGCGGACACTCTCCACAAGATGAATGCTCGACTGCTGCTCCCCGTCCACGATTCCATCCAACACCACATGAAATAATCCATCCTGATCATCGATCTCCTGATAATCCCCTCTTTCGGTCGGTTTGACAATCACGACTGAGCCCGCAAAATCGGTTTCCTTATTGAAAATATCAATCATCCAGTCTGTGAATGCACGCAAAAAATTTCCTCCGCCAAACTGAAGAACTTTTTCAGGCAATGCCGCCGGCTCTGTTCTTTTCAGGGGTTGTAATTCTTTTCGATCCATATTTCTTTTATTATTCGATGTGTCTACGAAGATAAGAAATAATTGACGGGGGCTCTGGTACTAATTGATCAACATGTGTACACTTCTTACGAAGATATTTCCAGATACAGATCCTGCTCTTTTCAGTATTGCAATTCGATCAGCGTCTTCGCCAGTTCGATCATCTGTTGATCTCCCGAATGCTTCCCCGGTTCATCGGAGAGTTTGATCGTCGGGATCCATCCCCGGTTAAAGGGTTTGGCACCCGTCATCTTGATGACGATATTCATCGGAGGTAGACCGGTATCATTGGTAAAATTGGTCCCGATCCCAAAACTCATCCCGATCTTTCCGCGACAATAATCCGCGATCCGATCCACCCTTTCAGGATTGAGGTCATCCGAAAAAACAATCGTTTTACTTCGGGGATCGATCTTCATCCGCTCATAGTGGGCGATCGTTTGTTTCGCAAACTCGACCGGATCTCCGCTATCGTGACGCACTCCGTCGAAAAGCTTAGAAAATTTCTTGTCAAAACTCTCGAAAAACACTTCGGAAGTGTAGGTATCAGACAATGCGATTCCCAGATCTCCCCGGTACACATCCACCCAATGCTCCAGAGCCATCGTATTAGACATTTTGAATCCATATCGAGCCGCATGAAACATAAACCACTCATGTGCATGCGTTCCGATTGGTTTCAGGTCATATTTTTGAGCCAGATGGACATTGCTGGTTCCATTGAAATATTCGCCTCCATATTCTTTCAACGTCTTTACCACGCCATCGTGCACAGCAAGAGAATGGCGCCGGCGGGTGCCAAATTCGGCAATAAATAATTTTCTCTTTCGATAATGTTCGATTTTCTGACGTGCCTCATCGCGGATTTTGTCCATCGACCACCCCTCTTTTTCCGTTTCCTGATAATACAATTCGCTGATCAATGACAAAATCACCACTTCCCACAAAATCGTCCGGTACCATGGTCCCTTGATCACCACTTCCAGATTGCTCCCCTCCTGTCGGATTTCCACCTCAGAAGGATCATATTGATATCCTTTCAAAAAATCAATATACACCGCATCCAAATAAGGACAGTTGATCCTCAAAAATCGCACCTCTTCTTTCGTCAAACTCAAATGAGACAGGTTTTCTACATGTGTTTGAAGAACCTGGTCAAATCCTGCGGGAAATTCATGCGCACCGCGATTGATAAAACGATATTCTACCTGGGCATCCGGGAAATGCTTCATCACTGCGTTCTGCATCGTAAACTTATAGAAATCGTTGTCCAGAATCGATCTTATAATCATTGCTTTTTTCAAAATTACTGGAAAAATAATGGGTTGAAATTATAAATTTTACAACAATTTCCTCATTTTATGCATCTATATTCATAGATATATGGACTTGGACAGCATATTGGAGAGAGTCAAAAGAAAAGACCGGAACGCGCAAAGGATTTTGTATGAAGCCTATGCCCCTGTTCTCATGGGTATCGGAATGCGGTATATGAACCATGTGCAGGAAGCTGAAGACATGGTTGCCGAAGCATTTATCAAAATCTTTACGCGGATAGGTACTTTCAAGGAAAAAGGAAGTTTTGAAGGGTGGATGAAAAGAATCATGATCAATGAATGTCTGATGCAAATCCGTAAAAACCAGCGACAACATCTTCATTTGCCCATCGATGAAGTGGAAGTAGACATCGAGCCGGTAGCTATAGATAAAATAAGTGAGGAGGAAATCATCCGTACAATCAACTCTCTCCCGGAGGGTTATCGAACCGTCTTCAATCTTTACGTCATCGATGGCTACAAGCACCGTGAAATCGCTGAGATATTGGATATCAGCATCCATACCTCCAAGTCTCAACTGATTATGGCAAAACGAAGACTTCAGCAACTTTTAAAAAAAAATAATAAATATATATCTCATGAATCCCTGGAAGCAAATACAAGATAAAGCTAAGAATGGAAGAATCACACCAAGTAATAATGTGTGGAATATTATCGAGCAGCAGCTGAACTCGCAAACACAGATCGAACACAAAAAACGGCTCATCCGATCCATCGGTATCGCCGCTGCCATTGCCATCTTATTTTCAATCGGCACCTTCTATATTCTGGAATCTGTTCCAGGATTCCAGGTAGAACCATTGGTATCTGAACACCTGCCAACAAACGACGCATCCGACCAATGGATATATTTATACTCTGATCTTGATCTTGAGTTTCACGAAAAAGGAAAACTGGTGCCCAATTTTAAAAAATTATCTCAACACCCCTTAATCATCCAAAACGATCTCTAATCTCTCTTTTCCAATAGTTACCGATGAATTATCATCCTTGGGAGACAAAAAACCCTTTTTCTTTTGAATCATGGAAACACCAAGGAAATACATACAAACAATGATCACAACCACAATCCATAGAACATTATATTATAATTTTAGCTGTTAAGCTTTATACCAAAACCGATTTATAAGACGTTAAACAGCCCAATTTTTTAAAAATATGGGTAGAATATCCGTTTATAGTAAATATCAAAGTCTGGTGAGAGATTAAATTTTATATTTATATTGTAAATTTGGCCTGTTATGTATCGAATTATTGTTCTTGTCATGGTCTCAGCATGGATAGCATCAGGCTGTGTCTCTGCCAAAAAATATGAGACACTGGAGAATCGTTATCGATCCACAGACCGTCGTTTGGCAGAAATGCAAAAAACGAATGAATTTAATGAAGAAACAATTCTTGATCTGAGACAGCGGGTTCAGATCCTGGAGGATTTACGTACAGAACTGGCCATCACCAAAGAAAAATTTGCAGCTCTTCAGGGGAGCCATGAGCAGTTAAAAATTTCATATGATAATGCGCTCGTAGAAAAAGATAAATTGATCACCACCTATTCTGAGGATATGGCTGCTTTTTCCAGAGAACTGGCTGAAAAAGAAAAAGATCTCGACAAACAGAGGCTCCAACTCGATAGCATGGCAAGAAGTATCGAACAGAGAGAAGAAAAACTTATCGAACTCCAGGCAGAGGCAGAGAAGCAAAAAAATCTGATGAATAATCTGCGAAGTAATATTGCTGAAGCACTCAATAATTTTTCAGGTACAGATCTGTCGGTTCATCAAAATGACGGGAAGGTATATGTATCTCTCAGTCAGGAATTGCTTTTCGGAAAAGGCAGTAATGTCATCGACAACAAAGGAAGACAAGCACTGATCCAATTGGCTGAAGTACTCCGGGATCAGAGAAATCTCCACATCAAAGTGGAAGGACATACTGACTCAGACGGAACCCCATTTCGCAACTGGCAACTGAGTGTAGAAAGGGCTACCGCAGTCGTACAGATTCTAACTGCCAATGGTCTCAACCCTGAACGAATCACGGCCAGCGGAAGAGCTTTTTATAGCCCGGTGGCACCCAACGACACAGAAGAGAACAAATCTTTGAACAGACGGACCGAAATCATTCTTGAACCCAATTTGGAATTGCTGTACGAACTTTTCAAATATGAAAACACAGGAGCATCTTCCATACCTTGATTTCAAGATAACCATACAATCCCGTTATTATGACGGATGATAATTCATGAATTAAATACATAGAAATGAGATGGATCATCCACGTATTTCTTTTCCTCACCATAAGTCTCATGACCCATTGCAAAACTGTCCGAACCGTCGAACATATCCCAACTGGCGGTCGTTTTCTTGAGTTGGATCGGAGTCCTTGCTATGGTTATTGCCCCGTTTATTCTGTAATTTTGTTCCAAGACAGAAATCTTTATTTCATCGGTGACCGCTTTGTTCCGGTGGTGGATACACTTTATCTCAGGATTTCAAAAAAAGAAATGTCTGCCATCAAAAATATCATGAATAGTGCTGACTATAAAAACATGGTCATCGATCCTCAGCAGGATAAAATCATGGATCTCCCCCGCATTTTATTCACTGATCACATCCGTGGGCAAGAATTTGAAATGGATATAAAAATTCCAGAGCCGATCCGCTCGATCACTCACCATATCGATGAAATATTGAAAAACAAAGCCCTCCTCTATGATGACAAGGATCTGCCAATGCAACGCGAAGAAGTGATCATTTCCCTTACACCCAATGCAAAACCCGGATCTATCACAGGAGCTGGAAATGGATATGAACTGTATTTCATCAAGGAGATCGGTAACAATATTCACCTGTTTGAAATCATTGCGCCATCTTCATATCTTTCTCAAGCGATCGAGAAAATTAAAGAACATAAGAAGGTACAAGAAATTCAATTAAATCATTCATTGGATCGAAGACATAATCCGGAAGAAAGATAACCTAACGTGCTATTTCGGACAATTCAAAACCCCTTAACTCAAAGTCAGGTTTATAGTTTCTTTTGAATTCAAAGCTAAGGGGGTTGAA
>Ga0209487_1001799_pt1 | contig 17766 bp, 11 predicted proteins | sample Poulit2012_FD_187524 | JGI IMG/M metagenome (GOLD analysis project Ga0209487, IMG submission 187524) | Agricultural soil microbial communities from Georgia to study Nitrogen management - Poultry litter 2012 (SPAdes) (version 2) | ecosystem: Environmental > Terrestrial > Soil > Agricultural land...
ACCCCGGCTGGCTGATTTCCAGCCGCCAGCGCATGAGCCGCCCCGATCCTCCCGCCGGCATGCACGGTTGGGACCCGGCGCTGGCCGAAATGCACGGCATTTTCATTGCCCGCGGCCCCGGCTTCATCCCCGGCAGCCGCAGCCCCGCCATGGCCTCCGTGGATGTCTATTCGCTGATGGCCCGGCTGCTTGGGCTGAAACCGGCCAAAAATGAAGGCCGGCCAGACAGCTTTCTGCCCTATTTGAACGGCAGCGGGCCATCACCGGCCTATGAAGTCCATCATTTTGACTGCAGCGGCACCCGCCTTGAGGTCCGCACGGGCCCGGAGCACGCCGCCGTTCACCTGGCGCCGCATATTTTCGTTCTGGAGCGCAGCGGCAAAAACACATTCCGCCATGCCGACCTTGAATTCCGCATGGATAACGACAGCGCCCGGGGCAGGCTTGACGGCCAAACGCTCAGCCGCTGCCGCCGCCAGCATTCCGAAGAGTAAGGCCGTCGCCGATACGAACTCGGTGATGCCGCCTGCTATCGGGCTTGCCGCCAGGCGGGCAGAATATGGCGGCGGCTCATGGGCGCAATGTTTTGCGGTGGTCGGCGCGGATCTATCCACAGCAGCTCGGTTATTTCCGCCTGTGGCCGCGGCGTGCCGGCAATTTTGGCCGCAAAGGCCTCGGCGCATACGCGCCTGCCCGGCTCGTTTGCGGCCCGCTCTTCAAACAGGCCCAGGCGCCTGACCGATGGGCGCAGCAGCTCCACGCCCAGCTCCTCGCGCAGCTCGCGGGCCAGGGTGTCCAGCGCACGCTCGCCCGGCCGGCGCTTGCCGCCGGGGTGAATCAGCGCTTTTGTGTCGCGCTTGCGCACCATCAGAATCCGGCCATTCGCATCGGCAATCACCGCGACCACGATCTCGATGTTTTTGCTGCTCGACAGGCCCGATGCCATGGCGACCGGCTCCAGCACTTGAAACCCCCTGGCATCATAATCGGCTACATTACGTAATTGTTGCCACGCGGCATCAAATCCGTTTTTGGCTGCATTTACCAATTTCCAGAGACATCTGTTCATGACTACATCCCGCAAAATTCGGCCGAGCGCCCTGCGGCTTGTCGCCACGGGGCTGGCCGGCCTGCTGGTTTTGGCCGCCAGCGGCTGCGCCACGCTGTCGGAAGGCGAATGCCTGACCGCCGACTGGTACGAAATCGGCCAGCAGGACGGGCGCAGCGGACATGAGCGCTCGCGGCTGCACGATCACCGCAAGGCCTGCGCCAAGCATGCCGTCACACCCGATGAAAACGCCTATTTTGCCGGACGGGACGACGGCCTGAGGCTGTATTGCACCCCCGAGCGCGGCTTTGAAGAAGGGCTGGAGGGGCGCAGCTACAGGGGCGTTTGTGCGCCGGAGCGCGAACGGGGCTTTTTGGCCGAGCATCGCAAGGGGCTCATGCTTTATGAAGCCGGCCAGGCCATTGCCGCTGTGGAAAGCGACATTGCCCGCAAGGAGGCCCTGCTCAAGGATGAGGACACCGGGCGCAAGCAAGCGCGCGAACTGCAGCGCGAGCTCGACGAGCTGTACCGTCAGCTGCGCATGCTCAACCGCGACCTGATCGATCTGGAGCGGCGCTTTCTCTCGCCGGCGCGCGGCGGCTGGTAGTCAGCCGCCCGCCGACGCCGCGCCTGAAAACACGTTGATGACCACCACCCCGGCAATGATCAGGCCAATGCCGGCCAGCGCGGCGGCATCAAGCTTCTGCCCAAACAGGACGTAGCCGACAAGGGCAATCAGCGCAATGCCGGCGCCGGCCCAAATGGCGTAGGCCACGCCCACCGACAAATGCCTGAGCGTCACGCTCAAAAAGAAAAAACTGACCAGGTAAAACACGCCGACCGCCAGCGACGGCCACAGGCGGGTAAAGCCTTGGGATGATTTCAGAAATGATGTTCCGATGACTTCGGCAACAATGGCCGCCGCCAGATACAGCCAGGTTTGCATCGTGATGCTCCGCTGCGTGTCTTGGGATTTCAGCTTATCAGGCCAGCCGGCACGCCGAAACGGCGCCCGGTTACCACATGCGCCTGAACACGTCGGGCCGCCCCCGCCCGCGATGCCAAAAGGCCATGAACACGTGCCCGGCAATGAGCGCCAGCAAGGCCCAGCCCAGCCAGCCGTGAAACAGGGAGGCGGGTTTCATCATCCATTCAATGCGCCCCTCAAAGCCGGGGAAGAGCGGAAGGCCGAAAGGTGAAAACGCCCGCCCGGATCCGTATTGGCGCAGCAAGGCCAGCGTCGGAATGATCAGCACCAGGGCATACATGGCCGCATGGCCCGCTTTTGAGAATGCGCTGACGGCGGGCGGCCGGCTTTTCATGCTGGCCAGGGCCCAGATTATGCGCACGATGACAAGCACAAGCAGCAGGAAGCCGTTGGGCTTGTGAAGAGGCCATAAAAAGGCCTCTATGGCTGTGTCCTTGAGCAGAACACGCGACAGCACCGACAAAAACTGCACGCCCAAAAGCAGCGCCATGCCCCAGTGCAGCGCGCGGCCTGCAAATCCGTAGCGGCGACCGGCAACACCTGTTTCCATAGCTGTTCTCAAACCCTGATGATTGAACACAGCGGCTGATTATAGGCCGCCGGTCCGTGCCTGTGCCCGCCGGCTGGACAGGCGTCGGGATTCGGGTTCGGGTTATGGTAAAGGCTGCCTCAAACCCGGTGCCTGCCATGCCCCATCCATCTGAAATGAAATACCTTGAGCGCTGCATTGAGCTGGCTGTCGAAGCTCTTGAGGCCGGCGACCAGCCGTTTGGCTCGGTGCTGGTTTCTGCCGACGGCGAAATCCTGTTCGAGGACCGCAACCGCACGGCCTCGGGAGATGCCACCCGCCACCCGGAATTTGAAATTGCCCGCTGGGCCGCCCGCAACATGGATGAAAAGGCGCGCGCAGCCGCCACGGTGTATACCTCGGGTGAGCACTGCCCCATGTGCGCAGCCGCCCACGGCTGGGTGGGGCTGGGCCGCATTGTTTACATCAGCTCCTCCCGCCAGCTGGCCGCCTGGATGAAAGAACTGGGTGCCCGCGCTCCGGCGGTCAGGGGCCTGCCCATACAGGACATTGTGCCGGGGCTGGAAGTCGCGGGCCCCGTCGAAGGGCTGTCCGACCGGATCAGGGCGCTTCACTTCAGGCGCCACCAGCGCGGCTAGCCGACCGCGCTGCGGCCTACGGCTGGCGAAAATCCACGTTGTCGGCAATGGGGTGGGCGGCGGTGTCGCCCGACCAGGTGCGAAAGCAGTTGCGCCCGTCGTTCTTGGCCTGATACAGCGCCTGGTCTGCGCGTATCAGCAGGCGGTCCAGGTTATAGCCCACGGTGGCCGTATAGGCTATACCAATGCTGACCGTCATCTTTCTGGGCAGCAGGTCGGTGCTGGCTTCCAGCCCGACCTGAATGCGGCGCGCCAGGCGCTCGGCCTCGGTCTGGCCGCGCCCCGGCGCAACGACCACAAACTCTTCACCGCCAATACGGGCACACAGGTTTTCGCGCCCGGCAGCGGCCCGCAGTACGTCGGCAAACACCACCAGCACCCGGTTGCCGGCATCGTGGCCGTAGTTGTCGTTGATCTGCTTGAAATGATCCAGGTCGCACATCAGCACCGACAGGCTTTTGTACTCCTCGCGCGCCTGCACCAGGCGCGGCTCGCTCCATTCAAACAGCACGCGGCGATTGGCCAGGCCCGTCAGCGCATCGTGCCTGGCGGCGTGCTGGTGAAAACGCTCGGCCCGGCTGCTGGCCATGGCGAGAATGGCATAGGTCATGCTGATGATAAACAGCACGTTGACCAGCACGGTAACGCTGAAGTCGGGCTGCCAGGCCGGGCTGAAGCTGACGCCGGCAAGAATGACAATGCGCAACAGGTGATAGGCCGTGTGCACAAACACCAGAAACAGCACCACCAGCGCCAGCCAGCGGTTGTTGGCCCAGCCTGAAACCAGTTCCCGCATGCACAGGGCCATATAGGCAACGGCAAGAATGGAAAAGGCAATGCGCGCCCACTCGTATGACGACATGAACGCCGGCCAGGAGCCCAAAGCAGCCCACGCGAGCGGGCCGGCGGCAAGCATCAGCCGTGACGGCCGAACGCTGAACTGCCTCAAACTGGCCCACAGACAGGCATAGGCGGCAATCAAAAACAGGCTGGGCAGCCACAGTGAAGGGTCGGACCTGCCCTGCAGCAGCATCACCAGGCCTGCAGCATAGGCCACAGCGCCCAGCGCGCAAGCCGCCACGCACCACATCAGAGTTTGCCGGTAGCGCCCGCCAAAAGCCACCATCAGGGTCAGACCACCCATCAAAAGATGGATCAGAACCCCCATGACCAGCAGCGTGCGTATATCCAGCATTTATGTCAAACCAACCGCAACCCTAATCTTTCAGATGCTGCAAATTCCGGCCGCGCCCCGTCAACCGAACCCGCGCCCTAAGCAGCTTGCGGGCGGGGCTGCATTTCAATTCGGGCAGCAGCTAGATAGCGTAACGCCTGCCAGCATTTTATTAAAGGCGCTGCAAGCTTGTTCTGCCCAGTATCAGACAAGCGTAACGGTTTTGCGGTCAGCCGGTTGTAGCGAATGTCAAAATCGCGACGCCCTGGAACCTGTCGCGCCACTGCCTGACGCCGGCCGGCGCTGCGAGGCGGCGGTTTTTCGGCGGGCGCTGCGCGACTGCCCCCGCCGCCTGCTGCGCCTGCGGCGCGGCTTTCTGTTCGGCTGCCCGGCAGCCTTGCCGGCCGGCAAGGGCTTTGAAGGCTCAAACCCGGACACGGGCACAACCTCCAGCGGCTCTTCAAGCAACTTTTGTATATCCGCCAGCAGGCCCGCCTCGTGGTGGCTGACCAGCGACACCGCCAGCCCGCTGGCGCCGGCGCGGCCGGTGCGGCCTATTCTGTGCACGTAATCCTCGGCCACCATGGGCAGGTCATGGTTGATGACCAGCGGCAGCTGTTCGATATCCAGCCCGCGCGCGGCGATGTCGGTGGCCACCAGCACCGTTACACGGCCATTTTTGAAATCCCTGAGCACGCGCGTGCGCTGGTTCTGGCTTTTGTTGCCGTGAATGGCGGCCGCCTTGAGGCCGTATTTCTCAAGAAAACGGACCAGCCGGTCGGCGCCGCGCTTTGTGCGGCTGAAAACCAGCGCCTGGCGGCGGCTGTCCTCGGCCAGCACGTGCAGCAGAAGCTCGCGCTTTTGCTCGATGTCCACCGGATGAATGACGTGCCTGACCAGCGCCGCAACCCGGTTGGGCGGCGCGGCCTGTATCTGTACGGGATCATTCATGAACTGGCCGGCCAGGCTTTTTACCTGCTCCGGAAATGTGGCGGAAAAAAGCAGGGTCTGCCGCTGCCCGGGCAAGCGCCCGATGATGTTGCGCAAGGCCGGCAGAAAGCCCATGTCCAGCATGCGGTCGGCCTCGTCCAGAACGAGGACTTCTATGGCGCCCAGATCCAGCGAGCCGCGCTGGGCGTGGTCAATCAGCCGGCCCGGGGTGGCAACAATGACATCCAGCCCGCGCCTGAGCGCCTGCAGCTGGCCGTGCATGCCGACACCGCCAAAAATGGCGTGACTGCGCAGCGGCAGCTGCTTGCCGCAGGCGCGCAGGCTGTCGTGCACCTGGGCGGCCAGTTCGCGGGTGGGCGTCAAAACCAGCGCCCGCGGATGCCGCTTGCCCGAGCGCTTTTCCGAACGAGGGCTTTCCGCAAACAGGCGCTGCAGCAGCGGCAGCGAAAAGGCCGCGGTTTTGCCGGTGCCCGTCGGCGCGCTGGCCAGCAGATCACGGCCCTGCAGGGCCGGCGGAATGGCTTTGGCCTGAATCGGCGTGGCCGACTCGTATCCCTGGGACTTGAGCGCGCCCAGCAGCGCGGGCGACAGCCCGAAAGAATCAAAATTCATTGTTTTTTGCTCCTGATGAAAATGCCCGGACACCGCCGGGCACCCTGGTCAACCCGGAGCGTTCCCACAAGAACCGCGCTGCGAGCGATCAAAGATTTGGTTAAAAGCTGCGGCAGATTTTTTCAGCCGCAATCCGAGCCGTGCGGACAGCAAGCATGGGCGGTCGAACAAAACAGGACCGCAACGCGTCTCACAAGGGGAAATACGAAACTCGGCACGGGGCATTATACACTCCTTGCGCACAGCCGCCCGTTCCCATCTCGTATATCGTCAGCAATCGTTGTTCGCGATTGCTACCAGTCAAGGCATTTCAAACAAAAACCGGGCCGGCATCTGCCGGCCCGGTCTAACTGTGCTGGGCTGAGACCCAACCTCCGTCAGGGTGCCGGGTCCCGATCCTCGAAGCGGTCTTCGAAGATCAGGTCCTCTGCCGGCGGGGCATCCACATCAAGCGTGACGGGCACCGCAATCAGCGGTCGCTCTTCATCGCTGGTGTCGATGCACAGCCAGGCTTCGTACTCACCGGCCTCCAGCTCACCTGCGTCAGCCTGAACATAAACCGTTTCAGACTCACCGCCCGGAATGTTGCCTGATACCGGCAGGAACCCAAGCCACTCGACACTCTCACGCACCACGCAGGCATCTCCGTGGCGGCCAGGGATGGCAATCGTGAAGCTCAGAAGCTCAACGCCATCGTCCACTGCCCCCACCTGGGAGGCTGCTCCGGTTTCAACATCGATGGTCATCATCCGGCTGTCGCCACCTCCCATGTAGCCCGCCCAGTAGAGCGTGCCGTCGGACTGGTCAAAGTCCATATCCTGGGCAAAGTTGGCGTCGTGGCCGGTCGGTCCGATCACGGATGCCTCTCCGGTGGACTTGTCGATGGCCAGCAGCACATCGTCGATAATGTCCAGCCCGTACATCAGGCCTTCCGGCGAGACGGCGATGGCAATGATTATGGCGCCAGGCGCCAGGCCAGGCCCGGTGATTTCTCCCACCTCGGTGGCCGTCAATGCATCCGGGTCGATAACGAACAGCGAGTTGCCAAGCAGCGTGCTGCCCGAGGCATACAGTGTCCCGGTTGTGTGATCCCAGCTCATGCTGGTCCATGTTTCGGCCAGATCGCCGCTGAGCGTTCCCAGCCCGGTGAACTCACCGGTTGCCACTTCGACATAACCAAAGGTGTTGGCCGGCTGATTGCCGTCGTTGCCGCTGACAATCATGTAGTGCCGGTCAAGGTCATTGTCGATGAAGGCCGCTGCATAGACATCCTCAGGCTGGTTTGGATTGATAATGTCCAGAACGCCGGGCGCCAGAGCGTCCAGCATGGCGTAGCCAGGTGCTGTCCAGCCGGTGGTGCTGAAGGCGGGAACGGTCATCTCCGCCGGCATCAGCGGTGAGTTGACCAGGCTGCCTGCGCTGTCGGACACGTCCTCCCTGTACAGGCTGATGCCGTCTGCGCTCTTGTGCTCAGCCTGGTAGGGCAGAGCAGGGAAGTGTGCGCGGGAGTCGACCTGGGGAGCCTCTTCAATGCTCCATTCAAGGTCAATCGTGCCGTCAACGTTGCCGATCTCGAGCCTGTGTATTGCACTCTCGCCGGCTGTCAGCGCAAACTCGAGCCTGTCGGGGTCTGCTGTGGCGCAGGGCGCCTGCAGGGTCAGGCTGAAGTCTTCCGTCACGGTCTGACCGGACGACAGCGCTATGCCCGTCAATGTCTCAGGCTCGTGGCCGTCGGCCTCGACGTGGATATCCACGGGACCTTCAGAAGCGGGCAGCGAGATTGAGTAATGGCCATCGTCGTCTGTCACCGCCGTCCAGCTGTCGGTGCTTCCGACCAGCTCCACGGTTGCGTCAGCCAGCGCTCCAGGCTCCGAGCTGCAATAACCGGCGCTTTCGACAACGCCTTCCACTGCTGCCCAGGCGGCGGGCGCCCTGACCTCAAGCTCTACCGGCACCATGGTCACCGGGTTGCCCGGATCATTGGTGAAGATGCACAGCCCGGCCGAATACTCCCCCGGGAGCAGGCCCGCGCTGTCCAACTCAACGTTGATGTCCTGGGACTGCCCGGCTCCAATGGCGGGACCAAAGGCCGGATTAACCGACAGCCAGGGCACACCAATGGGGTCGCTGCAGTTCATGCCGCCGCCGGCCGCACGCACAAACAGGGCCCGGTATTCATCAAAGCCGCTGAGAATGGACTCCCAGTCGCCCCCCGAGCCCTGATCCGAAGCGGAGTACCCGCCAGCGTAGCCGGCAGGCCGATCGGTGGATTCATCGGCACCGATGAACACGTTGGGCGCGGAAGGGGCCCAGCGGGCACCTATGTAAACGCTGCCGGCCGCAATGCTGACATCGGCTTCCGAAACATCCACGGCTGTCCATGAGGGGTCCTCATCAATGCCGTCGGGAATGCTGACCGCCGTTGCCTGCACAGCAGCAATCTCGGTGCCAGGCTCGCCACCCGGACCGTCGTCGGCATAAAACACCACCTCGAAGTCAATGGAGGAGGGCCCGCCCGCCGCCCTGAGGAAGGCCACGCAGACCATGTCTATGCTGGTCGGGTAGGCCTCGGGCGTGAACTTGTCCACAAACATTCCCCAGCTGTTGGCTGCGCCCCAGGCGTAGCCGTTTTCAACCGTGCCGTCGTCGTGAATGATCAGGTCCGGATCATCGCTGCAGTCGGCGACATCCACCAGAGGCTGACCCACCGCAAGGCCGGGCAGAGCGTCGCCCAGCACATCAGCCAGGCTGACCGCAGCCGCATGGGGACTGCCCGATGCCGTGCCGCCCCCGCCTTTACCGGTGGCACCGTGGCGGCGCAGCTCGCTGGGCATCGTGGTGTCAATCTGCCAGCTCAGCGGCGCATAACCGCTGTTGCTCAGCTGGATAATGCCGCTGCGCGTATCGTCGGAGTCCATGGAGAAACTGATTTCATCCGGAGAAACGCTCGCACAGGGCTCGTCCAGATGCAGACTGAAGTTCTCGGTCGCTGTGTCTCCACCGCCAAAGGCCACTGTAGCCAATGCCGTAACGTGGCCCTCTGCGCTGACCTCTATTTCAAGAGGACTCTCGGCTGCGGGCACAAACAGCTGGTAGAAGCCTTCATCGTCCGTTTCAAGGGCCCAGCTGTCGCTCTGGCCGCTGATGCTGACCGGGACGCCGGCCAGGGGGGCCGGGTTTTCGTCGCAATGTCCAAGGCTTTCCACGGAACCTTGCACGGTGCCCCAGTCGGCTGGCAGCACCACCTCCATGGACACCGGCACCTGCACCACCGGGTGAATCGGGTCATTGCTTTCGATGCAGATATTGCCTTCATACTCGCCTGGCGCCATGCCGGACGGATCAAACGTCAGGATCACGCTGTCCGCCGGATCGCCGCTTTCAACGGAGCCGACGAGCGGATCGGGAACCAGCCAGTCGGGCAGTTCACAGTCCATGGTTTGCACCAGGGAAATCTGGTAGGAGCTGCCATCGATCAGCGTGCCAAGCAGGTTGGAATCGCGGTCGATCTCATGCACGCCGCCCGAATTGGTCACCAGTATGGTTCCACCGGGCAATTCGTGCACGCCACGCAGTGATGTTTCAGGCCCGTAGACTCCAATTTGCTCGCCATCGGCCGACAGCTCCCAGGCGCCTGAAGGCGCGCTGAAGGCGGCGGCAAGAACGTTGCCGTTCTCGATTTCCTGGATCTGCTCCGGGAAATTGATTTCATTGTTCCATACCTGAATGAACTCCCCGTTGTGATCGTAGCTGTAGATGTTTCCACCACTGGCGGATACCAGCACATCGTGCTCGCGGAAAAGTATGGACCACGGCCCGGAAATGCCGCCCGAACCGCTTTCAATGAACACGCCCAGGTAGTTGCCATCCTGGTCGAATTCCACCACGGCATTGGTGTTGCTGCCAGACGCCGATGTAACCAGAATATTGCCTGTGTCGGGATGGATCGCCATGCCGCGCGTGTTGCCTATGACGTCGGAGTCGTCCCCGGCAGTCGGCGCAAACACGCCGAGATAGTCGCCTTCTTCCGCGGAAAACGCATGGATTTCACCACTCTGGCTCACCACCAGCAGGCGTTCACCGTCAGGATGCGGCAGCACGTGCTGCAGCGTCCCCAGCGATTCTTCAAAGACAATGAAGTTCTCATCGATCAGGGCACCCGTTTCCGGATCAAAAGCCATGATGCGATCGTTGATGTGCTGAGGCACCAGCAGGACACCTTCCTGAAGCAGCGCGGCGCGCGCTGTGCCTGTCACCCAGGGCTGGCCCGGGCCTGCAACAGAGCGGGGCGCCCTGTCTATACCGGCTTCCTCATCGGCCGGATCGGCCACAAAGTCGCTGACATGGACTTCAGGCAGCCCTGCCGCCAGCCGCTCTTCAGCCAGTGCCGTGGCCAGGCCGCCCGCCCCATTCTCGTCAGGCAGGACAACCGCCCAGTCGAGGGCCTTTGAGCCCAGGTTGGCGATCTCGAGGCTTTCGTCAGCCGTCTGTCCCAAATCCACGGTGACATTGAACTCGTCGGGACTGGCATCAATGCAGGCGGCATCCAGCGTCAGATCAAAATTGATCTCCTCGGTTTCCAGGCCGATGATGGTGACACCATCTTCCGTAACCGGGAAGTAGTCGTCGGCGCTGGCGGTCACGTCCACCGGGCTTTCGTCTTCGGACACCTTGATGGAATACATGCCGTCGGCGTCGGTGCTGGTGGTCCAGGAATCACCCTGGCCCTCAATGGTGATCAGCGCGCCGGCCAAAGGCTCCGGATCTTCCTGGCAGTTCAGGGCCATGACCCGGCCTTCGACTGTGCCAAGCGTTGGATCGGTCACATCAACGGTGACGGGGATCTGCACGCTTCCCAGCCGCTCATCATCGCTGTCAAGACAGAGTGTGGCCAGGTAGGAGCCATCGGCCAGTGACGCCGTGTCGACCGAGACTGAAACATCCTCACTGTCTCCCGGGGCGATGACACCTTCATCGGCGCCCAGCGTCAGCCAGCCCGGCTCATCGCCTTCGCAGCTGTCGCCCTCAACGGCGGCAAGGGTCCACTCCAGATCCACATTGCCGTCCTCATTGGACAACGACAGGGTATCGGAGGCGGTATCGCCCAGCGTCAGGTCAAAATCAAAACTGTCGGGCTCGACATCACCACAGGGCTCGGCCAGCAGCAGATTGAAGGGCTGCTGGGTGGTCTCGCCGCTGTTGACATACACATCCTCTTCAACGGCGTTGAGATAGCCCTCGAGGCTGACCGTGACCGTCAGTGGCGATTCATTTTCATTGATTTCGAAATAGTATTCGCCATCGCCGTCGGTCTGCATTTCAAACGTACCGTCCTGGCCTTCGGCAACAACCGTCGCGCCGGCCACCGGCACAGGGTCGGAAGCGCTGCAGTAATCCTCTGTGGTCACCGCGCCCTGCAGGGCGCCGACATCCGGATCAAACACCATGAGCTCGACCGGAACGGCCACCAGTTTGAGATTGTCATCGCCGGTGTCATTGGTTTCTATGCACAGGTAGCCAACGTGCTCCCCGTGCGCCAGCTCGCCCGCATCCACCGAGATCGTGACTTCGTCGGTTGTTCCTGCGGCAACGCTGCCTGAATCAGGACTGACGCTCAGCCAGGGCACGCTTGTGTATTCCTCGCCCTGGCAGACGGGCAGCGGCTGCTTGTGCAGGGTGATGGTGACGTCGGACCAGTTCATGTCGGCAGCGCTGGCTGCTGTCCAGTCGTTGATGAACAGGACGTGCCATTCGCCCTCATCGGCGACCGGCGGATCAAAAACATCATCATGGCTGCTTTCAAACGTGCCGTTTTCACCCAGGCCGGCAGAGAACCCCCATGGGTTGTCGTTGCACTCGGGCATGCTGCTGCCAATGAAGCCACCAACCGAAAAGGCGGTGCCGTCGGGCGCGGTCAGAATCATGCACATGTCCTCTGCGGATGAGGCCGTGCCATCCATATTGCTGACGGTGCCCTTGAAGGTGAAGCCGACCACATCGCCGCGGGTCAGGCTGCCGGCATTGAAGGTAAACTCAACCGGCTCCGGGCTGGCGGCTCCTTCGGCCACAAAGTCCGGAATTTCAACCACTTCATCCAGGCTCGGATCGAGCTCCAGGAACTGATGTATGCCGGACCCTTCCAAGCTGTCGGTTGCAATTGACCAAATCAGATTGCCGGTACCGACGTTGCTGATTTCCAGCGTGTCCTCATCCTGTTCACCAACAATCACCTCAAGGTCAAAGCTGAGCGGGTCGATTTCCGCCACGGGCTCAAAGCGCGTCTGGAATGTATACGTGTCGCTCCAGTCACCATCGCCGCAGGCGTTGCTGCTGCGCACGCGCCAGTAATAGTCGGTGCCGCTGGCCAGGCCATCTTCAGGCACCAGGCTGGTGCCGGACAGGGCCTCGTCAATCACCGGATCATTGAAGTCCTCATTGTCGGCCACCTGGATCCGGTACTCGGCCGCTTCGACAGGAACGTCCCAGGCAAACTCCGGAAGCAGATCCTGGTCAGTCGCGCCATCTGCCGGCGCGTTCAGAGATACATCCCCGGGCACATTTTCAAAAAGCGCCAGGCCGATCTGCGTTTCCGCGAAGTTGCTGCTGTCATCCTGATCGGTCGCGCTGATGTCTATGGTGTATTCACCCCCGTCGGCAGCGCCCAGATCCGAAACCGTGAATATGCTTTCATTGTCGGGGAACACCACCGGATTGGGATCGAAATCGCCGCTGGTTCCATCTGGCAGATTGTCTGCCTCAAGGCTGGTGGTGCCCTCAAACTGGCTGGAGAGCTCCAGCGTGTAATTCACGCTGCCGTCACTGGTGCAGGCCTGCAATGATTCCGGCTCGGCTGAAATGCCGCCAAAATCTCCGCTGGCCACCAGGGCAAAGTCCTGCCCGCTGAGCAGGTTGGGGTTTTCAGCCACGCTGACGGCAACAACCTCAATGCTCCACTCACCGAACTGGGGGGATTCTATGAACACATTTTCAACGTTGTTGCTGGCGTCACGTCCTTCGGCTTCGGCCTCCGACCAGGCGCCGGCAAACTGGTTGCCGCGGTAAACGGTGCCGTCGGGCGCCGTGACAATCAGGTCCAGGTCATTGATGTGGCAGACGGTACAGCCCGAAGAACCGGCTGGGTCCGTCCAGGTCAGGGTTATCTTCAGGGGCGCATCATCTGATGCAACTCCGACGGTGGTTGTCCAGCTGTCGGCTGTTTCAAGCTCTTCAACGTCGTCCTGGTCGATGAAGACAATGCCGTCCTCCACCGGCCCCTGCAGGGCCTGCTCAAGGTTCAGTCTTCCCCAGCCCTGTATATTGGAGGGAAAATCGCTGCCAAGGTTGGTGGCGGTGTTGATAAGGGCACCCTTGACCAGGGCCGGGCTCGGCATCCTGCCCCGGGTGTCCAGATAGAACTCATAGAACACGGCTGCAGCCCCGGTGACCAGGGGTGCGGCCATGGAAGTGCCTGAATTGAGCGCGTATTCCTCGCCAGCCCAATCCTGATCCCAGGGGCCGGCATTAGCCTGCGAATCCCTGCTGCGAGTGGAAAGAATGTCCGTGCCAGGCGCGACAATATCGGGCTTGATGCGGCCCTGCGAAGGGCCCTGGCTGGAAAAGCAGGCCATGGAGTCAATATCCGGCCCGCTGCAGTGGGATGGCACATAGGCGCCGCAGCGGTCGTTCTGGGATGCGCCGACGGTAATGACGTTCTTGGCGTTGGCCGGCTTGCTTACACCCGCCGAGCCGTCATTGCCGGCGGCAAAGACAATGCTGATCTGCTCGTTGACGCCGGTGCCCGGAATGGCATCGCGCACCGCGGCATCTACCGCAGCGCTCTCGCTGTCATAACCGGTGGCCGGCCCGAGAAAAGATCCGTAGCCCCACGAGTTGTTGTTGACCGAAGCGCCCTGTTCGGCCTGCCACTGCATCATGGCAGCCTCTTCTTCGATGCCGCCGTCAAAAATATTGTTGTGGATGATGTCCGCATTCCAGGCCGCTCCGCGCGCATCAGCCAGCGGAGCGGTCAAGTCGCCGCAGCCGGATGTGTTTACCGGCGATGGAGCCACGCCTCGGCCGGCCACGGTTCCGGTCACGTGGGTTCCGTGGGCGCTGTCGGTGTTTTCCATTGCGCCCTCGGTGGCCAGAACGGCCTCTGGCGGGAAGTCATCGTGGTCGAGATACAGGCCGCTGTCGTTGACGCCGGCTACAATGCCCGCGCCGGTGTAATCCAGCACCGGGCTGTTCCATACCGGCTCAATGTTGGCAATGTGGCTCTGAACGCTGATGTTGTTGTGTTTGACCTTGGGGTAGACGCCGTGCACAAAGGCTATCTCGACAAACTCGTCCAGCAGTCGGCCGACGTCCGCTGCGCTGGCCCGATACTGAAACACGCCGGACTCGGGCGCATGCTCGGGGCCCGTCTCAACGTGGCCGAGCAGCTTGCGATCGGCTGAGGCCATATCCGTATCGGCATGAAACTCCACGCGCACCAGGGCGTCGCCACCAACCGTGCGCAGCCCCAGATCGGAGGCACTGGCCCGCTCCGCCAGCCAGTCGCGCAAATCCCGCGCCGTGCGGCTTTCGTTTGGCAGGGGCAGGGCGTGGACTATCACGTTGAAGTCCTCACTGGTGCGAACCTCATTGGCCGCCGCCTGCACATCCCGGCTGCTGCCGCGCACCAGCAGTCCGTAGGGTGAGACATGATCAACCACGGTCAGACCATGCGCGCCAATTTGATCCCGCCATTCCGGCGCCATGGGCCCCACCAGGGACAGGACAAAGTAACCGTCGGAGACTGGCGGCAGCCGGGCGGGGTCTTCACCGTCAACGGCTCCTTCCCAGCTCCGGTAGCTCAAATGGCTGATTGGCTCAAGCTCGCTGGCCCGGGATCTGAGCTCGCGCGGAAATGTCCCCGACCGCGTTCGAACCAGGACACGGGATCCATATTCATGAACCATGTCTGCGGCCGGCAGCTCTTCCAGCAACTCGTGCGAAACCATGAACTGCTCAAAGCCGCCGTCCTGTTCCGACCCCAAAACCTGGGCGGACAGGCCGAAAACAAGCATGATGGCAAATAGAGAAACAAGAAGATTGCGAGTGTGCATCAAAGACTCCATTCCTGTTCGTGCGCTAGTCGGTTTCCCGGCCAGGCAGCCGAAAACAAACCGGTACCTGGTTGGCCGCAAAATTCCGGCGATGCCTTGTCAAAGGCCCGGCAACGGAAAAGCTCAGCCATTACGAGAAGTTACAGCAAGGAGCACTCCCTCACGAGTCCTCCCAGGCCCTAAGTTGGTACCAGAAAGGGGACGAAAAGTCAAAGAAATGGCCCGATTTTTGAAAACCAAACCAAAAAGGCGTGACGGGCCTCACAAATGCAGGCGGGCCAGGATAAATCGGACCTGCACTCTCAGCGAGAAATGGAGTGAACTGTTAAACCTGCCGCAAACAGCCTGATCAGTGCCCGACCGCCATTTTTTTCAGCGCCTGGCCGGCATGGGCCACCGTTTCGGCAATGTCGGCGGCGGTGTGGGCGCTGCTGACAAAGCCGGCCTCGAAGGCCGAGGGCGCGAGGTAGACGCCGGCCTGGAGCATGGCGGTGAAAAACGCCCTGAAATGATCCAGGTTGCAGGCGGCGGCCTGGTCGAAATTGGTTACCCGCTCCGCGTCGGTAAAGAACAGCCCGAACATGCCGCCCACGGCCACTGTTGTCACGGGTACGCCGGCCTCTTTTGCGGCCTGCCCAATGCCTTCGGTCAGCTGGCGGCTGCGGGCTTCAAGCCGCTCATAAAAGCCGTCTTCGCGCAGCAGCTGCAGGTTGGCCATGCCGGCCGCCATGGCCACCGGATTGCCCGACAGGGTGCCGGCCTGGTAGACCGGGCCTTCGGGCGCGATCAGCTTCATGATGTCTTCCCTGCCGCCAAATGCGCCCACGGGCATGCCGCCGCCGATGACCTTGCCGAAGGTGGTCAGGTCGGGCCGCACGCCGTACAAGCCCTGGGCGCCGGCGGGCCCGACGCGAAAGCCGGTCATCACCTCGTCGAAGATCAGCACCGCGCCGTGCCGGTCGCACAGCTGGCGCAGGCCCTCAAGAAAACCCGGCACCGGCGGAATGCAGTTCATGTTGCCGGCCACCGGCTCGACGATGACGCAGGCGATGTCGTCGGGGTGCTGCTCAAACAGCTGCCTGACGCTGTCCAGGTCGTTGAAGCGCGCGTTGAGCGTCAGCCCGGCCAGGGCTGCGGGCACGCCCGGCGATGTGGGCACGCCCAGGGTCTGGGCGCCCGAGCCGGCCTTGACCAGAAAACTGTCGGAATGGCCGTGGTAATTGCCCTCGAACTTGATGAAGCGCTGGCGGCCCGTGGCGGCCCGGGCCAGTCGCAGTGCCGACATGGTGGCCTCGGTGCCCGAGTTGACCATGCGCACACGGTCCAGCGACGGGATCATGTCGCACAGCAGCTCGGCAATATTGACCTCATCGGGTGACGGCGCGCCAAAGCTCAAGCCCCGGGCAACGGCCGCCTGCACCGCTTCGGTGATGGCCGGATGGGCGTGACCGCAGATCATGGGGCCCCAGGAGCCGACGTAGTCGATATAGCGCCGGCCGTCGACGTCAAACATGTACGCGCCTTGCGCGCGCTCGAAAAACACCGGCTGGCCGCCCACGGCGGCAAAGGCGCGCACCGGCGAGTTGACGCCGCCGGGAATATGCTTGCGGGCGCGGTCAAAAAGAGTCTTGCTGGTATTCATGATGAGGCGAAAAGCTCCTGAAACTGTCGGGTTGTGGCGCCAATGTCCGCGGCTGAAAACAGCGCGCTGCCAACGGCCAGCCAGTCGGCGCCGGCGCTGATGACGGCGGTCGCGTTGTCGACGCTGATGCCGCCTATGGCGATTACGGGCCGGCCCAGTTCGCGCGCCTGCGTCAGCACGTTTAGCGGACAGTGTACGGCATCGGGCTTGGTGGGCGATGCATGCACGCTGCCGAAGGCCAGCTCGTCGGCCCCGGCCTGCGCCAGGCGGCGGGCGCGCTCCAGATCGTTGTAGCAGCTCGCGCCGACAATCAGGCCAGCGCCCGCCTGCCGGCGTATGGCGGCCGGGTCGCCGTCATCGCGCCCCACGTGCACGCCGTCGGCGCCTATGCGCGCTGCCAGGGCAGCATCGTCGTTGATGATCAGCTGGGCGCCCGCCCGGCGGCAGCGGGCCAGCAGCTGGCGGGCCACGGACTCGTCGGGCCGCGGCTTGGCGCGGTACTGCAGGCGCCGCAGACCGGCCGCCAGGGCTTCGTCAACGGCCGCCAGCAGTTTTTGTGCCGGCCAGCCGGCCGGCGTGATGGCGTACAGCCCCGATGATGGCACGTGAACCTGGTGCATGGCTTAAAATACCCTGTTGATCTGACGTTATGGATTCTAACCGGTGAGCGAAGAGCAGCCTTTCAAAACCTGGATGTGCATTATCTGCGGTTTCATCTATGACGAGGAGATGGGCTGGCCCGATGACGGCATTCCGCCGGGCACTCGCTGGGACGAAGTGCCCGAGGACTGGCTGTGCCCGGACTGCGGCGCCGGCAAGGAAGACTTCGAGATGGTCGAGATCTGACCCGTCGCTTCAGGCTCCGGCAATGCCGCTGTGCCAGCGGCCGTCGGGCCACAGCCTGAACCAGCGCACCGCCGGGCCGGGCGCGTCCAGGGTGAATTTTTCGCTGTCGCGGCGGGAATTGGCCGCCGCCGACGGCGCCGACAGGCAGGCAATGCCCCGGCACTCCCCTTCAAACACCTGGTGGACATGGCCAAACGCCACGGCCCTGACCGGCCGGCCGTCCAGCGCATT
>Ga0209487_1001800_pt1 | contig 17759 bp, 20 predicted proteins | sample Poulit2012_FD_187524 | JGI IMG/M metagenome (GOLD analysis project Ga0209487, IMG submission 187524) | Agricultural soil microbial communities from Georgia to study Nitrogen management - Poultry litter 2012 (SPAdes) (version 2) | ecosystem: Environmental > Terrestrial > Soil > Agricultural land...
GCCTCCGCGCACGGTGCGGGCGAGGACGTAAAGCATGCCGGGGCCGGGCACGATCGCCAGGACGAACGCGGCGGCGAAGAAGACGCCGAAGGTGGTGAGGTCGAGCATGGTTCCTCCTGGCAGGAGTATACTCCCGGACTGCCAGGTCGCCCAATGGTCGTGAGGTTCAGGAAGCAATGCAAGGATCAGTAAGTAGTTGCCAGACCGTTCAGCCAACGGAGCTAGCAGCCTGTGTGCATACTCCCGTGCTTCCAATTCACTCCTGAGTTGAGCCTGTCACCGGAACACTGATTCTCAGGGTGGTCATTTTGCGTGCGATCAGTGGCCATTTTGAGCCGGAATTGGTGGCTGGATTCACGTGGAATCCGCGTCTTTAACGGCTTTCAGGTGGTGGAATACGTGTGCTGAACGTGGTTGTTGCCGCTTGGAGGTCCTCAGTTTGAAACGCTTCCGTGATTACGATCCTGAGCAGCCGTACCTGCTGCCGCCAGCTCCGGTTGACTGGCTGCCTGATGGTCACCTGGCGTTCTTCATCCACGAACTCATGGACCACTTGGACCTGAGCAGAATCTACGCTGATTACGACCCTGAAGCTGGCGGCAGACCGCCCTTTGAACCAAGGATGATGGTTGCCGTCTGGATCTACGCTTACGCGGTTGGCATTCGCAGCAGCCGCAAAGTTCAAGCTGCCCTGGTTGAGGACGTAGCGTTCCGGTTCCTCTCTGGTAATCAGCAGCCGGCGTACTGGGCGCTGAACCGGTTCCGCGCCCGCCACCGGGAAGCACTCTCCGATTTATTCGCTCAGAGTGTGCACCTGGCCATGCGAGCTGGCCTGGTGAAACTCGGTCACGTCGCCATTGACGGCAGTAAACTCCAGGCTAACGCCAGGGTACATCTGGCATGGTTTCCTTTCACTCCTAATTTCCTGAAGTATACGCGGCCGTGGCAGCCGGGGCGCTGAGGGCCGGAGTACGGCTCAGGCGGCGTTTCTGACAGGCTGCGCCCACGATAGTGGGCGTCTACTTCAGGGGCCATCCATGGATCTGCCTGGCGATCATGCGGGTTCGCGGTTGTCGCGTGCTACCCTGTTCCCCGAAAAACAATCCACGGCAGGAGGAGGCAGCATGAAAGCAGTCCATCCGTATCTGTTGTTCCGGGGAAACACGGCCGAAGCGTTCGAGTTCTACGAGCAGGTGTTCGACAGCAAGGTGATGGGCACGATGCATTTTCGCGACTTCGGCGAGGATGGCGGTATGGGTCTGGCCGAGGATGAGCTGGACCTGATCGCCAACACTGCTCTGCCGCTCACAGACGGCGTGCTGCTCATGGGCAACGACGTGCCCGCCAGCATGGACCCCGACCTGCGTGTCGGCGGCAACGTGCAGATAACCCTTGACGTGGAGGATGCCGCTGAAGCGCATCGCCTGTTCGACCGTCTGGCCGAAGGCGGTAAGAAGCGGCAGGAGTTGACGCAGACGTCCTTCGCGGAACTGTATGGCGAGGTTACCGACAGGTTCGGCACGAGCTGGATTATTATCCTCGGCAGCGACTGAACTGGTTCCTTTACCGACTCGTTACGGCGAAGTGCTTGCTGCACGCCCGGTGAGCCGAGAGAGCCGCATAAAACCAAACGTCTACTTATGCTAGAATGTAGACATGAAGGTGATACCGGTGGCAACGTTGCGGCAGAATCCCACCAAGGCACTTGCCGAGGTGGAGCAGGGTGAGACGTACATCGTGACCCGTCATAACCGCGAGATCGCCAGACTCGTGCCACCAGCCCGCCGAGCAACCGTCACCCCGGAGCAGTTCCGGGCGATCCTGCACAGCACACCTTTGTCTCCAGGCTGGTCAACAGAACTGAAGGAGTCCGCAGCTGACTTCGACGGAGATGACCCTTGGCTGAGCAAACGGTGACGGCTCTGCTGGACACGAACGTCCTGATTGCCCGGGATGCCCCGGACGAATCCGCTCCCGACCTGAGCGGATTCGAGCGTCTCGTGGTCAGTTCGCTCAGCTGGTCCGAGCTGAGCAGGGGTTTACACGTCACGACCAGTCTCACTGAATTCAAAGCGCGTCTGGCTCGCTTCAATGCACTCCAGGCAGCCTTCGGAACAGGACTCGCATTCGATGATGCCTGCGTGCGCGCGTTCGATGATCTGCTGCGTCAGGTAGTGGAACGCGGTGGCAATGCCCGGGCGCACGTGCTGGACCGCATGATCGCCGCGACAGCCCTCGCACACGGGCTCACCTTAGTCACCAGAGACGCGAAAGGTTTTACGAACTTAGAAGGACTGGTGCAGGTCGAAGTCCGCTAGGCCGACACGCCCATTCACGCGCTTCGTCGCCCGGTTCCACGAAGCGGATTCAGCGGACGCGACCGGGAACCACCCGGCCAGACGCCGGTAACATGCAGGTATGAATCCCGGCCAGTTCATCCCGCCCCAGTTCCAGGCGCCAGCCACTCTGGTTACAGAGCAGACCTGGCCCCCGCAGCAAACGTACAGTTGACGGCAGTGAACGTGTCTTGAGCAAGACGGCACAGGATTTCACCAGCGGTTCGATCACCAGGAACATGCTCTGGTTTGCCGGGCCGATGTTCATTAGCAACCTGCTGCAGACCTCGTACCAGTTCGTGGACAGCCTCTGGGTGGGCAACCTGCTCGGTGCCGACGCACTCGCGGCACTGTCGCTGTCGAATCCGATCACCTTCGCGGTGCTGTCGTTCATGATCGGCATCAACGGCACCACACTGACGATACTGTCGCAGCACAAGGGCCAGGGCGACGAAGCGGGGATACGCAAGTCGCTCAACGCTTTCGTCGTCATCCTCGGTTCGCTCTCCATCGTGCTGGGCCTGGCCGGCTTCTTCGGCACGGACGCGCTGCTCCGGCTGATCGGCGCACCGGAAGAACTGCTGCCAATGGCGCGGACGTACCTGCAGATCAACTTCATCGGAATCGTGTTCCTGCTCGGCTATAACTTCATCAGCACGGTGCTGCGCGCCCTGGGTGACAGCCGCACGCCGCTGCGCATCGTCCTGGCTGCGGTGATCCTGAACATCATCCTGGATCCGCTGTTCATCGCCGGCTTCGGTTGGGGCATGGCAGGTGCAGGTTACGCGACGGTGGCTGCGCAGGGTGCCGCGTTCCTGTTCGGGCTGTACTTGTGCATCAGGGGCCGGCGGGTGCCGTTCACCCGGCCGACCATCCCCGAGCGCCGCTACGCCCAGGCAGTGCTTCGGCTCGGACTGCCCGGCGGCTTCCAGATGGTCGCCATCTCCAGCGGCCAGGTCGTGATCATGAGCGTCGTCACCTCGTTCGGTGCAAGCGTGGTGGCCGGCTTCGGGGCAGCGCAGCGGATCCAGAGCATCATCATGATCCCCGCCCAGACGCTGGGGTCGGCGGTGAACAGCATGGCCGGCCAGAACATCGGCGCCGGCAAGTGGCCGCGTGTCACCGCCATCTCGCGCACCGGCCTGGTGTTTATCGCTGTTACCTCGCTCCTGTTAAGCACGCTGGTTGTGCTCGGAGCGGAGCCGCTCATCCGCATGTTCGTCAGCGACGCGGCAACCGTCGCGTACGGGACCGCTTACCTGCGGATCACCGCCTACTTCTACCTGTTCCTCGGTGTGAACTTCGTCCTGAACGGCATCGTCCGTTCCGCAGGTGCCATGTTCCAGGTGCTGATTCTCAACATCATCTCGTTCTGGGTGCTGCGTTATCCGCTCGTGTACCTGTTCGCGGAGTGGTTCGGAGAGCTCGGCATCGCCTGGGGTTACGCCGTCAGCCTGGTGATCAGCAGCGCCATAGTCACCATGTACTACCTGTACGGCAACTGGCGCGAAGCGAAAATCTATACCGAGTGAGCGGATGACCGCGCCTGTGAGCAGCTTCAGGGTCGCTCTGCGGCCAGTTCACCCACGACGGTCAGCCAGCGCCTGACCTCCCACCTCCTCACCAGACCGTTCGCTACGTAAGGATCCTCGGCTGCGAACCGTTCAGCCGGTTCGGGTGAATCCGCCTGGAACAGCAGTATCGCCCTGTCCGCCGGTTCTGAAAGTGCGCCGGCCAGGATCAGCTCGCCCCGCTGACTGGCCTGCTGAGCCAGCTCCAGATGGTCCGAACGGAACTCGCCTCGGCGCTCCAGGTAATCATCAGTGAGTTCGTAGATAAGCAGATAATGCATTCAGTTCAGCTCCGGTGCCGTGAGCCTGACAGGGAATCACGCCTGGCCATACGTCGCCTCATAGTATTCATTGAAACGCTCCAGGTTCTCGCGGGTAGGTTCTCCGTCCTCACCGAGGTGCAGCGCCAGGAACTCCAGGCAGTAGTGCCAGCCACCCAGAACATCCAGGGCGGTTGGCAGGGTCTCCACGTCGTGCGTGAAAATGAGCGTGCTGCCGCTGCCTTCGTTACCCGCCCGGGCCTCCATGCGTATTGTCTGGATACCGAGCCTGTCAGCCGGCTGTGCTTCGACGGGACCGTCGATGCGGTACTCGAACAGGTGTGGCGGGTCATAGGCCGTCAGTGTTCCGGGGGCTGCCGGTTCGGCGATCCCATCTGCGTTCTCAAACGTCTCGGTGACCAGGTTGCCCACCACGCCGTCGGTCCTCAACCTGGTGGGGTACCAGCTGTCCAGCCCCTCAGGCGCGCTGATCGCCTGCCACAGTTCTTCGACCGGGCGCCGGTAATCCCGCCTGAACTGCACCCGATATCCACCTTCGGTGCGTTCCAGCGTTCCCGCGCCTTCCAGCTGCCTGCTGTCGCCCATGGGGCAGTATAGGGCGGACCGGACCCGCGCGACAGCGATCCACTCTGCACTCCTGGCCCGGGTGAGTGTGCCTGAATCTCCGCCACTCCTGCAGGCGGTAGTATGACGCGGTGCATCAGTCACCATTCAGGAGTCACAACATGCGTCGTTTGCTGCCGGCAGTGCTGCTCGTCATCCTTTCCCTGTCCTCCTCAGCGGTCGCGGCCCTGCCACCGCATTACCAGCGGCTGGCTGAACTGAACGCGGTCCTGAACAGCACCGATGTCGCTCAGGTGTTCGGCATCTACCGCCCGATCGAAGCTGTCGAGTACGTCGCTGTGGATCTGTATCGGGTTGCTGCGGGTGACTGCCATCTGTTCGTCACCATCGTCGGCCGTCCGCTGCCTGAAGGTTTCGTCGGAGCAAGGCAGTTCGATGCCGTGCCGGGTGAGCTGATCTGCGGACCCGCAGGCGACTGAATCGACCGCAAAGGACTGAAGCCGCCTGCGCGGTTCATTGGGCGTGCACTCTGGCCCGGCGCTCAGTCTGCCAGGTGCACCTGCAGCGCAGCGCGGACGAAGGCGGCCCCGGCCGCACCGCCGTAGTTCGCGGCGAACCTTTCGTCGGTTACGTACATATCAGCCAGAGCGAGCACGTATTCCCTGAAGTCACCTTTGGGTGCCCCCGGAACGCTCCGCAGCCAGTCGGCATGCCTGCGCGCCAGTTCCTGCGCCCGGGGTGACTCGGGTGTCAGACCGGCCTGCCAGGCAGCGGTCCAGTCGAGGTTCAGCCGCCTGACCTGCTCCTTGAACCGTTCACGCTCGTCTTCCGCCAGTGAGCGCCACCACCTGTCGGATCGCTCATAGGCGTCCTGACCCCAGCGCTCCTCGACTTCAGCGCGGTACGCAGTGTGGTCGAATCCATCAAACATCTTCTCGGCCATGAGTTGTTCCTTCCTTGTCAGTGCACTTATGGAATGTTCGACTGCAGCGATCTGTCTGTCCAGGCGGTGCTTCTGTTCACGCAGCAGCTCCAGGTGGGCTCTGAGCGCGTGCAGCTCGTCCACCTCGTTATCGATGATCTTGCCGATCCGGGCGAGACTGAGACCCAGCTCCCGCAGAAGCAGCACCCGCTGCAGTCGGATCAGTGCCGGCGCATCGTAGTAGCGGTAGCCGTTCTCGCCCACCCGGCTGGGCGGAACGAGTCCCACGGCGTCGTAATGGCGCAAGGTACGGCTGGTGGTCCCTGCAAGTCTGGCGATCTGCTTTATCGACCATTCCATGAATCCGACGATAGAGGTTGACGTTACGTGAACGTCAAGTGCCGACACGTGCCGCCGATGCTAACCTTGACTGAACCGGATCACTTCAGGGTCAGTCGCCGGTCGTCCGGCGGCGGGGGAGACACAATCATGTCGTACTTCATGAGCAGAGACAGGCATTCACGGATTCGCGGCGGTCTTTCACAGTCCCGGTGCCGACACCTTGTCGTCATGCTTGTGGCGCTGGGATTGCTGCTGGGTGGGCCCGGCGGCAGCCAGTTCGTACTGGCGCAGGCAGCCACGCAGCAGACAGCCGAAAGCATCCGGGAGCTGCAGCAGGAACTGAGCGAACTGCGCAGCACCGTGGACAGAACAGCGTTCGATGTCCAGGCGCTGGCCGATGAGCTGGCCTTTGAAGACGCGGAGACGATCATCGCGGTCGTCCGAGACCGCATCGACTTCGAGCAGTACGGCGGTGTGCTGCGTGGCCCGCAAGGCACTCTCATCGCCGGTGCCGGCAACGCCGTGGACCAGGCACTTCTGCTCACGCTATTGCTGAACACCGTCGGCTACGAAGCGCGGACCGCCCTCGGTGAGCTGACCCCCGGGCAGGCGGAACAGCTGCTTTCGGGCCTGGGCCGCCGACCCACCCCGGACACTGCGGGCACTGGCCTGACCCCACAGCTGACCGACCTTGATGAGGCGGACCTTAAGCACGTACTGAGCCAGGCGGAAGCTGAGCGGCAGCTGCGCCTGGCTGAGAGTGCTGAAGCAGCCAGCTTCATCAGTCACGAGCTGGCCGAAGCCGGCGTTGAGCTTGCTGGCATGGAGCGCACCGAACTGGTGGAAGAAGCCCGGGACTACGCCTGGGTCGAGTACCGCCTCAGTGAGCTCGACCCCTGGACTGCCGCGCATCCGGCGTTCAGCGAGCCACCGGGATCACTGGCTGACATCCAGGCCAGCCGTTACGTGGACGACGTGGTGCCCGAAGAACTACAGCACCGCTTCCGCTTCCAGGTCTTCATCGAACAGCGTCTGGGTGACGAGCTCGAAGTCCGAGCCATCACTGATCCATGGGAGCAGGCGACTGGAATGCTGTATGGGGTGCCGTTCACCTGGGTCAACGTCCCGGACGGCATTGAAGTCGGGCTGAGCCTGGCTGAGGCGCTGGCGGACACCACTTTCTTCCATCCGGTGCTCAACGGCAGCCTGGCTCCCGGCGCGCACTCGTTCGACAGGAACGGCAGCAGTGGCGAATCAGCCTTCACCGCCACGCCACCTGCTGGCCTGTTCCAGACGCTGGGCGGGCTGTTCGGCGAGGCCGCCGGGTCGCTGGCCGGTGAGGAGGACCCGGCTGAGTTCGTCACCCTGACTGCCCAGTGGCTGGAGTTCACGTTCATCAGTCCCGGCGGCGAGGCGGTGACCCACCGCAGGACGGTGTTCGACCGGATCGGAGCGGACAACCGGGCTGCCGGCATCGTCGAACTGAGTGGCGAGGTCAGCAGGGAGGAGGCGGAGCTCGCCCTTACCCGGACCCACAAGTTCATGGTCAACCCGGGTGGAATGAACGCTGATTACCTGTTCGACAGCCGTCTGGCTGCCCTTGAGCAGCTGCTTGATTACGCTGCGGAGGCGGAGGCGGCGGCCGCCTCGACAGACGCGGTGCCGCCCGTGCCGCAGTCGGCAGCGGAGGAGGCGATCGCCCGGCTGGAGCACCTGGAACTGTTCGCGGCCATCGACAGCTTCGCTGAACAGGAAGATGTGATCAGTTACCGGCACGAGCCGGGCCTGATCGTGTTCGAAAGTGACCAGGCGCTGGATTTCGCCCGCATCGACGTCGTTGCCAACCCGCGCCGTGTGTTCCGGCTGGGCCCGGAAGGGCTGCCGGCTGCCGCACCGGAACTAGCCATGGAAGCAGGAGTTTGGGAGACCCGGCTAGAAGGTCTGCCACTTACCTCACGCGGACTGGCGACGCTCAGTACTTTCACCACCTTCTCAGCGGCGGAAGCGGAAGGCATCGAAATACGTACGCTTGTGCCCGGCGAGCAGGCTGCAGTCAGCGAGCTGGACCTGCCGGCGGCGACCAGGGCGGCGATCGCCGCTGACCTGACTGCCGGGTATGTGGTGGTCAGTCCCGTTTCGGTACCGGCTGACAGTCCTCACGCGGCCTGGTGGCGCGTCCACGCCGAAACGGGGGAGACGCTCGGCCGTGGCGGTGATGGTCGTGGGGCCGAGATGCTGGAATATCAGATGCAGATCGATGCCGCGTTGGCACGTATCGGACTGGCCATCTCGGCTTCCACCAGCCTCACCGCCTGCGCATACACGTCAGCCAACGCGTTCCAGTTCTCCTGCTGCGTCTGGGAGGCGACACTGATCACCATGGGGAGCACCGTGCTCGGCCTGGCGGTCGGCGGGGCTTTCGCAGGAGCCTCAATCGTCATGTTCGTCGGCCTGGATGTGCTCGGCAATGTCGGCCTGATGGCCGGCAGCATGGCTGACGTCATCCCCAGTGCCTGCTCGGCGCTGGGCGGGGCGGCGACCTGCATGCTTCCGCTGCTCTAGCGGCTCCGGGGGGGATGTCAAAGCCCGCTGGTACAATCACGGCGGCGGCTTCACGCCCCCGGACAGGAGTGAGTGGATGAGCGATTCGCCTGCGGATCAGATCAGTTTCGAGGATTTCCTGAAGGTCGACATCCGCGTCGGACAGCTGAAGGTTGTAGAGGAGTTCCCGGAAGCCCGTAAACCGGCGTACAAGCTGACGGTCGATCTGGGCCCTGAACTGGGCCTGAAGCGCAGTTCAGCCCAGATCACCGAGCTGTACACGCCTGAGGAGCTGGTCGGGCGGCGCGTGCTGGCCGTCGTCAACTTCCCGCCCCGGCAGATCGGGCCGGTTCGCTCCGAGGTGCTCGTACTGGGCTTCGCAGACGAGCAGGGTCGCGTCGCACTCGCGGTACCGGACCGGGACGTGCCGCTCGGCGCCCGCCTGCACTGAATCCCACAATGACGGTCCGCCTGAGTGAGTGGTTGCACCGGACCCAGCGGGACGACCCCAGCGAAGCTGACCTGCCCGGCTACCGGCTGCTGCACCGCGGCGGTTACCTGCGCAGGACCGCACCGGGCGAGTACGCCTGGCTGCCGCTCGGCCACAGGCTGGTCACACGGTTCGAGGCGCTGCTGCGCAAGGAAAGTGCGGAGCTGGGCGCCAGTGAACTCCTTCTGGCCACAGCCGGTGAGCCGGAAGTGTTCGCGCAGCTCGCCCGGGAGATGATCGCCTCCCACCGTGACCTGCCCCGTACGCTGCAGCAGTTCCAGGACGCGCCGGCACAAAGCTGGCGTCAGGGTGCCGGACCGCTGTACGGGCGCAGGCAGCGTATCCACGAACAGTTCACCTATACGCATGACCGGGCGCAACTGCAGGAGGCGCGGGACAGCATCAGGGCGATGTACCTGCGGATCTTCAGAACGCTCGGGCTGACAGCCCACGCCGTCCCTGCAGCGCTGGACGCGGCTGGTGCAGTGACAGAGGAACTGCTCATCGTACCGTTCGCAGCCGGCAGAGAGACCTACCTGGAGTCCGCAGGCGGTTACCGGGCTGCACCGGCGGCCTACCGCACCCCGGTACCCACCGCACCGCCGGCGGTCGGGCTGGAGCAGCCACTGGTGTTCGCTACCCCGGGAGCCGAAACCATCAGCAGCCTGGTCGAACTGAGCAACGCCGTGTTGCCGCGCACCGACGGTCGTGCCTGGCGGGCAGCCGATGCCCTCAAACACGTGATCCTGGCGCTGGACACGGGAAGTGGCGAGCGTGAGCTGGTGATCGTCGGACTGCCCGGCGACCGCGAGGTCGATCAAGAGCGTGCCCACTCGGCGTTCGGCGTGCCGGTCCAGCCTGCCAGCCCCGAAGACCTGAGGCGGCACCCCGAACTCATTCCCGGCTACCTTGGACCCGTGCAGGGCGGCAAGCAGCTGCTCGGTACCGCCGGCAGCTCCGGGATCCGCTACCTGCTCGATCCGCGGGTAACCGACGGCAGCGTCTGGCTGAGCGGAGCCAACGTGCCCGGTGAGCACGTCGCCAACCTGGTCAAAGGGCGCGATTTCACGGCTGACGGGACGATCGACATAGCGGAAGTCCGTGCTGGTGATCCGGCGCCGGACGGATCGGGTCCGCTCAGGCTCGTGCGCGGTGTAAGCCTCGGCAGTCTGATGCTGCAGGGCGAGGTGCCGGGGCTTGCGCTGCCCGGCTCTGACGGCCGCCGCTCACCGGTGCTGCTGGTGTCAGCCCGGGTCGCAATTACCAGGCTGTTGGCCCTGCTGGCCGAGCTCAAGCACGACGACTCGGGTCTGCTGTGGCCACCAGCTGTGGCGCCTTTCGACGTGCAGCTGCTGCTGCTCGGCCGCGACACGGCTACCGGCGATGCCGCCACTGAGCTGGCTGCCAGCCTGAGCGGCCGCGGCCTCGATGTCCTGCTGGACGACCGGCCCAAAGTATCCCCCGGGGTGAAGTTCACCGACGCCGAACTGCTCGGAATCCCGTACCTCATCGTCGTCGGCCGGGCCGCTGCTGACGGCCGGGTCGAGCTGCGCGAACGGTCGTCCGGCCGCAGGATCGAGCTGGACATCGCTGGACTGGCACGTTCCCCGCAGTGGCCACCGGTTAGCCTGAACGAATGAACGAGCCGACAGAAATCCTTGGCGTGTACCTGACGTTCCCCGACGATGAGACCGCTGACCGCATCGCCCGTGAACTCGTCGACAGCCGGCTGGTCGCCTGCGTCAACGTGCTCGGCACGGGCAGGTCCGTCTACCGCTGGCAGGACGAGACCGTCACCGGTCCGGAGGTGTTCGCCTGGGCCAAGACGACCCGGTCACGTTACGCAGAGCTCGAAGCGAAGCTGAGCGAGCTGCATCCGTTCGAAGTGCCCTGCATCGTCGCCTACCCGGTCAGGGCCGGTCTGCCGGCGTACCTGGACTGGGTGGTGGAGGAGACCGCAACCGGTTAGTCAGGGTTCGGGTTCAAAGGCCGAGCAGGTGCTCCAGCACCCGGATGACGCCGAGTTCGCTGTTGGCTGGCGCGATGTAACGCGCGGCCGCGATCACGTCCGGATGCGCATTCGCCATCGCGAACGACCACTGTGCCGCAGCCAGCAGCTCCAGGTCGTTGTGGTAGTCGCCGAACGCCGCCGTCTGCTGGGCGCCGAGGCCGAGTTCAGCCTGCAGTCTGCGCAAGGCCCGGCCCTTGTCCGCCCACGGAGTCATGATGTCGACCCAGTTCGAACCTGAGACGACCACCTGATGGGTCGCTGACAGCGGCTCCAGCATGGTGTCGGCCACCGTGGCTGAATCGTCTGCGTCGTAGATGGCGAGTTTGAGCACCGTGTCTTCGACCTCGTGCAGGTCACTGACCGTCCGCAGTTCCGCGTAGTACCTGCGCACTTCCGCTTCGAAGCCGGCATCGGTCCGTTCGATCCAGGCGGTCTCGCGGCCACAGACTACCAGACCCAGGTCCCGGTCCGCGCCGCGCACCAGGTCGATGACCTCGTGCACAGTGCCGGGTTCGAGGCTGTCGCTGGAGATGACCTGGCCCTGGTGCACGACCAGGTTGCCGTTCTCGGCGATGAAGGAGATACGGCCGGGCCGACCTTCGAACATCGCAGCCAGGGTGGCGTACTGCCGGCCGCTGGCCGGCACGAAGGTGATGCCCCGCTCACCGAGCCGCTCGAGCAGCGGCCACAGTTCCTCCGGCAGGCGGCCGTCGGGCAGAACCAGAGTCCCGTCCATGTCGCAGGCGATCAGCTTCAGGTCAGCGCTGCCCGCAGGTATGCGCGACCAGGACCGGGACTCAAACGCTCGATTCAGTGTCGTCATGCAGCCACGGTACCAGCGCTGCCACCACTGCTCACTCGAAGTACAGGCCGACGCGCCTGCCATCGATGTCGTGCACGGCGACGTCCATGTCGTACACCTCGCGCAGCACCGCGGGGGTGATCACTTCCTCGGGGCTGCCGTGCACGAGCAGTTCGCCGTCTTTCATCGCGATGATCGAGTCCGCGTACGTCGAAGCGAAGTTGATGTCATGCAGGACGAGCACGACGGTCTTATCCAGCTCCTCGGTCACCCGCTTCAGCTGCTTCATCATGGCGACCGCATGGCGCATGTCGAGCGCGGCGAGCGGCTCGTCCAGCAGGATGTAATCGGTGTCCTGGCACAGCACCATCGCCACGAAGGCCCGCTGGCGCTGGCCGCCTGACAGCTCGTCGAGAAAGCGGTGCCGCAGGTCCTGCAGTTCCAGGAAATCCAGGGCCGCCTCGATGTGATCGCGATCGTCAACCGTGGGCCGGCCCTTGTTGTAGGGGAAACGGCCGAAACCGACCAGGTCTTCAACGGTGAGCCGCACACTCAGGTGGTTGTCCTGGCGCAGCACCGCCAGCCGTTTGGCCAGGCTGTCGTTAACGATGCGGTTGATGTCGTCACCGTCGATGCTGACCGTGCCGCCGTCGGGCTTCATGAGCCGCGAGATTATAGACAGCAGGGTGGACTTGCCCGCACCGTTTGGTCCGATGATGGCGGTGATGCCGCCACGCGGTATCTGCACGCTGACGTCGTTCACGACGGCGGTGTTGCCGTAGCGTTTCGTGACTGAACTGACTTCTATCATCTGACTGCACCTCTGAGCAGCAGCACGATGAACACGATGCCGCCTGTGAATTCGATGATGACTGACAGGCTGGTGTCGAAGCTGAACACCCGTTCCAGCGCCAGCTGGCCACCGACGAGGGTGATCACGGCCAGCAATGCGGCTGCCGCGATGATCACCCCATGCCGGTACGAGCGCACCAGCACGTAGGCGAGGTTCGCGACCAGCAGTCCGAAGAACGTGATCGGGCCCACCAGGGCCGTGGAGATGGCGACGAGCGTGGTGATGATGCCGAGGGCTACCATCACGCTGCGCCGGTAGTTGATGCCCAGTCCGATCGCCATGTCGCGGCCCAGCGCCAGAATGTCCAGCGTGAAGCGCATGCGCCACGCCAGGAACAGCACCACGGCCAGCAGCACCGTGGAGATGAGCAGCAGGTCACGCGGGATGGCGTTGAAACTGGCGAAGCCGGCGTCCTGCAGGACCGAGAACTCCACCGGGTCCATCACCCGCTGCAGCAGACTGGTGAAGTTGCGCAGCATCAGGCCGAGCACGATGCCGACCAGTACGAGCAGATGCAGGCTGCGGTTCGCCACCATGAACAGCCACCAGAACAGGCCGCCGGCGAACAGCATCATGGCGGCCACCTGGATTACGAACAGCAGGTTGCGGTCAAGCTGAACCAGACTCGCTGAGCCGAGGAAGAACACCAGGCACGTCTGGATCAGCATGTACAGCGAATCGAAACCCATGATCGACGGAGTGAGGATGCGGTTGTTGGTGATCGTCTGGAACATGACGGTGGAGGCGGCGATGGCGGTGCCGACGAGGATCATGCCCAGGACCTTGCGGCCGCGGAACGGGATGATGAAGCTCCATGAACCCCGTGCATCCAGGGTCATGAACAGCGCGATCGCCAGGAGCGCCAGGACGAGCAGGACGCTCAGGCTGACCGCCGGGGAGAAGCGGCCCCAGCGGCGCCTCACCTGTGCACTGCCCGTGCCGCGGCGGCCGTGAAGCAGGGTGTCACCCGACACGGGCGGACCTCCTCAGCAGCAGGACCAGGAACAGCGCGCCACCGATGAACCCCACCATCGTGCCGATCGGGATCTCGTACGGGTAGCGCAGCGTGCGGCCCAGTATGTCGCACACCAGTACGAAACCTGCGCCGAAGATCGCCAGGTAAGGTATTGCGCGCCGTACGTTGTCCCCGACCAGCATGCTGACCACGTTCGGCACGACCAGGCCGATGAAGGGGATGGAGCCGACGTTCACGACGTTGACCGCGGTGATGAGGGACACGACTGTCAGGCCCAGAGCCATGATCCGGCCGTAGTTCACACCCAGGTTGCGGGTGAACGCTTCACCCATGCCGGCGACCGTCAGCCGGTCAGCGGCGAACCAGGCGACTGCAGTCAGGGCGCCGGAGATCCACAGCAGTTCGTAACGGCCGCGCAGGATGCGCGAGAAGTCCCCTGTGGTCCAGGCTGCCAGTGACTGCAGGAAGTTGAAGCGGTAAGCCAGGAACGTGGTGAAGGCAGCGATGACGCCGCCCAGCATGATGCCGAGCAGCGGCACGATCAACGGTGAACGCAGGGGGATGCGCCGCAGGATGAGCAGCAGCAGTGCAGTGCCCGCCAGTGCGAACGCGGACGAGACCACGATCTTGGTGAACACCGAGCTGTTGGGCGCGATCATCGTGATCACCAGGATCCCGAGCGCAGCCGCTTCGGTCGTTCCGGCAGTAGAGGGTGACACGAACCGGTTGCGTGAGAGCAGCTGCATGATCATGCCTGCGACTCCCATCGACATGCCGACCAGGATTATCGCCACGGTCCGGGGGATGCGGCTGGCGAGCAGCACCAGGTTGTCCTGCAGCGCTGCACCGTCGAACAGGGAACTCAGCGACAGGTCGTAAACCCCGGTCGCCAGGCTGATCAGCGCCAGCAGCAGCAGCGTCAGCAGAGCGAGTCCGAGCCGGGGATCAACCCTGCGCTCCCGTGGAGTGCTAAGCAACGTTCAGTCGCGCCCGTAAGCGGCTGCGATCTCGTCGAGCATCTCGCTGGCGCTCGTCAGGCCGGCACCGGTGATGATGTACCAGTTGAACGGGTCCAGGTACACGATCCGGTCGTTCTGCCAGGCGCTGGTCTGCCGCATCAGGTCGTTGTCCAGTACCGCCGCTGCCGGCTGGGCACCCCCGTCCGTGCCGATCGCTGCGTCACGGTCGATGACGAAGAGCCAATCGGGGTCGTGCCGCAGGAGGAACTCGAACGAGATCGGTTCCCCGTGGGTGGCGCTCTCCACATCCTCGAGCGTCGGCACCAGGCCGAGTGTCTGGTACAGCAGGGAACCGCGCCCGCCCCGGGCGTTGTCGGCTGCCAGCAGCGACAGGCTGCCGCCGTTCACCATCAGCACCAGGCCGTCGCCGCCCTCAGCGACCTGTTCCCGCAGGTCCGCGACCCTCGCTTCGATGTCGGCCAGCGCGGCCTCTGCCTCGGCTTCCTTGCCGCTGATCTGTCCCAGCACACGGGTGTTGTGCTGCAGGCTGGTGAGGAAGTCGCCGCCGAAGGTCAGGTCGATGGTGGGTGCCATGCGTGACAGCTCCGGGAAGGCGGTGGCAGAACGGCCCGCGACGATGATCAGGTCAGGCTGCGCGGCGTTGATCTCTTCGTAGTCAGGTTCGAACAGGCTGCCGATGTTCAGGAGTTCAGGGGGCAGCCAGTCCGGGGCAGCACCCGTCAGTGGCGGCGCGCCGTGAACCTCGGCGCCGAGGGTGACGAGTGTGTCGATCGAAGCGAAATCGTAACTGAACACTACTTCGGGACCGGTCGCGACCACGGTCTCGCCCTGTGCATGACTGACGGTGAGCTCCTGCGCCATTGTGAGGCTGCTCACCGACAGGGCAGCTGCGGTCATGAGTACGATGCGGCGAAGGCAGTGCTTGGTCATCAGGTTCCTTTCGGCAGCCTGCCAGATGATGATCTGCGAGGCTGTGCGCTGCGGCTACGCTTGCCGGAGCGCATATCCTAGTATGACACTAGGAATTGCTTTCGTCATAGTTACACCGGCAGGTGAATGGGGTCAAGGGCCAGCCCAAAAGAGCCACCCGGGCGGATGCACCACTTTCGTAAGGCCCTGCAGCCGGGCCGGAGAGACAGGAGAGCAATGGGAGAGGCCACGAGCAAGAGCAGCAGCAGAAAGCCGCCCGAACCAGGCGCGGATCATCAGGTGATCAGCGAGTGGATCCGAGGGCAGATGCCGGACCTTCAACCGGTCCTCATCCGCCTGGATGAACTGATCCGGGAAGTACATCCGCAGGCACAGTTTGCGCTCAAGTGGAAGAAGGCCTATTACGGCCTGCCGGAACGCGGCTGGATCATCGAACTGGTCGCTTACGACGTGTCAGTCAACGCAGTGTTCCTGGCCGGTGCGGAGTTCCCCTCCCCGCCACCCCTTGGTGACCGGGACCCCTCCAGGTACATCAAACTGCACAGCGTCGATGAGGTTGACACCGACGCCATGCGTGACTGGATCGAGCAGGCCGGCAATACGGACGGCTGGCACTGAAGCGGACGCCTAGCCGGAAGTATCCGCAGGCCCGTCCTGACCGTCCTTCTTCAGACCTTCGCGCCGGTTGCGGCTGGCCTCCGGGTCGCTCGTGCCGCCCAGGCCGGACTCGGAATCCTCATCATCAAGCGGTTGCGGCAGATCGATGAACTCATCCGGCAGGTCTTCGCTGCGGTCCTCACCCGGCAGTTCCACGTCTTCAGGGCGGTCGGGCCGCCGCTCCCGTTCCTCATCTTCAGGTACACCCGGTACCCTTCGTTCGTCGCTCATTGGCTTACCCCCTGTAAGCAGTGTGCAGACTGACTGACCGGGCTGCACCTGCACGGAACACATTCCGTCAGGTTTCCGGGCACCATCCTGTCCTCCTGCTGAGCTGAAGTTCAGCTGTCTCCGAGCAGTTCCGCCACCCAGCGGGTGACCGTCTCCGTGGCCGGTCCCTCCCTCACTTCATCGAACAGCGCGGTACCTGCACTCGCCTCCAGGTTCAGTTCCACGGTATGGGTGCCAGTGCTGGCAGCGACCGACACGAAGCCCGCCGCGGGATACACGAGGCCGGACGTTCCGATGGCGGCGAACAGGTCAGCCTGTTCCAGCGCCCGTTCGATCTCAGGCATGTGGTAGGGCATCTCGCCGAACCAGACGATGTCGGGCCGCAGCCGCGGCTCGCCGCAATCCGGGCAGGGCGGCCGGTCACGCAGCGTGCCGCGCCACTCGAAGCGGCCGCCGCAGTTGAGGCACCAGGCGCTCAGCAGCTCACCATGCATATGCAGCACGTTGCGCGAACCGGCGCGTTCATGCAGGTCGTCGACGTTCTGGGTCACCACGAGCACCTCGCCGGGGTACTCCCGCTCCAGTCTGGCGAGCGCGAGGTGTGCGGCGTTCGGTTCGACGCCCTGCACCTGCTCCCGGCGTTCGTCGTAGAACTTCAGCACCAGGTCCGGGTTGAGGCGGAACGCCTCCGGTGTAGCCACCTGCTGCACGTCATGCCCTTCCCACAGTCCGCCGTCATCGCGGAACGTCTTCACGCCCGACTCGGCCGAGATGCCAGCTCCGGTCAGGATGACGATGTTCAGTCTGCTGTTCGCTGCCATCTCAGCCACCTGAGTCCTCACCGCTCAGCTGTTCATTCCAGCTGCTGCTCATGCCTGACGGCTCAGTCCTGAACCGAGGCTCCCGGCGAACTGTTCCCGTGAACGCCCCTGCCGCTGCAGGTTCCGATGGCGTGGTTCCTGCCCTGGTGATGCTCATCTGCGTTAGGCTCCCTTCCACTTGTGCTTCAGGTCGACGGCTTGTCCCGTGATGATACGGGACTGACCCTCGGCAGTCTGCCGCAGAAGTTTTCCGGGTTTACAATGCCGGACATGATTGAGCCTGCACCACCCGGAGCGCCACGTTGATCGACCTCGTCCGCAAGATACTGACCGCACGGGTGTATGAGGTGGCTCAACAGACCCCGCTGGAACGCATGGGCCGGCTGTCGGCCCGCCTCGGTGCCGAGGTGCTGCTCAAACGTGAGGACCTGCAGCCGATCCATTCCTTCAA
>Ga0209487_1001801_pt1 | contig 17758 bp, 17 predicted proteins | sample Poulit2012_FD_187524 | JGI IMG/M metagenome (GOLD analysis project Ga0209487, IMG submission 187524) | Agricultural soil microbial communities from Georgia to study Nitrogen management - Poultry litter 2012 (SPAdes) (version 2) | ecosystem: Environmental > Terrestrial > Soil > Agricultural land...
GGAGAAGATGAAAAACGCCGACAAACTGTTAAAACTACAACTCGATATCGGTACGGAAAAACGTCAAGTCATTTCTGGCATTGCCGAATATTACAGACCAGAAGAACTAATCGGGAAAAAAGTGATATGTGTAACGAACTTAAAACCAGTGAAATTACGTGGTGAAATGTCCGAAGGGATGATTCTTTCTGGTGAAGATGAGGACGGAAACTTATCATTAGCAACAGTCGAATCCGATTTACCGAACGGTTCAGCCGTTAAATAAACGAAAACGGTTCGTACTTAGCACGTTAAGTACGACCGTTTTTTTCCTATTATACACGTAATTACGTAAAAGCTTGGAGGGTTTTCATGTTATTTGATACACACGTACACGTAAATGCACGACAATTTCAACATGATCGCGATGAAGTTATTCAACGAGCATTCGATGCCGGGGTAACGAACATGGTTGTTGTCGGTTTTAACGATGAAACGATTCCGCTTGCAATCGATATCGCGGAAACGTACGAACATATATATGCAGCGGTTGGATGGCATCCCGTCGATGCGATTTATTATAAAACGAAACATTACGACATGTTAAAAAAGTTAAGTGAACATGAAAAAGTTGTCGCAATCGGCGAAATGGGATTAGATTACCACTGGGATACGTCCCCAAAACAAGTTCAAGCGAACGTATTTCGCGAACAAATTTCGTTAGCAAAAGAAGTAAAATTACCGATCATCATTCACAATCGAGAAGCAACAGATGATGTGTTAACGATTTTACGCGAAGAAAATGCCGCTGAAGTTGGTGGAATTATGCATTGTTACAGTGGCACAGTCGCCCAAATAGAAGCATGTTTGGAAATGAATTTTTATATTTCACTCGCTGGACCAGTGACGTTCAAAAATGCGCATGACGTAAAAGATGTAGCTAAACAAGTGCCACTCGATCGACTTTTAATCGAAACGGATGCGCCTTACTTAGCACCTCATCCACACCGTGGAAAACGAAACGAACCAGCCTATGTTCGTCTCGTTGCTGAAGAAATAGCTACACTTCGTCAGATGACGGTGAAAGAAGTAGCAGAAACGACGACGCAAAATGCAAAACGATTATTTAACATATAATGAAAAATTGATTACTTTTAAATCAATCTTTCATACTGCAAACAAACTGTTCGAATCGCTATTATCGAACAGTTTTCTTTTTTGGCAACGTATTTTTTTACATAAAAATGAATTGTAAGCGGTTTAAATGGGAAATAATTGTTAATAATGGGTAATGCAGCGGATACATGTATGAGTTTTCTGAAAATACAATTTCCATGTAATGGTTTTGTAAAATAAACGTAACCGTAATGATTTTGACTTGGTTTCCAAAGCTTTCTATAATGAGTAGCGTAATAAGGAGGAAATATAATGCAGAACATATTAAAGCCATTATTAGCTGTGAAAAACAAATCGCGTTACTCTGTTATAACAGCAATAGTGGTCGCTCTATTTTCAACGTGGGCAACATTCGAAGCAACGAAAACAGAAGTAGTCTTAGCTGCTGACGGAGATGTCCAAGTCGTAAAAACCCATGCGACGACGGTAGGGGAATTATTCGATGAATTATCTATCGATGTTAGTGAGCATGACGCACTGTCTCACGATGAAGATGAGCAAATCGTTGACGGAATGAATATTAACTACAAGATGGCGAAAAGGGTCACTGTAACAGTCGACGGCGAAACGACAGATTACTATTCAACTGCACTAACTGTAGGTAAATTTCTAGACGAACAACAAATCGAAATCGGAAAACAAGACTATATATCACATTACGATCGTTACGTACTAAAAGATGATACAGAAATAACAATTGAACATGCAATACCGGTTACGCTCTATGTCGGAGGAGAAAAGGAAAAGGTTTGGACAACTGCTAATACAGTGGGAGAACTATTAGACGAAAACGATATTGAATTTAACGATAAAATAGATAAAGTAAAACCTGATGTAGATAAAACAATAAAAGAAGATATGAAAATTAAAGTAACTTACGTTACAAAAGAAGAAGTACAAGAGGAAGAAACGATCCCTTTCGATACGAAAGAAGAAAAGGATTCTTCGCTAGAAAAGGGTAAAACAAAGGTCATAACCGAAGGGGAAAACGGAAAAATCGCCAAAACGTTTAAAGTTACGAAAGAAAATGGCAAAGAAGTAGATCGTACATTAGTAGAAGAAGAGGTCATTAAAGAAAGTGTAACGAAAGTCGTTGCAGTAGGAACGAAAGAAGCACCGAAGCAAACAGCAAGTGCAAATAGTTCAGCGTCTGCGGATAGTAGTGGAAAACAAATGACTGTTGTTGCGACAGCTTACACTGCTAGTTGTTCAGGATGTTCAGGTGTTACTGCGACAGGAATTAATTTAAATAAAAATCCAAACATGAAAGTAATTTCGGTCGATCCAAGCGTTATTCCACTCGGTTCAAGAGTATGGGTGGAGGGTTACGGAGAAGCAATTGCAGGTGATACAGGTGGAGCGATTAAAGGGAACCGTATCGACCTACACATGCCATCTAAAGGGGCAGCAAATAGCTGGGGTCGTCGTACCGTAACAATTAAAATGTTAAACTAATCGGAATATGAGAAACTCTTGCCAATAACTCGGCAAGAGTTTTTTATTTGTTTTATAATAGTATGAACGACATAAAAATATGAAGAGGGAAATAAATTTGATTATACAAGAAGTAATTATCGTTGAGGGAAAAAACGATACGAACAAAATTAAGCAAGCAGTTGATGCAGATACTATCGAGACGAACGGTTCGGCAATTAATGAGGAAACGATTCAGCTTATTAAACATGCACAGCGAAAGCGTGGTGTTATTATATTCACCGATCCAGATTATCCAGGTGAACGAATCCGCAAAATGATTCAACAACGTGTTCCCGGTTGTAAACACGCTTTCTTACCGAAAAGTGTTGCACAATCAAAAACGCGAAATAAAATCGGTATCGAGCACGCTTCTATATCGGCAATTCGAGATGCATTACGACGCACACAAGAGGAAATAACGAACAGAAGATATTCAAGTGACATAACGAAAATGGATTTAATTGCTTTAGGTTTAATCGGAAAACGAGATTCAAAACACTTTCGAGAACAAATAGGTAATTTATTAGCAATCGGTTATACGAATAGTAAACAGTTGTTAAAAAGACTTCATCTATTTCAAATTAGTAAAGAGGAATTAAATGAAGCGATGCAGCATATACTAGAGAGGGGAGATTAAGATGAAGAAAGAATATATTGCAACCCCGCGTCGAACGAAAGAAATTTTACAAGCGTATAACTTTTCCTTTAAAAAAAGCTTAGGGCAAAACTTTATCATCGATTTAAATATTTTACGAAATATGATCGAACATGCAAAGATCGATCGAACGTGCAACGTGATTGAAATCGGTCCAGGCATCGGGTCGTTAACGGAACAGCTTGCTCAATATGCCAATAAAGTCGTTGCGTTCGAAATAGACGAGCGTCTTTTGGACGTTTTACGTGTGACGTTACAGGCTTATCAAAATGTTACAGTTGTCCATGAGGATTTTTTACGCATACATATCGACGAGGCGATCGCTACTCACTTTGATACTGGCGAAAAAAATCACGTCGTGGCCAACTTGCCTTATTATGTGACGACACCGATTTTAATGAAGATATTGGAGGAAGGCCGTTCGATTGATCACGTTACTGTCATGTTACAGAAAGAAGTAGCGGAAAGAATTGTTGCGAAGCCGAATAATAAAGCGTACGGCTCACTATCGATAGTCGTACAATATTACGCGGAAGCAGAAATCGTCATGGACGTGCCTAAAACGGTGTTTATTCCCCAACCGAATGTCACATCGAGTGTACTTCATTTAACAAGGCGAAAGGAACCTGCTGTATGTGTGAAAAATGAACCATTATTTTTTGAGATCGTACAGGCAAGCTTTGCGCATCGCCGTAAAACACTACGTAACAATTTAACTCGCCATTTTAAAAATTTGTACAGCAATGAACAGGTCGATGCTTTACTACATCACGCAAATATAGATGGGAAAAGACGAGGAGAATCATTAACGATTGCTGAATTTGCTCAACTAACGAATTCTCTTTCTACTCAAATAAATGAAAGTTGATTTAATATATCGGAATAAAGGCCTATAATAAAAGTGTTTACTCGTTGACTTTATCTTTAATGTCTTGTTATAATAAACAGTTGTTTGACTATTAGGCATGTATATGGTACAATCATATCAGTGAGGTGGATACCTATTGAAAACGATAAACGAAATTAAAAAGGGTCTAGAAGGTCAAATTGGTAAACGACTAAAGTTGATTGCCAACGGCGGAAGACGTAGAACAGTAACTCGTTCGGGTGTCTTATCGGAAACGTATCCTGCGGTATTTGTCGTTGAATTAGATCAAGAAGAGAACGCTTTTGAACGTGTATCTTATAGCTACGCTGACGTATTGACTGAAGCGGTAGAAATTAACTTTTTAGAAGACTAACATACAATAAGTAAAAAAGTAGTAAACAATCTGTTTACTGCTTTTTTATTTATACATACTTTACGTTTACATAGGATAAACTAACGTTGTCGTACAATCAATAAAAAGGAGCTGTTCTTTCATGGCGAGACGTAATGGAGTTATGTCACAGCAGTTGAAAGAAGAAATAGCGAAAGAGTTAGGATTTTACGACAAAGTAAAGCGAGACGGCTGGGGTGAAATAACAGCACGTCAAGCGGGAAGTATGGTGAGACACGCAATTAAGATGGCAGAACATGCTGTACAGGATGAAAGCAAACCTTAACCGGTTTGCTTTTTTTTGTGAAATACATGAAAATGAGGACGATTTTTTGATATGATTGAAGATGGGGAGGGAACAGAATGAATAACAATTTATTTTCCCAACGGCAAAGTGATTTGTTGAAACAGTTTGGGAAAAGGTTTTCGGCAACGATTATCGTCATTTTAGCGTTGATCGTTCTCGGAGTCATCGCGTTTAATATCGTTACAGAATATATTTGGATGAATAGCCTTAACTTTGAAAAAGTTTATACGACTATTTTATATAGTAAAGTTTCTTTAGCTACAGCAGGTTTCATCCTTTTTTTCATATTAACGTTTATTACGCTTTTTTTTATTCGCCGCAGTTTTACGAAACAATTTAGTGAAGTACAACTACCTGATTTTATAAAGGAGAAAAAGGTAGCTTTTAGCCTTATAGCACTTATTGCTGTTTTTATCGGAGTAATTGGTAGCGTCATCGTGCAAGGGTTAGGCTGGGAACCGGCGTTAAAGTTACTTCATTATACGAATTTTCAACAGAAAGACCCGTACTTTCAATTAGATATATCGTTTTACATTTTCGTATTGCCTTTCATTGAATTTATTTTGTACACATTGTTGAATGTATTTATTTTCTTTCTTATGATCCAAATAGGTGCATATTCAGCATTTCATATGTATCGTGTAAGTAAGCATGCGCAAATTCATTTAGCTTCAACTTTTGCACTTATCGGTTTACTACTTGCTGGCATTCATTTACTCGGACGCTATAAGACATTACTGACAGATCAAGTTAACTTATTTCAAAAAAGCGTCGTACACGGCTTGAGTTATACGGATAAACTTATCAATATTCCGAAGTCGTATGTTTTAGCAGTTGTTGCAATTGGGATGGTCATTTGGGTAACGATTGCTTTATTTCGCGGGAAAGTAATGACTAGTATAAAGCCAATCGCGATATATATTGCGTTTATCGTTTTAGGACAAATTGCATCAGTGATCGTACAAAGTTTCATCGTATCACCGAATGAGTTTTCGAAAGAAAAACCTTTTTTAGAACATAATTTACATTATACACGCGCAGCCTACGGGTTAGATGAGATTAATGTTTTGGAGAATCCGGGAAATCCGTCGTTAGACCAAGAAATGGTCGAGCGAAATCATTTGACTTTAGATAACGTACGATTAAATGATTCACGTCCATTACTAGATATATACAACCAATTACAAACGTTTCGAACGTATTATAAATTTAACGACATGGATATCGATCGTTATATGATAGATGGTAATTATGAACAAGTGTTTATCGGTGCACGTGAATTAAGTACGGAAGATTTACCAGATCAAGCACAAACGTGGGTAAATAAAAACTTGCGGTACACGCACGGGTACGGTGTCGCAATGAGTCACGTAAACAAAGTGACGAGTCAAGGACAACCAGAATATATGTTACGAAATATCCCTGTTGAAGGTGATATTGACGTAACTCGTCCCCAAATATATTTCGGAGAAGAGGATTATCCGAACGTCATCGTTAAAACGAAAGTCGATGAGTTCGACTATCCAACAGGCGAAGAAAATATGACGAATCGTTATGAAGCGGATGCAGGTATACCGTTACAAGGAATAAATCGTTTCCTTTTCGCGATAAAAGAAGGTTCGTTTCGAATTCTCGTATCCGATCAATTAACAAAAGATAGTGAATTGTTACGTACGCGCAATATAAAGGATCGTGTACAAAAGATCGCACCCTTTTTTACGTATGACGATGATCCGTATATTTTTGTCCGTGATGACGGTACGCTAGCTTGGATTATCGATGCGTACGTTAACGCCGAGGGATACCCGTATTCAGAATCGTTTAGCGGAAATAAAAACTATATCCGTAACTCCGTCAAAGTAACGGTTGATGCGTATACAGGGGAAGTAGACTTTTATATCGTCGATGAAAACGATCCCCTCATTCAGACGTATAAAAACATTTTCCCAACACTTTTTACGGAAGAAATTCCTGAAGACGTGCAGGCGCATTTCCGTTACCCAGTCGATCTCTTTAAAATCCAGACAAAAATGTACGGTACGTACCATATGTCTAATTTAGAAGTATTTTATAACAGAGAAGACTTTTGGGAGTTTCCGACGGAAAAGTATTTTAATCAAGATATTGAAATGGATCCATACTATATAACGATGAAGTTACAGGAAGAAGAGGACGAAGAGTTTATTTTAATGATGCCGTATACACCACGAAAGCGTCAAAATATGATTTCGTGGATCGGTGTTCGTAATGATGGAGAACATTACGGGGAAATGTTCGTCTATCGTTTCCCGAAACAACGTAACATATACGGGCCACAACAGATTGAAAATAGAATTAACCAAGATAGTTACATTTCACAACAACTAAACTTATGGTCACAAGGTGGCTCTGAAGTTATACGTGGAAATTTACTCGTTATTCCAATCGAAGATACGGTATTATATGTAGAGCCCGTTTACATCGAATCATCGAATGAAACGTCTTTACCAGAAGTAAAACAAGTTATTATGGCGTATGAAGATACGATCGTTATGGAAGAGACATTCGATAAAGCGCTAGAAAAAATAATTGACTCGCTCGAGTCAGGCACGCCGATCGAACAGCCGGAATTAGAAGATCCTGAACAGGAACTCGAAGTTCCAGAAGATGCGGAAGAGGGAATCGAAGAACCGATTTTAAATGCGGAAGAAACATTAAGCGAAATCGCTGAATTATTCGATGCATATCAAGAAGCACTAACAGATGGCGACTGGGCAAAAGCGGGCGAACTAATGGAACAACTAGAAAAAGAATTACGTAGAGTGAAATAAAAACAGATCCCGTCACGTAAAAGTGGCGGGATTTATTATCGAAAAGTTGCTGAAATACGGATGAAAGTGCTATATTAAGAAAAGAATATTCGGGTTTAGAGGTGACTATATGAAGCGAAGCGAACGATTAGTAGCAATAACGAATTATTTTCTGAATCATCCGCGGAAATTAACACAGTTAATAGAGTTTACCGAACGATTTAGTGCTTCGAAATCTTCGATAAGTGAAGATTTGACGATCGTTGATGAAATGTTTAAGCATGAGGGAATCGGATCGTTAAAAAGACTTTCCGGTGCTGCAGGTGGAGTGAAATATATTCCGACATTTAATAAAGAAAAAAGCCTTGCGTTTATAAAGGATGTATGTAACAAATTAGAAGATCCATCGCGTATTTTACCCGGTGGTTATTTATATATGAGTGATCTGCTTGGAACACCGAGTATCGTGAAACAAATCGGTAAAGCATTCGTATCCGCTTTTTCTGACGTACATATTGATGCAGTTGTAACGATGGAGACGAAAGGAATTCCGCTCGCTTATGCTGTCGCAGAGTTTTTAAATGTACCTGTCGTCGTTATTCGCCGAAATATGCGCGTCACCGAAGGCTCTTCCGTTAGTATTAATTATGTTTCTGGAAGTTCACAACGAATTCAAACGATGGTTTTGTCGAAGCGGAATTTAGCGGAAGATTTACATGTCGTCATAATAGACGATTTTATGAAAGCCGGTGGTACAATTACAGGAATGATAGATTTACTTGAGGAGTTTCGCGCAACCGTCGTCGGTATCGGAGTATTTGCGGAAGCAGATAGTACAAAGAAGCGAAGTTTTGAGCAATATACGTCACTAGTTAAAGTGGCGAATGTAGACCCGAATGAAAAGCAAATTGAAGTAACGTACGGTAATTTTTATGAAAAATAAAGAAGTTTTCCATAAAGTTCTGCAAACGATGAAGTTTTTTAAAATTTTTGCAGGACTTTTTACATTTATGTTGAACTATATAGACAAGCATACTATTTTAAGAGGTGGTGAATTACGTGGAAGTAACTGATGTAAGATTACGCCGTGTAAGCTCGGAAGGAAAAATGCGAGCGATTGCTTCAATTACGTTTGACGATGAATTCGTAGTGCACGACGTAAGAATCATCGATGGAAACAACGGATTGTTCGTTGCAATGCCTTCTAAACGAACAGCAGATGGTGAATTTAGAGACATAGCTCACCCGATTAATTCGCAAACACGCGAAAAGATTCAAACAGCTGTTTTAAATGAATATGAAGCAAGGGAGCAGGCGGAATCAGATTCTGTCGAGTATGAAGAAGCCGGAGCTTCCTAAATGATGAAAGTAAAAAGACTAATGAAAGCGTTTCATTAGTCTTTTTTATTTGAATTAATATACTATATCAGTTATTATTTTATAATGGAATAAAAGTATTGGAGGTTCCTCAGCGATGAAAAAACGTTTTGCCGTCATTTTAGCGGCAGGGCAAGGAACGAGAATGAAGTCCACCTTATATAAAGTACTTCATCCTATTTTAGGTCGTCCAATGATCCAGCACGTCATTAGCGCGTTAAAACCACTTCAGCTTGATTCACTCATTACAGTTGCTGGACATGGATCAGAACAAGTGATGGAGGAAGTGGGTAAAGAGAGTAAGTTTGTCATTCAAGAAGAACAACTTGGTACAGCGCACGCTGTCATGCAAGCGGAACAGTTATTAAAAAATAAAGATGGAATAACGCTCGTCGTTTGTGGAGATACACCGCTTATCTCGACAGAAACGTATAGAAAGTTATTTGAGCATCATGAACTTACGAATGCGAAAGCAACCATTTTAACGACGACGATGGAAGACCCGACCGGATACGGTCGAATCGTTCGGAATGAAAATGGTGACGTTGCACGCATCGTCGAACATAAAGATGCAACGGAGGAAGAAAAAGAAATTACAGAAGTTAACACAGGAACGTATTGTTTCGATAATAAGGCACTTTTTGCAGCCTTAAAACGTGTGAACAATGATAATGCACAACAAGAATATTATTTACCCGATGTAATTGAAATTTTAAAAGCAGAGGGCGAAACGATATCAGCATATGTGACGAAAGATGCAGAAGAGACAGTCGGAATCAACGATAGAGTGGCACTCGCTCATGCAGCGAACATTTTAAAAAAGCGAATTAATGAAGCCCACTTACGAAATGGCGTCACAATAATGGATCCGGATCATACATATATCGGTCCTGAAGTCCAACTTGAGCGCGATGTAACGATCTATCCTGGGTCGATGATTTTAGGGAATAGTTTCATTGCTGAAGGTGCTACGATCGGACCGCATTCAGAAATTGAAGATAGTACGATTGGTAAACATACAGTCATTAGACAAAGTGTCGTTATAAATAGTAGAATAGGGAATAATACGAATGTTGGACCATTTGCGCACATTCGCCCTGAATCGGACGTTGGCGAAAATGTTCGAATTGGTAACTTTGTAGAAGTGAAAAAGTCATCCATTGAAGACGAATCAAAAGTATCCCATCTAAGTTACATTGGTGATGCGAAAATAGGTAGAAATGTCAATGTTGGCTGTGGCTCGATTACAGTTAATTTCGATGGGAACGGAAAACATGAAACAGTCGTAGAAGATGATACGTTCATTGGGTGCAATTCGAATTTAATTGCACCTGTAACGGTAAAACGAGGATCATTTATCGCCGCTGGTTCTACGATTACTGAAGATGTTCCGGAAGATACGTTAGCAATCGCAAGAACGCGACAAACGAATAAAGATGGATATTTTAAAAAAGAAAAATAATTACTTGGAGGGCTTCATTCATGACATCAGGGTATAACGATAAATCTTTGCAATTATTCACGTTAAACTCGAATCGTAAACTAGCGGAGGAGATTGCAAACCATATCGGTATTCCTTTAGGGAAATGTACTGTATCGAACTTTAGTGACGGAGAAACACAAATTAATATCGAGGAAAGTGTTCGTGGTTGTGATGTTTATATTATTCAATCGGCTTCCGAACCAGTCAACGAACATTTGATGGAACTACTTATTTTAACGGATGCATTAAAACGAGCTTCCGCAGCATCGATTAACATCGTTATGCCTTATTACGGTTATGCGAGGCAAGATAGAAAGGCTCGTTCCCGAGAGCCGATTACAGCGAAATTAGTCGCTAATTTATTAGAAACAACAGGAGCTGACCGAGTCGTTACACTCGATTTACACGCTCCGCAAATACAAGGTTTCTTCGATATTCCAATTGATCATTTACAAGGTGTACCTATATTAGCGGAATATATTAAGAAGAAAGAACTCGATGATGTCGTCGTCGTTTCACCAGATCACGGTGGCGTTATTCGGGCACGCCGTATGGCAGATCGTTTAAAGGCACCGATCGGTATTATTGATAAACGTCGGCCGAAACCGAACGTTGCAGAAGTGATGAACATTATTGGTGATATTAAAGGAAAAACGGCAATTATTATTGACGATATAATTGATACGGCAGGTACGATGCAACTTGCAGCAGATGCATTGATTGAAAATGGTGCAACAGAAGTATATGCGTGTGCGACACATCCAGTATTATCTGGTCCGGCAATTGAACGGATAGAAAATTCACAAATTAAAGAGCTCGTCGTAACGAATACGATTCAATTACCAGATGAAAAGAGAATCGATAAAATAACGCAACTATCCGTTGCACCGCTAATCGGTGAAGCAATTGTTCGCATACATGAAGATCAGTCTGTAAGTATTTTATTCGATTAAAAATAACATATGGAGGAAAAAGAAAATGGGAGTAAGTTTACAAGCGAAACTACGAGAAGATTTATCAAGAGGTGCAACAAATGAACTGAGAAACAGCGGGTACATTCCTGCAATAGTTTACGGAAAAGATAAAGAAGCGAAAACAGTCAGTGTCGACAATATCGAATTGTTAAAAACAGTTCGCGATGAAGGGCGTAACGCAATCATATCTTTAGAGATTGAAAAAGGTGAGCCAGTCGACGTTATGCTTCATGAGTACCAAACAGATCCTGTTAAAGGAGATGTAATTCACGTTGACTTTTACGTCGTCGATATGACGGAAGAAATGGACGTAGAAGTAGCGGTTCGCCTTGAAGGAAACCCTACAGGTGTTGGCGAGGGTGGAGTTTTACAACAGCCATTATACGAATTACAAGTTCGTGCAAAGCCTCGTAACATTCCAGAAGAAATCGTTATCGATGTTTCTGAATTAGCGATCGGTGAAAGTTTATCTGTTGCGGATATTAAAGCGACGGGAGATTACGAGTTAATCGATGATCCTGAAACGACAGTAGCAGTTGTATTAGCACCTGACAGTGAAGAAGAAGTTGAGGCAGAAGATGTCGACTTTAGTGCAGAACCTGAACTAGTCGGTGCTGAAGATGAGGAAGAGCAAGAAGAAGCGTCAGAAGAATAATAAATGTCATAACATGTAAATGGCATGTTTCATTGACGTTGGGACAAGTCGACCCTCCTTATAACGTTAACGTATGGGGAGGGCTTATTATTATGTACGAGGATGAGACAATGAAGTGTATCATTGGCTTAGGTAACCCAGGTCCGAAATACGAACGTACACGACACAATATCGGTTTTATGGCGGTCGATGCGTTAAGCGACCATATCGGTTTTACCATCAATAAGCAAAAATATAACTGTCTTTATGAAATAGGAAGCTTTGCTGGCGATAAAATTATGCTCATCAAGCCACAGACGTTCATGAATTTATCAGGTGAGGGTGTCCGCCCGTTAATCGATTACTATAAAGTCGATCTTGCAAATATTGCTGTCATCTATGACGATTTGGATTTACCAGTTGGAAAGATTCGTTTACGTCAAAAAGGTGGACATGGTGGTCATAATGGAATTCGCTCTTTAATTGATCATTTAGGAACGAATGAGTTTAAACGCATTCGTTTAGGAATTGGTCGACCAGAAGACCGAACACCAGTTGTCAATTATGTGCTGCAGCCCTTTGCTAAGACGGAAGAGGCTGCTATAAACGATACGATCCATGAAACGGTTCGGGTATGTGAAACGTGGCTCAAGAAATCGTTTCAAGATGCGATGAATATATTTAACAATAAAAACGAATAATGCATAGAATAAAATGAAGCAATCTGGATACAATACGAATGTAACTAACACATGACGTTTTATCCAGGAGGCTTTTGTATGTCTATTATATATACGTGTAGACATTGTAACGGTACGTTAGCAACGATTGCTGAACACCAAGTTACACAGGAAATGTTAGGTTTTGATCAATTGACGACAGAAGAGAAACGAAGAATGATTTCGTTTAATGATCATGGCGATCTTATCGTCCGTGTTATTTGTGAAAGTTGTAAAAATACATTGGATGAACATCCAAGTTATTATGAGTTAGAGTTTTTTATTCAATAATACTCTCTTAAAAAAGCTTTGGTATGTTACCAAAGCATTTTTGCACTTGAATGAACTTTATGAAACGACATAAAATGATGAATGATAGAATTGCATTCTGGGAATAGAATGATATATGGGGGTTTCGTGAATGGAACGAATAGCTACATTTTTGGCAGAAAAAGATGATATCGAAACAGTCGTACACGGTCTTCGTGACGGATTCAAAGAACAACTAGTTGCTGGTGTCGCTAGTTCTACGCGTAGCTTATTTATCGCTGCGCTTAATCGTGCCGAACCAAAAAAGACGATTATTATTACACATCAATTATTGCACGCACAGCAACTATACGATGATTTAATCGAATTTTCTGAAATCCCTTCGGTTTATTTATACCCGGCTAATGAACTTACGATTGCTGAAATGGCCATTGCTAGTCCAGAAATGAGTGCTCAACGTATTCACGCCCTCCAACAGTGGCTTGAAGCACCTAACGGCACTTTGATCGTACCAATTGCAGCGCTTAAGCGTATATTGCCACCGCTCTCTTTTTGGATGCAATATCAATTGACATTTAGAGATGATTCACAAATAAATCTAGAAGAACATATAAATAAATTTGTCCAAATGGGTTACCGTCGAGTCGACATGGTGAGTGATCCCGGTGAATTTAGTGTACGCGGCGGGATTGTCGACATTTTCCCCGTAACGGAGAAAAACCCGGTACGAATTGAGTTGTTTGATGATGAAATTGACTCGATTCGCTTTTTCGATCCGCTAACCCAACGGTCGTTGGAGAAAACAGCTGAAATAAAGGTTGGACCTGCAAAAGAATTCGTGTTACGTGATGAAGAACGAATAAAGGGTGCAGAGCGATTAGAAAAGAAGCTTATCGCACATATGAAAAAATTAAAAGTGTCTGAACAGAAAGAAAAACTGTTGCAGACGATCGAAGAGGAAATTCGTAAATTAAAAGATAACGAGGATTTTACTGAAATATATAAATATATTTCGCTATTTTATGATGAAACGAATAGTTTATTAGATTACTTACCAGAAGATGGACTTATTATATTCGATGAATTAACACGTATTCAAGAAGCTGCAGAAAACTTAGATAACGAGGAATTAGAATTAACGGAATCGCTCCTTACACAAGCACAAATGTTACCGAACGTTTCCTTTTCATTCCAATGGGAAACGATTCAAGAGAAGATGAAACAACAGAAAATTTACATGTCATTATTTTTACGACATACACCTAATACACAGCCAAAAAACATCGTCAATTTATCCGCTCGAGCGATGCAAGAGTTTCACGGACAAATGAATTTATTTAAAAGTGAATTAACGCGTTGGCAAAAAGCAAACTACTCTGTCATCATTTTAGTAGCGAATGAAACTCGGGCGAAAAAAGTGCAATCTGTTTTACACGATTATCATATGGAAGTAACATACGAGAAAAACTTCCAACTACCGATCAATAGACCGATTATTGCGATCGGCAATATTCAAGCTGGGATTGAATTACCATTACACAAACTGGCAATAATTACGGAAAATGAATTGTTTAAAAAGAAACAGCCGCGAACGAGGAGAAACGTATCTCTTTCAAATGCAGAACGAATTAAAAGTTACCAGGAGTTAAAAGCAGGCGACTACGTGGTTCATCGCGATCACGGCATCGGTAAGTATATCGGAATTAAAACGTTACAAGTGAACGATCTCCATCAAGATTATTTACTAATCCAATATTCTGGAGATGATAAGTTATACGTTCCCATTGATCAAATTGAACTTGTACAAAAATACGTCGGTTCAGAAGGCAAAGAACCGCGTATGTACAAGTTAGGTGGGACAGAATGGGCAAAAGTAAAACGACGCGTCCAATCGTCGGTGGAAGATATTGCGGATGAACTAATAAAACTGTATGCAGAACGTCAAGCGCAAAAAGGGCACGCATTTGAAAAAGATTCTGATTTACAACGGGAGTTTGAACAGGCATTTCCGTATCAAGAAACAGAGGATCAACTACGTTGTGTCATGGAAATAAAACGCGATATGGAATCGATAAAGCCGATGGATCGTCTCTTATGCGGTGATGTCGGATACGGAAAAACAGAAGTGGCAATTCGTGCTATTTTCAAAGCTGTCATGGATGGAAAACAAGCAGCAGTTTTAGTTCCGACGACTATTTTGGCACAACAACATTACCAGACGATGTTAGAACGGTTTCAAGATTATCCGGTAAATATCGGTATTTTAAGTCGTTTCCGCACACGTAAACAACAAAAAGAAACGTTAGAGATGTTAAAAAAAGGGACGTTAGATATTATTATCGGTACACATCGATTGTTATCAGGTGATGTCGTCTATAACGACTTAGGTTTACTCGTCGTCGATGAAGAACAACGGTTCGGAGTAAAGCATAAAGAAAAAATTAAACAAATAAAAACGAACGTCGATGTATTAACGTTAACAGCAACACCGATTCCACGAACGTTGCATATGTCGATGCTCGGAATTCGTGATTTATCACTTATTGAAACTCCACCGGAAAACCGCTTTCCTGTGCAAACATATGTCATTGAGCACAATTTGTTGTTTATTCGTGAGGCGATTGAACGAGAACTCGCGCGCGGAGGGCAAGTGTTCCTTTTGTACAATCGAATTGAAGATATAGAAAAAGTTGCCAAGGAAGTAGCAGACGTTGTAGAAGATGCAAACATTGCGATTGCACACGGTCGAATGAACGAAACCGAACTAGAAAATGTCATGCTACAGTTTTTAGAAGGGGAAATTGACGTGTTAGTAAGTACGACGATTATTGAAACGGGAGTAGATATTCCGAACGTAAATACGTTAATCGTCTACGATGCAGATCATATGGGCCTTAGTCAACTATATCAGCTCCGCGGACGAGTCGGACGTTCGAACCGGATCGCCTACGCGTATTTCACGTATAGGAAAGATAAAATTTTAACGGAAGTGGCGGAAAAACGTTTACAAGCAATTAAAGAGTTTACTGAACTAGGTAGTGGTTTTAAAATCGCGATGCGTGACTTATCGATTCGTGGTGCCGGAAACTTACTTGGAGCAGAACAACATGGGTTTATCGACTCCGTCGGTTTTGACCTTTATTCGCAAATGTTGAAAGAAGCGATAGACTCTCGCAAGCAAGGCAAACCAATCGAAGACGTCCAACCTTTTACACCGGAATTAAACATAAAAATTGACGCCTACATTCCGAGCTATTACATCGAAGATGAAAAACAAAAAATTGATGTGTACAAACGATTTCAACATGTTGAATCAAAGGAGGAAATAATCGATTTAAAAGACGAACTAATCGATCGTTTCGGCGACTATCCACAAGAAGTGGAACAATTATTTTTAGTGTCGCGTTTAAAGATGGTGGCGAAAAAAGAGCGGATTGAACAAATAACAGAAAATGGAAAACGTGTTGAACTTTTAATGGAAGAAGAAAGAAGCCAATTAATCGACGGTTCTAAACTATTTGAATATGCGCATGCATTCGGTAACAATGTTCGTCTCGGAACAGTAGGGAATAAATTGAAAATTATTTTCAATTGGAGAAAGGAATCGATCACCGAGCGCTACGATCGAATCTGTTCGTTTATCGAAAAGTTACACGAAACGAATCGGATGCAAACGAAAACGACGACGTCGATTTAAAAGTTCGTCCTTTTCTTCATGTATTGAAAGAAAAGGAAACGAGCGTAATAAATGTATAGTTCTTACGTGTTGCATCATACTAAGTGTAACACTAGTGTTATTTACGTACAGTGCGGAAACATTCGTACAATCTAGTGACAATGATTTTGTATATTTCTTTTTTCGGGAAAACAATATTATAAGCTTAAACAGAATGTGAGGTATGCATAAAAAATGAAAGCAACAGGAATCGTTCGGCGCATTGATGACCTAGGTCGAGTCGTTATCCCAAAAGAAATAAGACGTACACTTAGAATTCGCGAGGGCGACCCGTTAGAAATTTTCGTCGCAAGAGAAGGCGAAGTTATTTTAAAAAAGTATTCTCCCATTAATGAATTAGGAAACTTTGCTGTTGAATATGCAGAAGCAATTTTTGATTCATTGCATTATCCGGTATTAATAACCGATCGTGATGAAATTATCGCTGTAAGTGGAACGTCAAAAAATGAATATTTAAATAAACAAATTGGCGCTCATATTGAAGAAGCGATAAAGGAACGAACAAATGATTTAGAAACAGAACAAACAGTTATCGAAATCGTTCGGGGTAATGATGAAACTGTTAGCTCATACATCGTAAGTACGATTATTGCAAATGGTGATCCGATTGGTTCAGTATTTATTTTCGCAAAGGATAGTGCAAAATTAACGAATATAGAACAGAAAGTAGCGGAAACAGCTGCTAACTTTTTAGGAAAACAGATGGAATAAGTTTAAAGAAAGCGAATAAGGTATACGCGTCTTATTCGCTTTTTCATATTGTTTAAAAAAGGGGAAACAGATAGCTATGGTATAATGTACGGTATAAAGAGCAATAGCTAGGTAGAGGGATAAGTTGGATGGACATAAAACGAATCGTACACGGCGCACTTTTATTAACAGTTGCCGGGTTACTGAGCAAAATATTAAGTGCCTTATACCGAA
>Ga0209487_1001802_pt1 | contig 17757 bp, 15 predicted proteins | sample Poulit2012_FD_187524 | JGI IMG/M metagenome (GOLD analysis project Ga0209487, IMG submission 187524) | Agricultural soil microbial communities from Georgia to study Nitrogen management - Poultry litter 2012 (SPAdes) (version 2) | ecosystem: Environmental > Terrestrial > Soil > Agricultural land...
GGGCGTTGGCCGATCTGCTGGATCGGCCGGCGCAGGAGTTGGCCCACGCCACGGCCGCCACCGCGCGTCGCGCCTACGGACTGGTGCTTTAGACCGGTCCCGCAGCCGGCCCGGGGGTTGCCCGAACGGAGGCCGATTCGTTACCGTCTTGTTATCCAGTGCCCGTGTGTCGGGCACTTTTCATGTCTGGCGTCGACCGGGAACCCGGTGGGGTCAACGAAGTCGGGAAAGTAGCACCTTGAACGTACTTACCAAGCTGCACCAGGAGCCCTCGCCGCTGCTGCGCATCGTGGTCGCGGCGCTGCTCGTCACCTTGACCTTCGCCGGCGGCTACGCCGTCGCGGCGCAGAAAACGGTCACCCTCAACGTCGACGGCACCCCGACCACGGTGTCGACGATGAAGTCGCGGGTGGCCGACATCGTCGCCGAGAACGGTTTCGACATCGGCGAGCGCGACGAGGTGTACCCGGCCGCCGACAGCACCGTCGAGGAAGCCGACACCATCGTGCTGCGCCGCAGCCGCCCGATGGAGATCTCCCTGGACGGGCAGGACCCGAAGAAGGTCTGGACCACCGCCGCCACCGTCGATGAGGCGCTCGATCAGCTGGCGATGACCGAGGCCGCGCCGGTGGCCGCCAACCGCAGCAGCCGGGTGCCGCTGGCCGGGATGGCGCTGCCGGTGGTCAGCCCCAAGGACGTGGTGATCGACGACGGCGGGCAGGTCCGCACCGTGCACCTGGCCGCCCCCAACGTGGCCGCGCTGCTGCGCGCCGCCGACGCGCCCCTGCAGCAGCGCGACACCGTCGAGCCGCCGGCGTCGGCGCCGGTCACCGACGGCATGCACATCGCGGTGACCCGGGTGCGGGTCGACAAAATCACCGAGCGGATCCCGCTGGAGCCCGACGCGCAGCGCATCGAGGACCCCGAGATGAACATGAGCCGTGAGGTCGTCGAGGACCCGGGCACCGAAGGGGTGCAGGACGTGACGTTCGCGGTGGCCACCGTCAACGGGGTGGAGACCGGCCGGCTGCCGGTCGCCAACACCGTGATCGAGCCGGCGCGCGACTCGGTGGTGCGGGTGGGCACCAAGGAAGGCACCGAGGTGCCCGAATCGGTCTACGGCAGCGCCTGGGACCGCATCGCCGCGTGCGAGGCCGGGGGCAACTGGTCGATCAACACCGGCAACGGCTACTACGGCGGGGTGCAGTTCGACTACGGCACCTGGATCGCCAACGGCGGGCTGAAGTACGCACCGCGCGCGGACCTGGCCACCCGCGAGGAGCAGATCGCCATCGCGGAGGTCACCCAAGCCCGCCAGGGCTGGGGGGCCTGGCCGGTGTGTAGCGCCCGGCGTTGACGATCCGGTTTCTCGGCCGTGCCGAGATCCGGTCACTCGCCACCGAACTGGGGCTGCATCCGCGTAAGTCGCTGGGCCAGAACTTCGTCCACGACGCCAACACCGTACGCCGGGTGGCCGCCGTCGCCGCGGTCGGCGCCGACGACCACGTCCTGGAGGTCGGCCCCGGGCTGGGGTCGCTGACCCTGGCGCTGTTGCAGACCGGGGCGCGGGTCAGCGCCGTCGAGGTCGACCCGGTGCTCGCCGCCCGGCTGCCGCGCACCATCGTCGAGCACGCCCCGACGGTCGCCGGGCGTGTCGCGGTGCTCGAACACGACATCGTGACCGTGACCGCCGGGCAGTTGGCCGGCGCGCCGACGGCGGTGGTGGCCAACCTGCCCTACAACATCGCCGTGCCGGCGCTGCTGCACCTGCTGGCGGAGTTCCCGACGCTGCGCACCCTGACCGTGATGGTGCAGTCGGAGGTCGCCGAGCGGCTGGCCGCCGAACCCGGCGGCAAACACTACGGGGTGCCCAGCGTCAAGGTGCGGTTCTTCGGCCGGGTGCGCCGCGCCGGCACCGTGGCGCCGGCGGTGTTCTGGCCGGTGCCGCGGGTGGACTCCGGGCTGGTGCGCATCGACCGGTACGCCCGGGCGCCGTGGCCGCAGGACGCGGCGTCGCGCTCCGCGGTGTTCACCCTGATCGACACCGCGTTCGGGCAGCGCCGCAAGACGCTGCGCAACACCCTCGCCGACTGGGCCGGATCGGCCCCGCAGGCCCAACGCCGCCTGGCGGCCGCCGGGATCGACCCCGGCCGGCGCGGCGAGACCCTGCGCATCGAGGACTTCGTGCGGCTGGCCGCCGCGGCGGGCTAGTCGCCGGCTCGCGGACCGCGGCGGCGGGTCTGACCGGGGCCTCGGCGCGGCCTGGGTAGCCTGTGGGCCGTGTCCGACGGCAGTGCCGCCACCGAGTGGCTCCCAACCGGTGCGGTCACGGTGCGTGTGCCCGGCAAGGTGAACCTGTATCTGGCCGTCGGCGACCTCCGCGACGACGGCTACCACGAACTGACCACGGTGTTTCACGCCGTGTCGCTGTTCGACGACGTCACCGTGCGCGACGCCGACCTGCTGTCGTTGCAGTTCACCGGGGAGGGCGCCGGGGAACTGCCCACCGACGACACCAACCTGGCGTGGCGGGCGGCGGTGCTGATGGCCGACTATGTGGGCCGGGCCCCCGACCTGGCGATCTCGATCGACAAGTCCATCCCGGTGGCCGGCGGGATGGCCGGCGGCAGCGCCGACGCGGCCGGGGTGCTGGTGGCCGTCGACGAACTGTGGGAGCTGGGGGTGCCGCGGGCCGACCTGCACGCGTTGGCCGCCCAACTCGGCAGCGACGTGCCGTTCGCGTTGCACGGCGGGACCGCGCTGGGCACCGGCCGCGGCGAACACCTGGCCACGGTGCTGGCCCGCAACACGTTCCACTGGGTGCTGGCGTTCGCCGCCCGCGGGCTGGCCACCCCGGCGGTCTTCGCCGAACTCGACCGGCTGCGCGCCGACGCCGCGCGCGACACGGCGCTGGCCGAACCCGAGGCGGTGCTGGCGGCGCTGACCGCCGGGGACCCCGGGCAGCTCGCCGGGCTGCTCGGCAACGATCTGCAGGCCGCGGCGACCAGCCTCGCCCCGGCGCTGCGGCGCACCCTGCGGGCCGGGACCGAGGCGGGCGCGCTGGCCGCCCTGGTCTCCGGATCCGGGCCGACGTGCGCGTTTCTGTGCTCCTCGGCGGCCTCGGCGGTCGACGTCGGCGCCGAACTGGCCGGGGCCGGGGTCTGCCGCACCCTGCGGGTGGTCAGCGGCCCGGTGCACGGCGCGCAGGTGGTGCCGACCCCGCCGACGCCGTCCACCCCGTCGATCCGGACGTGACGGCCGATGTGACGAATGCCGCAAAACGCGGAAAAGTTTGGTCATTACTTAAGAGGAGTTTAAGATATCGGCGGTGAGGAATAACGGTCAACGGATGATCGTCGCGCCCCCCGGTGTGGCGGGGGTGCCGGCGGCGCGAACCGGTGGTCGGGACGGCTCATCGAATCGAGACATAATCGCCGCCCAACTGTGTGCGCGTGGCTGGTTTCCAGCGTGGCCCGCCGGGTGGACCATGAGAAGCCAGGGGCCGGCCAGGAGGTTGTCGTGAGCAGGTTTACCGACAAGATGTTCCGCAATGCCCGCGAAAGCGGCAAGGGGATGGTGACCGGTGAACCCCACGAGCCGGTGCGCCACACCTGGCTGGAGGTCCACGAGCGGGCCCGCCGCATCGCCGGGGGCCTGGCCGCCGTCGGCGTCGGGCACGGCGACGTGGTCGGCGTGCTCGCCGGCGCGCCGGTGGAGATCGCCCCGGTCGCGCAGGGGCTGTGGATGCGCGGCGCCAGCCTGACGATGCTGCACCAGCCGACCCCGCGCACCGACCTGGCGGTGTGGGCCGAGGACACCCTCACCGTCGTCGAGATGATCGAGGCGCGCGTCGTGGTCATCTCCGACCCGTTCATGGCGGCCGCCCCGGTGCTCGCCGAGAAGGGCATCAAGACCGTCACCGTCACCGAGCTGCTCGACGCCGAGCCGATCGACCCGCTTGCGACCGGCGAGGACGACCTGGCGCTGATGCAGCTGACGTCGGGGTCGACCGGCTCGCCGAAGGCCGTGCAGATCACCCACCGCAACATCTACTCCAACGCCGAGGCGATGTTCATCGGCGCCAAGATGGACCCCGCCGGCAACGACGTCATGCTCAGCTGGCTGCCCTGCTTCCACGACATGGGCATGATCGGATTCCTCACCGTGCCGATGTACTTCGGTGTCGAACTGGTCAAGGTCACCCCGATGGACTTCCTGCGCGACACCCTGCTGTGGGCCAAGCTGATCGACAAGTACCGGGGCACGATGACCGCGGCGCCCAACTTCGCGTACTCGCTGTTCGCCAAGCGGCTGCGCAAACAGGCCAAGCCCGGCCAGTTCGACCTGTCGTCGCTGCGGTTCGCGCTGTCGGGGGCCGAGCCGGTGGAGCCGGCCGACGTCGAGGACCTCATCGAGGCGGGCAGGCCGTTCAACCTGCGGCCCGAGGCGATCATGCCGGCCTACGGCATGGCCGAGACGACGCTGGCGGTGTCGTTCTCCGAGCTCGGCGACGGCCTGGTCGTCGACGAGGTCGACGCCGACCTGCTGGCCGCGCTGCGCCAGGCGGTCCCGGCGACCAAGGGCAACACCCGCCGGCTGGCCTCGCTCGGGCCGCTGCTGCAGGGGCTGGAGGCCCGCATCGTCAACGAGGACGGCACCGTCGTGCCGCCGCGCGGGGTGGGGGTCATCCAGCTGCGCGGCGAACCGGTGACCCCCGGCTACATCACGATGGCCGGCTTTATGCCCGCCCAGGACGAGCACGGCTGGTACGACACCGGTGACCTCGGCTACCTGATGGACAACGGCCACATCGTGGTCTGCGGCCGGGTCAAGGACGTCATCATCATGGCCGGGCGCAACATCTACCCGACCGACATCGAGCGGGCCGCCGGCCGGGTCGAGGGGGTGCGGCCGGGCTGCGCGGTCGCGGTGCGCCTGGACGCCGGACACTCCCGCGAGACGTTCGCGGTGGCCGTGGAGTCCAACGCCTACCGGGACCCCGCCGAGGTGCGCCGCATCGAACACCAGGTGGCCCACGAGGTGGTCACCGAGGTCGACGTGCGGCCCCGCAACGTGGTGGTGCTCGGCCCGGGCACCATCCCCAAGACCCCGTCGGGCAAGCTGCGCCGCGCCACCTCCGCGGCCCTGGTCACCTGATGACCGGCCGTCCCGGCCCGATCAGGGCCAGGCGTGGACGATGTTCTGGGCGGGTTCGAGGCCCTGCTCGATGAGCAGTTCGGCCGCATCGGCGGCCTGCTCGCAGATTGTCGGCACCTCGGGGCGCTCGGTGGCGCTGAACGGCCGCAGCACGAACGCCGCGGCGTCCATCCGCCCGGGCGGGCGGCCGATCCCGATCCGCACCCGCTGAAAACCCTTGTCGCCCAGTGCCGCCACGATCGAGCGCAGACCGTTGTGGCCGCCCTCGCCGCCGCCGCATTTGAGCCGGACCCGGCCGAAGTCGAGATCCAGGTCGTCGTGGAGGACCACCACATCGGCCGGCCGGGCCGAAAAGAACCTCACCAGCGGGCCGACCTGGCGCCCGGACTCGTTCATGTAGCAGCGCGGCTTGGCCACCACCACCGACCGGCCGCCGAGACGGCCGGTGACCACCTCGGCCCCGGAACGCTTGTGCACCGTGAACGCCGCGCCGATCCGGGCGGCGAGCACCTCGGCCACCATGAACCCGACATTGTGCCGGGTGGTCGCATACGTCGGCCCCGGGTTGCCCAGGCCGACCACCAAAAGCGGCGCGGCCACGTCGTGATCCGGTTACTCGGCGTCGGCCTCGGCGGCCGGCTCGGCGGCGGCCTCCTCGGCCTCCTCGGTCTCCTCGGTGCCCAGCTCCTCGGCGGTCGGCGCCTCGACGACGTTGACCACCAGCGCCTCGGGGTCCGACACCAGCGTCACCCCGGCGGGCAGCCGGATCTCCCCGGCCAAAAACTGGGTCCCGGCCTCGACGTCGGCCACCGAGACGGTGAGGTGCTCGGGAATCGAGAGCGCCTCGGCCTCGATCTCGATGGTGCTCAGCTCCTGGTAGACCAGGGTGCCCGGGGCGGCCTCGCCGTCGATCTCGACGGTGACCTCGACGACCACCTTCTCGCCGCGCCGCACCACCAACAGGTCGGCGTGCTGGATGGTGCGCCGAATCGGGTGAATGTCCAACGCCCAGGTCAGCGCGAGCTGCTCGGCACCCTCCAAGTCGAGGGTGAGCACCGCGTTGGTGCCGGCGTTGCGCAGCACCGCGGCGAATTCGTGGGCGGGCAGCTCCAGGTGGCGCGGCGCGTCACCGCCGCCGTAGAGCACCGCCGGCACCCGGCCGTTGCGCCGGGCGCGACGCGACGCGCCCTTGCCGGTCTCGGTCCGCAGCCAGGCGGCCAGGTCGTTGGTCTTGGTGGTCGAGGCTTTCGCCATGATGTCGCTCCTGTGGTTCGGGCACACGGCCAGGCTCGCGACACCCCCCGAAGGGGCAGAATCGGGTCGCCGTCGATAACGGTGGTCGACTCGGTTGCGGCCACCCTCGCCGTGACGTCAGTTCAGCGACACAGGCTAGCGCACGATCGCCTCAGAGCGGAAATTCCACCTCGGTGAGCTGCTCGGAGAGCGTCCACAGCGCGGCCGCGGTGCCCCTGCGGCGGGCCAGCACGCTGCGGCCCACCGGCTGGCTGCGCCCCCGCACGCCGAAGCGGGGCCCGATGAAGGTGTCGCCGGGCAGATCCTGACTCACCGCGAACAACGTCTGGCGGGCCCCGAACGCGGCATCGGTGGCGAAAAACCGGTTGCCGACGGTGAGCATCAGCGTGTCGGAGAGCCGCCGGCCGGAGCGTCCCTGCAGGTGCGTCGCCGAGTAGCCGGGGTGGGCGGCCAGCGCGCGCACCGTCGAGCCGGCCCGGTCCAACCGGCGCTGCAGCTCGCCGGTGAACAGCAGGTTGGCCAGCTTCGACTGGCCGTAGGCCCGCCACGCCGAGTACGGCCGCGCCTTCCAGTTGAGGTCGGTGAGGCTGAGACGGCCCACGTAGTGCGCGGTGGAGGAGACCGTCACCACCCGGTCGGTGAGCTTGGGCAGCAACAGGTTGGTCAGCGCGAAATGGCCGAGGTGGTTGACCCCGATCTGACATTCGAAGCCGTCGACGGTGAGCCCGTAGGGCACGGCCATGATCCCGGCGTTGTTGACCAGCACGTCGGCCGCCTCGACGGTGTCGGCGAACCGGCGCACCGAGGACAGGTCGGCCAAATCCAGCTCGCGCACCGCGACGTCGCCGCTCATGGCCGCGGCGGCGGTCTCGCCCTTGCCGGTGTCGCGCACCGCCAGGATCACCCGGGCGCCGACCCGGGCCAGTTCCCGGGCGGTCACCTCCCCGAGTCCGCTGTTGGCGCCGGTGACGATCACGGTGCGCCCGGCAAATGACGGCAGGTCGGCGGCGGTCCACTCGGTCATGGACCCACTGTAGTGACCGCGACCGGCGGGGCTAGCGCGCGGTGACGGTGAACCCGCCGATGATCGCCTCGACGTCGTCGGAGTGGGTGACGGTCTCCTGGGCCAGGCTGGTGATCGTCAACTGCACCAGGTACCGGCGGCCGTCGCCGACGGTGGGGATCACGATCCGGTTGTAGCTGTGCAGCCGCTGCCCCAGGTAGTCGTAGCTGCCCTCGATCATCGTCGAGGGGAACCCGTTGAAGTCGGCGCTGGAGGTGTCCAACTCGGTGAAGTTCTCGTTGAGCCGCGCGTCGCCGTTGCCGTGGCGGATCGCCTCGGCCACGTCGAAGTCGCCGTCGAGGGCCATCACCAGCAGGATCGCGATCGGGTAGTCGTCGTCCTTGGCGATCGCGACCGCCTCCGGCGAGTAGTGCTCGTTGGTCGACTCCGACCAGCCGGCCGGGGTGGGGATCGACACCGCCAGATCGGTGAGGTCGGCCGGGGCCACCAGCTGGCCGGTGACCCGGTGCTCGTCGAGGTAGTCGGCGATCGGCACCGGCTGCTCGGCGGCGTCGTCGGTGCTCGCGGTGCTCGGGGTGGTCGGGGTGGTCCAGATCGACTGGTAGTCCGGGCGGTCGGACTGGCAGCCGCTCACCGCGACCGCGGCGAGCGCCGCGCCGGCGAGCAGCCGCGCCGCCCGGACCGACACCGCGCTCACAGAATCTCGGTGACGTTCTCGATCGGTCGCGCCAGCCGGGTGCCCTTGTCGGTGGTGACGAACGGGCGCTGGATCAAGATCGGGTGCGCCGCCATCGCGTCGAGCAGCGCGTCGTCGTCGGCGTCGGCCAGGTTCAGCTCGGCGTAGACGCCCTCGCGGGTGCGCACCGCGTCGCGCACCGCAATCCCGGCGTCGTCGATCAGCTGCGCCAACTGCTCGCGGGTGGGGGGAGTCTTCAGATACTCCACGACCGTGGGCTGCGCGCCGCGCTCGCGCAGCAGCGCCAGCGTCTTGCGCGAGGTCGAGCAGCGCGGGTTGTGGTAGATCACCGGGTCGGACATGTCATGCGTCTCCATCGAAGAGGCCGGTCACCGAGCCGTTCTCGAAGACCGCGCGGATCGTGCTGGCCAGCAGGGGAGCGATCGAGAGCACCGTGAGCTGCGCGAAGCGCTTCTCCTCGGCGATCGGCAGGGTGTTGGTGACGATCACCTCGCGGGCCCCGCAGTCGGCGAGCCGTTGGGAGGCCGGCTCGGAGAGCACCCCGTGGGTGGCGGCGATGATCACGTCCCCGGCGCCGTCGTCGTGCAGCAGCTGCACCGCGCCGGCGATGGTGCCGCCGGTGTCGATCATGTCGTCGATGAGGATGCAGGTCTTGCCGGCCACCTCACCGACGACCCGGTTGGACTTCACCTGGTTGGGCACCCGAGGGTCGCGGGTCTTGTGAATAAAAGCAAGGGGAACGCCGCCTAAGGAGTCGGCCCACTTCTCGGCGATGCGCACCCGCCCGGAATCGGGGGAGACCACCACCATGTCGTGCCCGGAGTAGTTGTCGGAGATGTAGTTGCACAGCAACGCCTGCCCGCGCATGTGGTCGACCGGGCCGTCGAAGAAGCCCTGGATCTGGTCGGTGTGCAGGTCCACGGTCACGATCCGGTCGGCACCGGCGGTCTTGAGCAGGTCGGCGACCAGGCGCGCGGAGATCGGTTCGCGGCCCCGGTGTTTCTTGTCCTGCCGGGCGTAGGGATAGAACGGCAGGATCGCGGTGATCCGTTTGGCGCTGCCCCGTTTGAGCGCGTCGATCATGATCAGCTGTTCCATCAGCCACTTGTTCAGCGGGGCCGGGTGCGACTGCAGCACGAACGCGTCGCAGCCGCGCACCGACTCGTTGAACCGCACGAAGATCTCGCCGTTGGCGAAGTCGCGGGCGGTCTGTTCGGTGACGTGGGCGTCGAGCTCCTTGGCCACCTGCTCGGCCAGCTCGGGATGCGCCCGGCCGGAGAAGAACATCAAGTTCTTGCGGTTGTCCACCCAGTCATAGGTCACGTGCTGCCCCCGGGGTTGCGATCGGGCCGATGGATTGCCAAAGGGTTTTTGTCGCGCTCATCCTACGGAGGTGATCGGGGGGTCTGTGAGCGGGTCGGGGCAACTCAGTCCGGCGGCGGGCTCGGCTGTTCGGCGGCCTCGGCGGCGCGCGCCGCGGCGCTGCCGGGGCGTTTGCGGGCCACCCAGCCGGCGATCGTGCGCTGCGGGCCGGCCGAGACCGCCAACGCGCCGGGCGGCACATCCTCGCGCAACACCGTGCCCGCCCCGGTGTAGGCGCCGTCGCCGACGGTGACCGGGGCGATGAACATGGTGTCGGAGCCGGTGCGCACATGCGACCCGATCGTGGTGCGGTGTTTGGTCTCGCCGTTGTAGTTGACGAACACGCTGGAGGCGCCGATGTTGGAGTGCTCGCCGATGTCGGCGTCGCCGACGTAGGTCAGGTGCGGCACCTTGGTGCCGGTGCCGACGGTGGCGTTCTTGGTCTCCACGAACGCCCCCAGTTTGCCCTCGGCGCCGAGCACGGTGCCGGGCCGCAGATAGGTGAACGGGCCGACGGTCGCGCCCGGCCCGATCACCGCCGAGCCGGCGTGGGTGCGCACCACCGAGGCGTCGTCGCCGACGGTGACGTCGGCCAGCGTGGTGTCCGGCCCGATGCTGCAGTGCGCGCCGATGCGGGTGGCGCCCAGCAGTTGGGTGCCCGGGGCGACCACCGTGTCCCGGCCGATCTGCACGTCGACGTCGATCCAGGTGGTGGCCGGGTCGATCACGGTCACCCCGGCCAGCTGGTGGCCGGCCACGATGCGCCGGTTGAGCTCGCCGGCCAGCGCCGCCAGCTGCACCCGGTTGTTGACGCCGGCGACCAGCGCGGAGTCGTCGACGTGCTGGGCGGCCACCACCCGCCCGGCGTCGCGCACGATGCCGACGACGTCGGTGAGGTAGCGCTCGTGCTGAGCGTTGTCGGAGCCCAGCCGGTTCAGCGCCCAGCGCAGCACGGCCACGTCGAAGGCGTACACCCCGGCGTTGACCTCGCGGATCTGCCGCTGCGAGGCGGTGGCGTCGGCCTGCTCGACGATCGCGATGACCTCACCGTCCTGGGTGCGCAGGATGCGCCCGTAGCCGGTGGGGTCGGCCAGCGTGGTGGTCAGCACCGTCACCGCCGCCGGCGCGGCGCGGTGCGCGGTGAGCAGCCCGGTCAAGGTGCCCGCATCCAGCAGCGGGGTGTCCCCGGAGGTCACGATCACCACCCCGTCGAAGTCCTCCGGCAGCGCGGCCAGCCCGCACTGGGCGGCGTGCCCGGTGCCCAGCTGCTGATCTTGCACCGCGACGTCGACACCGCGGCCCAGGTCGGCGGCGAGCTCGGCGACCACCGGGGCGATGCGCTCCCGGTCGTGGCCGAGCACCACCGCCAGGTGGGTGGGGGCGGTCGCGGCGATCGAGTGCAGCGCGTGGGCGAGCATCGAGCGCCCGGCCAGGGTGTGCAGCACCTTGGGGGTGTCGGAGGCCATCCGGGTGCCGGCCCCGGCGGCCAGCACCAGCACCGCGGTCTCGTCGTGGCGTGTCATCGAACCTCCCAGCCTGCCGGGGGCGCGGACCCCTCGGCGGTCGGCGCGCCTGCCCGCTGTGCTCAGCGTGTCCAGGGTGTCACTGTGGGTGCCCGTCCACCAAAGTCGCGGTGGACCGGCCCGGTCTCGCGCCGACCACCGGCGGCGCGGGGAGCTCCGTCGCCAGGACTCGAACCTGAACTCTCAGAACCAAAATCTGATGTGCTGCCGATTACACCACGACGGACCGCATGACGGATCGCACCAGGAACTCTATCGGAGCCGATACGCTGGGTGCCGTGGCCGCACCGGAGAAGGAGGGCCGGGCCCCGCGGGCCCGGATGACCGGCAGCGAGCGGCGTCGCCAGCTCATCGACATCGCCCGCTCGCTGTTCGCCGAACGCGGCTACGACGGCACCTCGATCGAGGAGATCGCCCAACGCGCCCAGGTCTCCAAACCGGTGGTCTACGAGCATTTCGGCGGCAAGGAAGGCCTGTATGCGGTGGTGGTGGACCGGGAGATGTCCGCGCTGCTCGACGGCATCACCTCGTCGCTGACCAACAACCGTTCCCGGGTGCGGGTGGAGCGGGTGGCGCTGGCGCTGCTCACCTACGTCGAGGAGCGCACCGACGGGTTCCGGATCATGATCCGCGACTCCCCGGCGGCGATCAACGCCGGCACCTACTCCAGCCTGCTCAACGACGCGGTCAGCCAGGTCGCCTCGATCCTGGCCGGTGACTTCGCCCGCCGCGGCCTGGACCCCGAACTGGCCCCGCTGTACGCCCAGGCGCTGGTCGGCTCGGTGTCGATGACCGCCCAGTGGTGGCTCGACGCCCGCGAGCCGAAGAAAGAGGTGGTGGCCGCCCACCTGGTCAACCTGGTGTGGAACGGGCTGACCCATCTGGAGGCCGACCCGGTGCTGCAGGACGATTGATCCGGGCGGCGGGGCCGCCGCGGTGCGGTTCGTCTCCGTGTACACCTACTGTGGCGGTGGTCACCCGCTTTTGGCCACTGCCGCAACGTAAATCGCGGCGCATACAATGACGCCAATGACCTCCCCGGGGCAGCCCAGCCCAGCGACCCCGCTCGCCGGCCTGGTGGAGCTGGCGCTGGCCGCGCCGGTGTTCACCGGGCTGACCGAGACCGCCGCGGCCGGGCCCGCACGCCTGGACCTGGTCGGACCGGCCAGCGCGCGGCCGTTCGTCGCGGCCGCACTCGCCCGGGCCACCCCGCTGCTGGTGGTCACCGCCACCGGCCGCGAAGCCGACGACCTCACCGCCGAGCTGCGTGCGGTGCTCGGCGACGCCGCCGCGCTGTTCCCGTCCTGGGAGACCCTGCCGCACGAGCGGCTCTCCCCCGGGGTCGACACCGTCGGGGCGCGCATGCTGGTGCTGCGCCGGCTGGCCCACCCGCACGATCCGGCCCTGGGCCCGCCGCTTCAGGTGGTGGTGACCACCGCGCGTTCGCTGCTGCAGCCGATGGCCGCCGGGCTCGGCGACATCGAGCCGGTCACCGTGCGGGTCGGCGCCGAGGTGCCGTTCGAGGCGGTCATCGCCCGGCTGGTGGAACTGGCCTACACCCGGGTCGACATGGTCGGCCGGCGCGGCGAGTTCGCGGTGCGCGGCGGCATCCTCGACGTGTTCGCGCCGACCGCCGAACACCCGGTGCGCATCGAGTTCTGGGGCGACGAGGTCACCGAAATGCGGTTGTTCGCCGTGGCCGACCAGCGGTCGATCCCCGACATCGAGGTCGACACGCTCGTCGCGGTGCCGTGCCGCGAGTTGCTGCTCACCGCCGAGGTGCGCGCCCGCGCGGCCGAGCTGGCCGGCGCCCACCGGTCCTCCGGCGACACGTCGATCACCGGCGGGGTCGGCGACCTGCTGGCCAAACTGGGCGAGGGCATCCCCGCCGACGGCATGGAGGCGCTGCTGCCGGTGCTGCGCCCCGACGCGTTGACCCTGCTCACCGGCGAGCTGCCGGCCGGGGCCGCGGTGCTGGTCTGCGACCCGGAGAAGGTCCGCACCCGCGCGGGCGACCTGATCGCCACCGGACGGGAGTTCTTGGAGGCCTCCTGGTCGGTGGCCGCCCTCGGCGCCGACGCGCCGATCGACGTCGAACAGCTCGGCGGATCCGGGTTCGCCGAGCTCGCCGAGGTGAGCGCCGCCGCCGAGGCCGGCGGACACCGGTGGTGGACGCTGAACCAGCTGCACGATCCCGACGCGACCGAACTCGACGTGCGCGCCGCGCCCACCGCCCAGGACCGCCACGGCGGGCTGAGCGGCCTCGAGGCGCTGTTCGCGATGCTGCGCGGCCACATCGCCACCGGCGGGGTGGCCGCGGTGGTCACCCCCGGCATCGGCACCGCCCGGCGCACCGTGGAGCAACTCAGCGAATCCGACACTCCCGCAACCGTGTTGGAGCCCGGTGTCACCCCGGCACCGGGGGCGGTGGCGGTGCTCGCCGGCCCCCTGCACGACGGGCTGATCGTCCCCGGCGCCGAGCTGGTCATCCTCACCGAGGCCGACCTGACCGGCAACCGCGCCACCGCCCCGACCGGCAAACGGCTGGCCGCCAAGCGCCGCAACACCGTCGACCCGCTGGCGCTGAGCGCCGGCGACCTGGTCGTCCACGACCAGCACGGCATCGGCAAGTTCGTCGAGATGACCGAACGCACCGTCGGCGGGGCGCGCCGCGAATACGTGGTGCTCGAGTACGCCTCGGCCAAACGCGGCGGCGGCACCGACAAGCTCTACGTGCCGATGGACTCCCTCGACCAGCTCTCCCGCTACGTCGGCGGGCAGGCCCCGGCGCTGTCGCGGCTCGGCGGCAGCGACTGGGCCAACACCAAGACCAAGGCGCGGCGCGCGGTCGCCGAGATCGCCACCGAACTGGTCGCGCTCTACGCCAAACGCCAGGCCGCCCCCGGCCACGCGTTCGCCGCGGACAGCCCCTGGCAGGCCGAGATGGAAGACGCGTTCGGGTTCACCGAGACCGTCGACCAGCTCACCGCGATCACCGACGTCAAGGCCGACATGGAGAAACCGGTGCCGATGGACCGGGTGATCTGCGGCGACGTGGGCTACGGCAAGACCGAGATCGCGGTGCGTGCGGCGTTCAAGGCCGTGCAGGACGGCAGACAGGTCGCGGTGCTGGTGCCCACCACGCTGCTGGCCGACCAGCACCTGCAGACGTTCACCGAGCGGATGGCCGGCTTCCCGGTCACCGTCGAGGGGCTGTCGCGGTTCACCGACGCCGCGGCGTCGCGCGCAACGATCGACGGGATGGCCGACGGGTCGGTCGACATCGTGATCGGCACCCACCGGCTGCTGCAGACCGGGGTGCGCTGGAAGGACCTCGGGCTGATCATCGTCGACGAGGAGCAGCGCTTCGGCGTCGAGCACAAGGAGCACATCAAGGCGTTGCGCAGCCACGTCGACGTGCTGACGATGAGCGCCACCCCCATCCCGCGCACCCTGGAGATGAGCCTGGCCGGCATCCGGGAGATGTCGACGATCCTCACCCCGCCCGAGGAGCGCTACCCGGTGCTCACCTACGTCGGGGCCCACGACGACAAGCAGATCGCCGCGGCGCTGCGCCGCGAACTGCTGCGCGACGGGCAGGCGTTCTACGTGCACAACCGGGTGCGTTCGATCGACGAGGCCGCCGCTCGGGTGCGCGCGCTGGTCCCGGAGGCCCGGGTGGCCGTGGCCCACGGTCAGATGCCCGAGGACCTGCTGGAATCGACCGTGCAGGCGTTCTGGAACCGCGAACACGACATCCTGGTGTGCACCACGATCGTCGAGACCGGGCTAGACATCTCCAACGCCAACACCCTGGTCGTCGAACGGGCCGACACCTTCGGGCTCGCCCAGCTGCATCAGCTGCGCGGCCGGGTGGGCCGGGGCCGTGAACGCGGCTACGCCTACTTTCTGTACCCGCGGGAGAGCCCGCTGACCGAGACCGCCCACGACCGGCTGGCCACCATCGCCCAGAACAACGAGCTGGGCGCCGGCATGGCGGTGGCGATGAAGGACCTGGAGATCCGCGGGGCCGGCAACGTGCTCGGTGTCGAACAGTCCGGGCACGTCGCCGGGGTCGGGTTCGACCTGTACGTGCGGCTGGTCGGCGAGGCCGTGGAGGCCTACCGCGCCGCCGCCGACGGGCAGACCGTGGTCACCGAGGAACCCAAGGAGGTGCGCATCGACCTGCCGGTGGACGCCCACCTGCCACCGGACTACATCGACAGCGACCGGCTGCGCCTGGAGGCCTACCGGCGGCTGGCCGCCGCCGCAGACGACACCGCGGTCGCCGGGGTCGTCGAGGAGCTGATCGACCGGTACGGGCCGCTGCCCACCCCGGCGCGGCTGCTGGTGGCGGTGGCCCGGCTGCGGCTGCTCTGCCGCGGCCACGGGGTCACCGAGGTCGCGACGGTCTCGGAGACCACGCTGCGGCTGGCCCCGGTGGTGCTGCCGGACTCCGCGCAGGTGCGGCTCAAACGGGTCTACCCGGGGGCGCGGTACCGGGCCACCACCGCCACCGTGGCGGTGCCGATCCCGCGGGCCGGCTCCGGTGTCGGCGCGCCACGGCTGCGGGATCTGGAGTTGGTGCAGATGGTCGCCGATCTGCTCACCGCGTTGGACGGCAAACCGGCCGGCTCGGTTGATATAACCGCGGAGAGCGTCCGGGCCGGATCCGGGGGCGCCGGAGAGGGGTAGCCGAGCATGACGGTCGTGCTGGTCGACGCGGCCCGCCCCCTGCTGGTGCCGGTGCAGGCCGCCGGCCTGCTGATCGCCGAGGTCGCCTACACCGAGGAACTGGCCGCGGTGGCCGCGCTGCTGCCCGCCGCGCACCCGGTGGGTGTGCGCCCGGACGCCGCGACCCTGATCTCGTCGCGGCCCACCCATCCGGCGGTGACGGCCCGGCTGGCCGCCGGTGCGACCCTGATCGCCGCACCGGAGTCACCCCGCGGCGCCCGGCTGCTCGACGCGGTCGCGGTGATGGACCGGCTGCGCACCGACGGGGCGTGGGAACGGGAGCAGACCCACGCCTCGCTGCGGCGGTTCCTGCTGGAGGAGACCTACGAGCTGTTCGACGCCGTCGACGGCGGTGACCCCGACGAGCTGCGCGGCGAACTCGGCGATGTGTTGCTGCAGGTGCTTTTTCACGCCCGTATCGCCGAAGAGGAGAGCAGGCAGCCGTTCGACATCGATGACGTCGCCGACGCGCTGGTCGACAAACTGCACAACCGCTCAGCGAATGTCCTTGCCGGACAATCCGTGTCACGAATCGAACAGATCGCCCAGTGGGAGAAGAACAAAGCCGTTGAACGCGAACGGCTCTCGATTCTCGACGATGTCCCCACCGCTCAGCCGGCGTTGGCGCTGGCGCAGAAGGTGGCGCACCGTGCCCGGCGGGCCGGTGTGCCCGAGGAGCTGATCCCCGACGCGTTGCGCGTGGTGCACCTCGACGACGGCCTCGACGCCGAGGTGCGGCTGCGCTCGGCGGTGCTGGCGTTCGGTGACCGGGTACGCCACGCCGAGCAGCGGATCGCCGCGCGCCCCGGCGCCCCTGACGCCGCGCGCGCGCCGATCAGCGCCGCCGAGTGGCGCTCCGCCTGGCCGAGCGAGTCCGCCACGCCGTCACCGCGGCCGCCGCAACCAGCGCCGTCACCCAGACCCCGGCCTGGGCCACCGTCGGCGTCGGGGTGAGGGCGAAGACCTGCCGCAGTGTGGCGCCGGGCGGCGACCACCAGCCGGCCCAGCCCAGGGTGTCGAACGCCCGGTGGGCGCCCCCGGGCCAGAAGCCGCCGTGCTGCAGGCCCCCGACACCCGCCGACAGGGCGCCGGCCGCCACCAGCGCCCCGACGGCCCCGGTGGCCGCGGAGCGCCCCCGACGGGGCCCCAGGCGCAGCCCGGCCACACCGAGCAGCCCGGCCGCGGCGGCCGCGACGACCCCCAGGGCCACCCCGGCCAGCGGCCACACGGCACCGGGGCCGGTGTAGCCGCCCAGATCCCACGCCGCGGCCACCGCGGCGCGCCCGGCCACCACCAGCCCCACCAGGGCCAACACCGCGCCCCGGCGGGCGCGCGGACAGACCAGCACCGCCGACAGGGCGATCCCGCTGAGCAGAGCGGCCACCGCGACCACGCCGGCGCCGGCCCGGTCGGTGAGCGGCACCGCCCGGGCCGCCAGGGCGAGCCCGGCGCCGCCGGGCACGGCGGCCCCGGCGCCCGCGGCGAGTCGGCGCACCCCGCCGCGGCGGTCCGGGCCGGGCACCAGCGCGGCGATCACCGCGAGCGCCACCGCCGTGCCCGCCGCGACCCGCACCCCGATCAGCACGCCCGCGACCAGCGCCGACGCGAGCGGCGCGGGGGACGGGCCGAGAACGGTCGCAACCATCGCGAAGATCCTTGGTCGGGGGCGGCAGCGAGGTGAGCAGGGCCGGGCTCGCAGGCCGACGCTATACCCTCGCGTAGCGAGGGAGGCCGGCTTCAGGCCGTGGGACCATGGTCCGGGCAAAAAGGGGCGTAAGGGAGTTCTGTGTCGACGGTGCGTTGGCTGCGGGTGGTCGCCGTCCTGGTCGTGACGGTGCTGCTCCTGGTGTTCAGCTGCTCGTGGCAGCTGAGCTCCCGGCTGCCCGAGGGGGTGCCCCCGCCGCACGGCGACCCGGTCCCGCCGATCAACACCTACGCCGAGGGACGCGGGGCCGACCAACTCTCCGACTGGGCCGCCGAACGTGCCGAACGGCTCAACATCCCCG
>Ga0209487_1001803_pt1 | contig 17755 bp, 15 predicted proteins | sample Poulit2012_FD_187524 | JGI IMG/M metagenome (GOLD analysis project Ga0209487, IMG submission 187524) | Agricultural soil microbial communities from Georgia to study Nitrogen management - Poultry litter 2012 (SPAdes) (version 2) | ecosystem: Environmental > Terrestrial > Soil > Agricultural land...
TCGCCTGGATTTGATCGTTATTTCGTACCGACAGTATTTAATAGTACAGAGAAAAAGTGGGTAATCGACATCCAACATGAGGCGATAAAGCAATATAGTCATCTGATGAATTGGGATGAAATCGTGATGGAAGGTTACTGTATTTTAAACCCGGAGGCAAAAGCATTTCAAAAAACGAATTGTTTTGTACCTAATTTGAATGACATTATTAGCTATGCACAGATGGCAGAGAAAATGTTTCATCTACCTATTTTTTACATTGAATATAGTGGTACATATGGCGACCCGAACGTTGTAAAAGAAGTGAAACGAGTTCTATCGGAGACGAGACTGTTTTACGGTGGTGGCATTACGACGAAGGAAGAAGCGAAAGAAATGAAACAGTATGCTGATACGATCGTCGTCGGAAATAGTATATATACTCATTTTACGGAGGCTTTAGCGACGGTAAAAGCTGTTAAAAAGGGGAATAATAAATAATGGAAATCGATTTGCTTGCTCGTTTAAATGAACGACAAAAAGAAGCGGTGATCGCGACAGAAGGTCCACTACTTATTATGGCTGGGGCAGGGAGTGGGAAAACACGCGTTTTAACGCATCGAATTGCATACTTATTAGATGAAAAGTCTGTAGCACCGCGGAACATTTTAGCAATTACATTTACGAATAAAGCAGCTCGTGAAATGAAAGATCGTGTCGTTCATCTCGTCGGAAAAGAAAGTGAACATATATGGATATCGACATTTCACTCACTCTGTGTTCGTATTCTTCGTCACGATATCGACCGAATAGGCTATTCAAAAAACTTCTCCATTTTAGACAGTGCGGATCAATTATCTGCGATGAAACAAGTGTTAAAAGAACTCAATATCGACCCGAAACAGTTTGATCCGCGAGCGATGATCCATCAAATAAGTAACGCAAAAAATGAATTAATTACACCAAAACAAGCGTTACAACGTGCGAACGGGTATTTTGAGCGGCAAGTAGCGGAAATTTACGATGCGTATCAGGCGACATTACGTAGAAATAATGCGCTCGATTTCGATGACCTTATTATGGAGACGATCCATCTATTTCGTCGTGTACCTGAAATATTAGAACATTACCAATATCGTTTTCAATATATTCACGTCGATGAGTACCAAGATACGAATGACGCGCAATATACGTTAATAAAACTGTTAGCGGAAAAATACGAAAACGTCTGTGTTGTCGGTGACTCAGATCAATCCATTTATCGTTGGCGTGGCGCAAATATCGCTAACATTTTATCGTTTGAAAAAGATTACCCGAATGCAAAAACGATCATCCTCGAACAAAATTATCGTTCGACGAAAACAATTCTCGATGCTGCGAATAACGTTATTCAGCATAATAAAACGCGAAAACCGAAAAAACTGTGGACGAATAATGAAGAAGGAAAGAAAATAACGTATTTTAAAGGTGCAACAGAACGTGAAGAAGCGTTATTTGTCACAGAAACAATTCAACAATTAATCGACGATGGGACGTACAATGCACAAGATATAGCTATATTATATCGTACGAATGCTCAATCCCGAACACTTGAGGAAACACTTATGAAAGCAGGTGTTCAGTATCAAATTGTCGGGGGTTTACGATTTTACGATCGCCGCGAAATTAAAGATATTATTGCGTACTTACGCCTTATTACGAACGAAGCGGACGATATTAGTTTTATGCGTATCGTTAATGTGCCGAGAAGAGGAATCGGACCGTCTACGCTCGAAAAACTGCAAATGTACGCAATGGAACATGAGCTTTCGCTTTTTCAAGCGACACAAGAAATAGAACAAGTCGGTTTAGCGACACGAGCGCGAAATGCACTTACTCAATTTCGTTCTTTAATGGAAACGTTCATGGAGCAACAACAGTTTTTAACGGCGACAGATATGGTAGAAGAAGTATTAACTCGAACAGAATATCGGGAAATGATTCGTCGTGAACCGAAATTAGAAGCGGAAAGTCGTCTTGAAAACATCGAAGAATTTAAAACGGTAACGCAACAATTTGAACAGACGGCAGAAGAAGATACATCACTCATTGCATTTTTAACCGATTTAGCGCTCATTTCCGATATTGATTCGCTCGATGATGAAGAAGTACCGGAAGATGCGATTACGTTAATGACGCTCCATTCCGCAAAAGGGCTAGAGTTTCCGGTCGTATTTTTAGTTGGATTGGAAGAAAATATTTTTCCACATAGTCGCTCGATGCTCGATGATGAGGAGATGGAAGAAGAACGTCGATTAGCATACGTCGGTATTACACGAGCGGAAAAAGAGTTGTATGTGACCCACGCACATATGCGCACGTTATACGGGCAAACACACTTTCACCCGATTAGCCGATTTATACAAGAAATACCGGATGAATTGATCGATCGTCCGTATGAAAAAGACGAATCATCTGCAGAAAGTAATCGTCCGCACGTTGCGTACAAGGACGGTCGGAATGAACGAAGACGAATAGGTCCGCGCAAACAGGCACGAAAAACGGTGCCATCTGGTGCAGAAAATGTCGCGTGGAAAGTTGGCGATAAAGCGAACCATAAAAAGTGGGGAGTCGGTACGATTGTTCGTGTCCAAGGTACGGGTGATGATGTCGAGTTGGACGTCGCTTTCCCTGCACCAGTCGGAATTAAACGATTACTAGCGAAATTTGCACCGATTACGAAACGATGAGGTGTTGAATATGAAAAAAAAGCAAGTACGAAATGAAATAGAAACGTTAGTCGAACGGTTGAACCGTTATGCATATGAATATTATGTGTTAGATCAACCGACGGTACCTGATGCGACGTACGACGAGCTCTTCCATGAACTTGTAAGTTTGGAGGAACAATACCCGGAATTTATCGTACCGCATTCGCCAACGCAACGTGTCGGTGCAGAACCGCTCGATGCGTTTGAAAAAGTGACGCACGAAGTACCGATGTTAAGTTTAGGTAATGCATTTAATGAACAAGAGTTGCGTGATTTTGATCGCCGTGTTCGCACTAGTTTAAGCGAAGAAGTAGCGTACGTATGTGAATTAAAAATCGATGGACTTGCGATTACGCTCCTATATGAAGATGGTAAATTAGTCCGCGGTGCAACTCGTGGTGATGGGCAAGTCGGAGAAGATATTACGAGTAACTTACGCACGATCAAAAGTGTGCCATTAACGATTACTGAAACACGAAAACTAGAAGTTCGCGGCGAAGCGTACATGCCGGAACACTCCTTTTTCGAATTGAACAAAGAACGTGAAAGAAAAGGCGAGGCACTTTTCGCTAATCCACGTAATGCCGCTGCAGGTTCACTTCGACAATTAGACCCGCGCATTGCCGCGAAGCGAAATTTAGACTTGTTTTTATTTGGTTACGGTGTGTGGGAAGTTGACGAATTAACGAAACATAGCGAACGTTTACGTTATTTGCAGGAACTCGGTTTTAAAATAAATAAAGAATGGAAATTATGTCATTCCATTGATGACGTCATGACGTTTGTACAAACGTGGACGGAAAAACGAGCACAACTGCCGTACGACATCGATGGAATTGTCATAAAAGTAGACGATTTAACACAACAAGAGAAACTCGGTTTTACTGCACGAACGCCACGCTGGGCAATTGCATACAAGTTTCCAGCACAAGAAGCGACGACAACGATTGACGATATTGAACTAAGCGTTGGGCGAACAGGAGTTGTGACACCGACGGCTATTTTAAAGCCTGTTTTTGTTGATGGTTCGACTGTCGGGCGCGCAACGTTACATAACGCCGACCAAATTCGTGCGCTAGACATTCGGATCGGTGATACAGTCGTCATAAAAAAAGCAGGTGATATTATTCCGAAAGTCGTTCGTGTGATAAAAGAAGAACGCACAGGAGACGAAAAGCCATATGAAATGCCCGAGCGGTGCCCGGCATGTCATTCAGAACTCGTCCATATTGATGAAGAAGTTGCACTTCGTTGTATAAATCCGAACTGTCCAGCGCAAGTAAAAGAAGGGTTAATTCATTTCGTCTCGCGTGATGCGATGAATATAGACGGTCTCGGTGAAAAAGTAATCGAACAACTTTTCCGCGAACAGCTCGTTACATCGATTGATGACTTATATCGACTTGAAAAGGAAATGTTACTACCATTAGAAAGAATGGGTGAAAAGTCGGCGACAAATTTAATAAACGCAATCGAACAATCGAAGCAAAATTCGTTAGAAAAACTGCTTTTTGGTCTTGGCATTCGCCATATTGGAGCAAAAGCCGCCCAAATTTTAGCCGCCCATTTTAAAACGATTGATCAAATAAAAAAAGCGACGTACGAAGAGCTCGTCTCAATTGATGAAATCGGTGAAAAAATGGCTGCCGCGATAGTACAATACTTCCGGGAAGATAAAGTGCGCGACTTGATCAACGAACTAAAAGAGCTAGGGGTCAATACGACATACATTGGAAGAGAAGAAGCAGCAAGCGGTGAGCAAGTTTTTGCCAATAAAACGGTCGTCTTAACGGGACGTTTAGAAAGTTTCACCCGAAAGGAAGCGAAAGAGTTAATTGAAATGGAAGGTGGAAAGGTAACGAGTAGCGTAAGTAAAAATACGGATCTCGTTATCGCTGGAGAAGCAGCAGGTTCAAAATATGACCAAGCGACAAAGCTCGGCGTTGAAATATGGGATGAAGCACAATTTACTGAAGCCGTGAAAGGAGTGGGAAAATGAACCGTTTAGTAGTGAGCGTATTAATTGCACTCCTTTTATTAGCAAGTTGTTCGCAACAGAAGCAAGAAGACCTCGTGCAACCGGAAGAAAGTGAGAGTACGACGCAACCGTCGATTATCCCGAGCTATTCCTTATCGGAAGATCAATATAAAATGGTCTTACCGTACAAGCCGAGTGAAGCACGTGGTGCCATTACGAACCAAATAACGAATCGTGTCGATATCGATGAGTTAGAACAAGGATTGAGACGTCATTCGACAGCTGTATTCGATCCGGAAAAATACGTCTTTGAAGAAGGTCAATATTTAAGTACCGACGCGATTTATGAATTAATCGACTCATTAAATCCACAACTAGAGGAGAAAGGATCAAAAGAGGAGGATATTAAAGAACATCGGAATAATCCACGTATTTTCTCGCATGTTTTAGAGCAAAACTTTTTACAAAGAAAAGACGATAACACAGTCGAGCTCGTCGGAATTTCGATCGGCATTGCTTTGAAGTCTGTTTATCGTTTTACAGTTGAAACTGGTGGAGATTACTATTACGAAGACATATCGAAGTCGGAAGCACTAGAGGAAGGGAAACGAATTGCTGGAGTTGTTGCCGAACACTTGCGGGAGATAGAGGGGTTAGAAGAAGTGCCGATCATGTTTGCACTTTTCCAAGAAGAAAAGCAATCATCTCCTGTTCCAGGCAGTTTTATAGCAAAAACGACCGTTGCGGAAGGTTCAACGGAGTTAGGGAAATGGGAAACGATCAATGAAGAAAACGTTCTTTTCCCATCCAATGAAGCGAAGAAGAACTATAACGATGATTATCAACAAGTAAAAACATTTAGTGATAAAATCGCAACCTTTTTCCCGAATTATGTCGGTATTGCCGGCAAAGGATTTTATGTAGATCAAAACTTAACACAACTGACGATTGAAGTTCCAATTGAATTTTACGGAAAAGGAGAAGTTGTCGGTTTCACACAATATACGTACGGTCTCGTGAAAGAAATATTCCCAAATTATTACGATATAGAAGTAAGTGTAACGTCTGCCGACGGTCCAGAAAGTTTAATCGTTCGTAAAGCTGGTGAAGACGAACCGACTGTTCATATATACCATTAATCGAAGAGGCTTGGACAAAATCTTGATAAAAACGGAGTTCAAAGATGGACTCCGTTTTTCACTTATGTAAAGCGTCTTGCGGTAACTTTTGTGGAACAATTGTCACTCGTGGAACCCGCCACGGAAAGGTTTTTTGTTAAAACTATTCATAAGAATGAGCTCTTTGATAAAAAGTTCCGGTGCCGAAGCGCTTCAATGAATAAGGCGAGAACAAACGGTGATAAAAGGGATAGCGGTGAGTTTTTCCAATATCCCTTTTAAATTTGGACGTAACGAATTTCAGCGCTACAAAACTCTATTTTATATTCGCTTATCTAAGATTAGTTTTGTCCCATCCTCATCTATTGTGTATCATTCACAAAGGATGTCTACTTAATTATGGATAACCCATATTGTCCTTGAAGCATACGTATTTTATACTAGAAATAGATACTTCTCCCATTATTTAACTTATAGTATAGACAGCGACTCGTTTCCTATGTACAATCGACATAAAGAGCGAACTCTAAATCGTTTAGGGGAGAAGAAAATGGCAATACGTGAACAAATTTTTCAACTTACTGATGTGCATGAAATTGTCGAACATATTAGTGAGGCAATTCAGAAGTCGATCATTTTAGAGAACTTAGACTTTGAACTAATCGCTTACAGTTCACCAGATGTGCTACTGTTTGATTCGATTCAACAGTCGACGATATTAACGAAAAGATGTCCGCTATTCGTCATTGAACGACTGAAAAAAGAAGGAATCGTCGAACAAATAAAGCGGAAAAGTGAACCGATCCGCTTGCAACCGATGGAAGATATTCAATTTACGCAGCGTGTCGTCGTCGGCTTAAAACATAATGGAAAGCTACACGGTTGTTTATGGATTTATGAAACGGAACAATTAAATGAAGAAGAATGGTCACTATTAACAGATGTTGCTCCTCACCTTGGAAAAATATTGTTTCATGAGACAAAACGAGAAGAGACGAATTTACAATCTGTTCTTTGGAAAATTTTAAATGACGAATACGCGACAGAATCGGAATTGTACGATGCAACGAATTACGTTTCATACACGATACCATCACACTTTTCCGTCCTCATTGCTTCTGTGAAAGATCCTAATTACATATCTATCTTAACAACGATGAAACATAAAATGATGGAAGACAATATCGCATACTATTTAGGTAGTGGAACAGAAATAATCGGAATCATTGGCGGTAAAAGTATAAATGAAGTAACCGATTTGTTAGCTACATATAAAAATAAATTAGAAGCTACGTTAACTGATGACGAAAGAAAAGTTACATTTATCGGAAGTGGTAATGTATATTCTGATGTTCAGAACATACGAAAAAGTTATTTAGAAGCACTCGAAGTAATTGAAATGATGTTTTTTTTAAACGTCGAACAAGTCTCTTGTTCATATCAAGAACTAGGGATTTATCGTTATATAAAACTAATGTATGAAAAAAACATAAATGACGAATATTATAACGAGAAAATAGTGCAACTAATGCTTAACGATAAAAGGAATAATTCTGAATTAGTAAAAACACTTTGGTTTTATTTGAAAAATAATTGTCGCACCGGAATGACAGCACAAGAGCTATTTATCCACCCGAACACACTGACATATCGAATTAAACAGATTGAAGAAATTGCAAATATTAATTTCGATGATGCACACGAACGAGTTGAACTTTATTCGCAACTTATTGCCTTGTATCACATACCGAATTATTACAAACATTATGAAAGACATGTAAATAGAGATTACACATAATCTTTTCAGGGTATTTCATTTATATAACTACGTATAAGGAGGCTACTTGGGATGGTAGTACAATATAAACATGAACCATTTACCGATTTTACAATGGAAGAAAATAGACGTCAAATGGAAGAAGCGTTAAAGAAAGTAGAAGCCGAGCTTGGTGGCGAGTACCCACTTATTATTAATGGGGAACGTATTACAACAGAAGAAAAAATTGTTTCTGTGAACCCAGCAAATAAAGAAGAAGTGGTCGGTTACGTATCAAAAGCGAATAAAGAACTTGCAGAAAAAGCGATGCAAGTAGCAGATGAGACGTTTGAATGGTGGCGTAAGTCTGATCCGAGAGTGCGCGCAGATATATTATTCCGTGCAGCAGCGATCGTCCGTAGACGTAAGCACGAATTTAGCGCATTATTAGTCAAAGAAGGCGGGAAGCCGTGGAACGAAGCAGATGCAGATACGGCTGAAGCGATCGACTTTATGGAATATTACGGAAGACAAATGATCAAACTAAAGGACGGTATTCCAGTTGAAAGTCGTCCAATAGAACGAAATCAATTCCACTATATCCCGCTTGGAGTCGGTGTTGTCATTTCACCGTGGAACTTCTTATTTGCGATTATGGCAGGTACGACAGTTGCGGCGATGGTTACTGGAAATACAGTTTTATTAAAACCAGCAAGCGCCACACCAGTTATCGCGTATAAATTTATGGAAGTGTTAGAAGAAGCGGGCTTACCAAAAGGGGTTATAAATTACGTCCCTGGACCAGGTAGCGAAGTAGGAGACTATTTAGTTGATCACCCACGTACACGGTTCGTTAGCTTTACTGGATCACGTGAAGTTGGCACACGTATTTTCGAACGTGCAGGTATCGTTCACGAAGATAAAGGCCAGAAGTGGTTAAAACGTACCATTATTGAAATGGGTGGAAAAGATACAATTGTTGTCGATAGTGAAGCTGATTTAGAATTAGCGGCACAATCGATCGTAAAATCTGCATTCGGTTTTTCAGGACAGAAATGTTCGGCTTGTTCCCGTGCCGTTATTGTAGAAGATGTGTATGACATCGTGAAAAACCGCGTTGTAGAATTAGCTCAAGAAATGAAAGCAGGCGACCCTGCGACGAATGAATATTTCACAGGACCTGTCATCGACCAAGCAGCATACGATAAAATTATGCGCTATATCGAAATTGGGAAAAAAGAAGGGAAATTACTCGCTGGTGGCGTAGGTGATGATTCAACAGGTTGGTTCATTCAACCGACAGTATTTGCCGATGTCGATCCAGAAGCAGTTATCATGCAAGAGGAGATTTTTGGACCAGTCGTTGCACTAACGAGTGCGAAAGACTTCGATGAAGCAATTGACATTGCAAACAACACGGACTACGGTTTAACAGGTGCAGTCATTTCTAACAACCGTGAACATATCGAACAAGCACGTGAAGATTTCCATGTCGGTAACCTTTACTTTAACCGTGGCTGTACAGGTGCGATCGTCGGTTACCAACCGTTTGGCGGATTCAACATGTCAGGAACGGATTCAAAAGCCGGTGGTCCAGACTATTTAATTCAGCATATGCAAGGAAAGACTACTTCAGAAATGTTTTAGTTAGTTACGACAAAACTGCCTCACAATGTATTTTACAAAATGTCGGGGCAGTTTTGTTTACCTACATGTCTAAATGATACATGCTTTTTAGTTTATTTTATAAAACTGAAATGAAAGCGCTGTTAGTATTACGTTATTTTTTAGAAAATTTGCAAAAAGGCATGTATAATTCATGCAAAGGGGGTGGAATGATGGAATATGCAATTTCGGGAAGTTCGTTGTTTTGGTTGTTCGTCCCAATGCCGTTATTAATTCTATTATCAATAATTACAATGTTTACGGAAAGGGTGAAGTAAATTGAACACAGCAACAGTTGTTACATTTTTAGTGTATTTAGTTGGAATGCTCATTATCGGTATCGTTATGTATCGCAGAACAGCGGATTTATCTGACTTCGTATTAGGTGGCCGTTCTCTCGGACCGGCAGTAGCGGCGCTTAGTGCCGGAGCATCCGATATGAGTGGTTGGCTCATGTTAGGATTACCAGGTGCAATTTACGTCTCTGGTATATCAGAATCGTGGATTGCGATTGGACTTGCAATCGGTGCATATTTAAACTGGCAATTTATCGCAAAAAGGCTGCGTGTTTATACGGAAGTTTCGAACAACGCAATTACAATTCCGGATTTTTTAGAAAACCGTTTCAAAGACTCATCGCGTGTATTACGTGTCATCTCAGCACTTGTTATTTTAATATTCTTTACGTTTTACACTTCTTCCGGAATGGTGGCAGGTGCAAAGCTATTTGAAGCATCTTTTGGCCTATCCTATCAACTTGCACTTTGGATCGGTGTGATCGTCGTTGTTTCCTATACGTTTTTAGGAGGATTTTTAGCAGTTGTTTGGACAGACTTCGTACAAGGTTCCTTAATGCTTTTAGCCTTGATCGTCGTTCCAATCATTGCAGTGAGTCAAATTGGTGGTTGGAATGAAGCAGTGCAAGCGGTAGGTAACATTAATCCTGACCATTTAAGTATGGTAAAAGGGGTCGGTATCATCGCGATCATTTCCTCTATCGCTTGGGGATTAGGGTATTTCGGACAGCCACACATTATCGTTCGTTTTATGGCATTAAAATCCGCTAAAGACGTACCGACTGCCCGATTTATCGGTACGACGTGGATGATCTTAGGTCTTTACGGTGCGATCTTTACAGGTTTTGCTGGACTAGCTTATGTCGCTTCACAAGATGCTTCTATTTTTACAGCAATCGGAATGAACGTCGTTACGGATGGTGGCGTGCAAATGTTAGATGACCCGGAGAAAATATTTATTGTATTCTCACAAATATTATTCCACCCGGTTGTAGCAGGAATTTTACTTGCAGCGATTTTATCGGCAATTATGAGTACAATTGACTCGCAATTACTCGTATCTTCCTCTGCAGTAGCGGAAGACTTTTACAAAGCGATTTTCCGTCGTGAGGCAACGGATATGGAGCTCGTTTGGGTAGGCCGTATCGCAACGATCGTTATTGCACTTATCGCAGCAGTTATTGCAATTAATCCAGAAGCGACCGTGCTAGAACTCGTCAGTTATGCGTGGGCTGGATTTGGGGCTGCGTTCGGTCCGACGATTATTTTGTCCCTATTCTGGAAGCGGATTACACGTAATGGTGCGTTAGCAGGTATTATCGTCGGTGCCGTTACCGTTATTATTTGGGGAGACTTCTTATCCGGTGGGATTTTCGATCTATATGAAATTGTACCAGGATTTTTGCTTAACTTAATTGTTGCGATCGTCGTTAGTTTAGCTGGAAAGCCGACGCCAGAAATCGAGGAAGAATTCGACAAGGCGATTGCAAAGTTAAACGAATAATTCACATATGACATGATGAGGGATATACGGAACAGGTTTATTACCTATCTGTATATCCTTTTTCATGTGTAAAACAATGTTTTTCTCCCTTTGAAAAGGAAGAGATAAATGAGTTAAAAACGTGTCATGACAATACATATTCGAACTTGTTTCATTGTTCATATACGTAAATTTTTGTTATGATAACAGATGGTATAGTTGAAAAAATTGCATGTTATAATAGAGAGGACATGCAACATATTATTCGCATATGTAAAAGGATACGCTGGAGGTGAAAGAAGTGGCGAATATTTCAAAAGAAGATGTGTTACGTTATGCAGATGTAGCACGTTTAGCAATTTCAGATGCAGAAGCAGAAAAATATAGTAGAGATTTATCTGCCGTTTTAACGTTTGCGGAAAAGATACAAGAAATTAATACAGATGATGTGAAACCGACGACGAACGGAAATGATGCGAAGGGTGTATTACGAGATGATACTCCTGAAGTGTGGGGTGAGCGTGAAAAAATATTTGATAACGCCCCTGATCATGAAGACGGTCAATTTAAAGTACCGGCGATCCTAGACTAGAAGGAGGATAGAAGATGGGATTATACAATTATACGATTGAACAAGTAGAAAGTATGTTACATAACAAAGAGATTTCAGCCGAAGAACTTGCAAAACTGTCGCTCGACCAAATTGACAAGGTTGATAATGATGTGAAAGCATTTCTTACACTGAACGAAGAAGAAGCGCTTAAAAAAGCGAAACAACTTGATGAAAATGGTGACTACGATCAAAAATTAGCGGGTGTTCCCGGTGCGATTAAAGATAATATCGTTACGAAAGGGATTCGTACGACTGCTGCGAGTAAAATGCTCGAAAACTTTCATGACCCTCTTTACGATGCTACAGTGACGGAAAAGTTAGCGGAAGAAGACGCAATTATGATCGGAAAAGTGAACTTGGATGAATTTGCGATGGGTTCTTCAACAGAGACATCGGCATTTCAAAAAACGACGAATCCTTGGGATACAAACTACGTTCCAGGTGGTTCTAGTGGAGGTTCGGCAGCAGCGGTAGCATCTGGAGAAGTGATGTTTTCCCTCGGAACAGATACTGGCGGCTCCATTCGTCAACCGGCTGCTTTTTGTGGAATAGTAGGCATGAAGCCCACATACGGCCTCGTCTCCCGTCACGGTCTCATTGCTTTTGCACCATCCTTAGACCAAATCGGACCGATGACACGGAAAGTAAAAGATAACGCTCGTGTTCTCGAAGTAATTGCAGGTTACGATAAGCTCGATTCAACGAGCAGTAGTAAAAGCATACCTGCCTATAGCGAACAAATTACCGATGACATAAAAGGGTTAAAAATTGCGGTGCCGAAAGAGTTTTTAGGCGAAGGCGTTAGTGAGGAAGTAAAAGAAGCGGTACAAAATGCATTACAAATGTACGAGCTACTCGGTGCGACGTGGGAAGAAGTATCCTTACCACACTTAGCATATGCTGATGCAACATATTACTTAATCGCAAACAGTGAAGCTTCATCAAGCTTAGCTCGTTATGACGGTGTTCGTTTTGGCCATCGTGCAGAAGAAGCAACAGACTTAATCGATATGTTTAAACAGTCACGCGCGCAAGGTTTTGGCGAAGAAGTAAAACGTCGCCTATTAATGGGAACGGCTATTTTAAGCGGTGAAAACAATGAAAAACATTTCCGCAAAGCACAAAAGATACGTACATTAATAAACAATGATTTTCAGGCAGCATTTCAACAATATGATGTCGTGATCGGACCGACAACACCGACGGCAGCGTTTAAGTTTGATGAAAAAATTCAAGATCCACTAACGATGTATATGAGCGATAGGTTAACTGTTCCGGCGAACTTAGCAGGTTTACCAGCAATTTCTGTACCATGTGGATTTACGGAGGCAGGTTTACCGTTAGGATTGCAAATTATCGGTAATCACTATAGTGAAAGTACGTTATATAATGCTGCTTATGCTTACGAACAAGCGACGAACCATCATAAAAAGCGTCCAGAATTAGGAGGCGAATAACATGTCGTATGAAACAATCATTGGACTTGAAGTACACGTAGAATTAAAAACGAAATCGAAAATCTTTTCCACAAGTGCGAATGCATTTGGGGATGATCCAAATACAAACGTCAATCCGAAAGATTTAGGTTATCCGGGAACATTGCCTGTCTTGAATGAAGAAGCAGTTAACTTTGGGATGAAAGCTGCGATGGCATTAAACTGTGACATTGCATCGGAAACGATTTTTGATCGAAAACATTATTTTTACCCAGACAACCCGGCAGCATATCAAATATCGCAAGATGAGCAACCATTAGCTGAAAACGGTTGGATTGAAATTGAGGTAGACGGTGAGAAAAAGAAAATAGGTATCGAACGTATCCACTTAGAAGAGGACGCAGGCAAGCTAATTCACGGTACCGATGGATCTTTAGTTGACTACAATCGACAAGGTACTCCTTTAATAGAAATTGTTTCTGAACCGGATATTCGTTCACCGGAAGAAGCGTATGCATATTTAGATAAATTAAAGAGCATTATTCAATATACAGGTGTTTCGGATGTAAGGATGGAAGAAGGTTCACTACGTTGTGATGCAAACATATCGTTACGTCCTGTCGGGCAAGAAGAATTCGGTACGAAAGTAGAACTGAAAAACTTAAACTCGTTCGCATTTGTGCGCGACGGTTTAGAATACGAAGAAAAACGACAAGCGAAAGTGTTGTCCGAAGGGGGAACGATCGATCAAGAAACTCGTCGTTACGACGATCGTGCAAAGAAAACGATTTTAATGCGTGTCAAAACGGACGCAGACGACTATCGTTTTATTACCGATCCTGATCTCGTCCCGCTTTACATCGACGATGAATGGAAAGAACGCATTCGTAAGGAAATCCCAGAACTTCCGGACGAAAGAAAACAACGTTACGTAGCAGAGTTCGATTTATCCGATTATGATGCAGGTGTCATGACGGCGACAAAGGAAATGGCAGATTTCTTTGAAGCGACGATCGACCTTGGAGCCGATGCAAAACAGGCGGCAAACTGGTTGATGGGTGACGTTTCTGCTTATATGAACAAACATGTAAAAGAATTAGATGAACTTGCAATGACGCCGGAAGGATTGGCGAAACTAATCAAGCTCATTCAAGACGGGACGATTTCATCAAAAATTGCGAAAAAAGTATTCGCAGAACTCGTCGAAAATGGAACGGATCCAGAAAAATATGTAAAAGAACAAGGTCTTGTCCAAATCTCTGACGAAGGACAACTACGTGAAATCGTCAATAAAGCACTCGATGAAAACGAACAATCGGTTCAAGACTATAAAGATGGAAAAGGACGCGCACTCGGCTTTTTAGTCGGGCAAGTAATGAAAGCGACGAAAGGGCAAGCAAATCCACAAATGGTCAACAAGTTATTAAAAGAAGAAATCGATAAACGATAACAAATGATGAAGCATAGGACTACAATGAGTAGTTGTAGTCCTTTTTTACGCTTTATGTAGCCGTTCGTTTTGCTTGTTGCATGAGGAGGTCTACGTATGAAAAGAGCACGAATTATATACAATCCTACATCTGGTCGCGAACATTTTAAAAAAGAAATAGCAACCGTTTTAGATCGGTTAGAACAAGCAGGCTATGAAACGTCCGCACATGCAACGAAAGGTGCCGGAGATGCGACGAAAGCAGCAGAAATAGCTGTCGAACGAAAATACGATCTTATCGTTATAGCCGGTGGCGATGGGACGATTAATGAAGTAATTGCTGGTGTAGCCGAAGCAGACTATCGTCCGAAAATCGGTATTATTCCAGCAGGTACAACGAACGACTTTGCCCGAGCGTTATCTATTCCGCGGGAAGTCGATAAAGCCGTCGATATTATCGTAAAGGGCTTAAAGAAAAAGCTCGATATCGGGAAAGTAAACGATCATTATTTCGTTAATATCGCTGGTGGAGGAGATTTGACGGAATTAACGTACGACGTACCGATAAAAATGAAAGCAACGTTAGGACAGCTTGCCTATTACTTAAAAGGAATAGAAATGTTACCGTCTTTAAAGCCTGTTTCTGCAAAAATTGAATACGATGATCGCGTATTTGAGGGAGAAATTATGTTATTTCTCGTCGCTAATACAAACTCCGTCGGTGGCTTTGAAAAAATTGCACCGAATGCGCTCATTGATGACGGTTATTTTGATTTAGTTATTTTGAAAAAAATAAATTTAGCTGAGTTTTTACGAATAGCAACGGCGGCACTTCGTGGGACTCATACTGAAGACGAAAATATCATTTATACGCAAGCGAAACGAATAAAAGTTACACCGAAAGAAAAAATGTTATTAAATATCGATGGTGAATACGGTGGAGAATTGCCGGGGGAAATCGTTAATTTAAAACAACATTTAACGTTTTTTGTAAGTGAACAGTTTATCGATAAAGAAGCATCCATTCGGGATGATTAACGAAAAATGCGAAGCAGAGCACTATATCCTTTACGGTTTGAAGAAGGTGCTCGGCTTCGTTTTTCACGTATTGCTACTGCAATTTTCATAAAGGAATAGGTAAAACTACGACAGAAAAAGGAAGCGAAACAACGATGGGAAAACAAAAAATTCCTGTACAGAAGAACGATATCGTTCAAGTAACGTGTACGGATTTTACACATGACGGAAATGGAGTATGTAAAATCGATGAATATCCGCTTTTCGTCCCTTACATGATAAAAGGTGAAAGAGCAAAAGTGAAGGTTGTAAAAGTGAATAAACGATTTGGCTACGGTAAATTGATTAAAGTGATCGATGAAAGCCGAAGTCGGCGGGAAGCACCATGCAACGTCTTTTATCAGTGTGGTGGTTGTCAATTGCAACATATGACGTACGACATGCAATTAGAAATGAAACGTGAGCAAGTAAAAGACGTCATGCGTAAAATTGCTCGTTTGGATGACGTGATCGTACATCCTGTCTTCGGTACAGGAAATGAATGGCGTTATCGTAATAAAATTCAAATGCCTGTCGGTGAAAAAGATGGCGAGTTAATTACCGGCTTTTATAAACCGCGTAGTCATCAAATGGTTGCCGATATGGAAACGTGCCACATTCAAAATGAATTCGGTGATGAAATCGTTGCAACAGCACGTGACATCGCTTCATCACTCGGTGTTATAGCATACGATGAAAAAAACAATCGTGGTCAATTACGACATATTATTACGCGAACAGCTCAAAAAACGAACGATACGATGGTCATATTCGTTACACGTACAGAACATTTCCCAGAACAAAAAGAGCTTGTCGACCAATTAACGAAGTATTATCCGGAAATAAAGTCGATCATCCAAAATATAAATTCGAAAAAAACGAATGTCATCTTAGGGGAAACTTCAAAAACGTTGTACGGCGAAAGTTTTATTTATGATACAATTGGTGACCTTACATTTAAGTTGTCACCGAAATCATTTTTCCAAGTGAATAATGTGCAGACAGAAAAACTGTATGATGTCGCTTTACAATACGCAAAAATTGATCGCGATGATGTTGTCGTCGATGCATATTGCGGCATTGGTTCCATTTCACTTTTTTTAGCGAAACGGGCAAAAAAAGTGTACGGCGTCGAAATTGTCGCTGAGGCGGTCGAAGCGGCGCGGGACAACGCTAAGCTAAATGACGTGGATAACGTAGAATTCGTTGTAGGTAAAGCGGAGGAAGTCATGCCTCAATGGTATGAAGATGGATTGCGTCCGGACGTGATCATCGTCGATCCTCCGCGAAAAGGGTGCGATGAAAAGCTACTCGAAGCGATGCTAGCGATGAAGCCGGAACGAATCGTTTACGTATCGTGCAATCCGAGTACGCTCGCGCGGGATTTACGTTTTTTAGAAGATGGGGGTTATAAAACGGAAGAAGTACAGCCTGTCGATATGTTCTCGCAGACGTATCATGTGGAAAACGTAGCGCGGCTCGAACGAATTTGTAACCAAACAAAGAAGTCGTGATATGCATAATGAAGTCTTGCTATGATTTCCCCCTTGGGGATAAAGAAGTCGTGCTATTTTCGTGTCTTTAATCGCCCTTTAACCCTTGTCTTTTAGCTTTTCCCCTTAAATATACTCTGTCAAAACTCCATTATACATGATTAAAATGCGTGTTAAAATGCGAGAAAAAAGGCGTGATAAAGGGGCAAAATTGACAACGGATTTGGCAAATTTAAGGTTTCGAGACAAAACTTTATTTTAATAGGCAATGGAGGAATGCGTGGGAGAAGCGTGGGGAAAGAAAAGTGTTTATTTTAAAAGCACATATAAGAGATAAGGTTTTAGGGGAAAAGGTATAAGGATTGAAATATGTTTTTTTCTTGGAATTTATATGGAAACTGTTGTAATTTCACTTTGACTTTTTTAAGACGATATCCTAAAATAATTATTGTACTTAGAAATTCTTAAGGAGGATTATTAAAAAATGACACATGCGATGAGACTTCGTTTCCCAACTTTGAACAAGTAATTGAATACGTTCAAAGACTCTGTTTGTGTACAGGGTAATGGGATAAGTCTGTCCTTTTTTAATAATCTTCATATTAAAATATAGTTATGTAACATGAAGAAAGGCGGATTATTCTGCCTTTTTTTGTTTTTAAAATAAAAATAAAGGTATTTCTTTTAGATTTATAAAGTAAAA
>Ga0209487_1001804_pt1 | contig 17754 bp, 17 predicted proteins | sample Poulit2012_FD_187524 | JGI IMG/M metagenome (GOLD analysis project Ga0209487, IMG submission 187524) | Agricultural soil microbial communities from Georgia to study Nitrogen management - Poultry litter 2012 (SPAdes) (version 2) | ecosystem: Environmental > Terrestrial > Soil > Agricultural land...
ACCGTTTCTGGTTTAATCCATCCTTTTCTTGCAGTAGCTACTCCGTATTTCATATGATCAAACATATTATAATTATGTGCGTCTGTATTTATTGCAATGGTTACGCCCTTTTCTTGGGCCTTATTTACCCACTCCGCTGATAAATCCAGTCGATTTGGATTCGCATTCACTTCGAGTGCGGTGTTTGTTTCTGCCGCACGTTCGATCAACTTTTCGAGATTGACTTGATAGCCATCCCGTCTGCCAATTAAACGGCCTGTCGGATGTGCGATCAGATTAACATATGGATTGTCTAATGCCTGATACAGTCTCGCCATAATTTGCTCTTCGGATTGATTAAAACCTGAATGAATAGCGGCAATCACAAAATCCATCTCTTGTAAAAATTCATTTGAAAAATCCAGCTGACCATCTGGTAAAATATCCATTTCGACACCTGCGAACACATGAATATCGGAGTATTTTTCATTGAGCGTTTCAATTTCTGCCCGTTGTCTTCGCAAACGATCTTCTGTTAGCCCATTTGCCACCCGTAAATACTTTGAATGATCCGTAATTGAAATATACTCATACCCAAGTAAGCGTGCATGATTGACCATCTCTTCGATTGATTGTCCACCATCACTCCACGTCGTATGCATGTGTAAATCGCCCCGAATTTGGCTCTGTTCCACAAGAGACACTTCATGCTCGTAAGCGATCAGTTCACCCTGATCCTCTCTCACTTCTGGTGGGATCGAATGTAATTGGAAATGGTTAAAAAAGTCACTTTCCGTTTCAAATGTTAACAACTCATTTGTAGCAACGACTTCTACACCATATTCACTAATTTTCTCTCCACGTTGTTTCGCCAGTTGACGTAATGCAACATTATGCTCCTTGGAACCTGTAAAGTGATGAAGTGTTGTCGCATATTCAGTAGCTGTAACGAGTCTGAAGTCAATGTTAACATCATATTCCGCTTCGACTGTTACCGATATTTTTGTATCGCCCTGTGCAATAATCTGCTTGATCTGATCCATTGCTAATAACGATTCCCGAACAATAGCGGGCTCATCCGTCGCAATGATAAAGTCAATATCTTTAATTGTTTCCCGCATGCGACGTAAGCTTCCAGCCCGCGAGTATTTTTGTATGGAAGGAATACTACTTAAATACGTTTCAATTTGATTCGCAATAGGCAACATTATGGCAATCGGTAATCGTTCTGGTCTTCCTCCATGGTTTTCAAGGGCAGTTAAAATATTTTCCACTGTCTTCTTCCCAAAGCCTGCCAGTTTTTCAACGCTACCATTTTCACATTGTTCTTGCAAAGAGGCTTGATCGGTAATCCCTAGTTCCTGATAAAGCTTGGCAATTTTTTTCCCACCTAAACCTGGGATATCAAGCAATGTAAATAAACCTTCTGGAATTTCACTTTCCAACTCCATTAATGTTGTGGATTGACTTGTTTCCACAAACTCTTCTATGACAGCATTCGTACCTTTCCCGATACCTTTTATCGTTGTGAAATCAGTTATTTCATGTAATGAGCGTTCATCACGCTCTAATGCTTGCGCTGCCTTCCGATAAGCAGATATTTTAAATGAGTTTTCACCTTTCAGTTCTAAATAGAGTGCAATTTTTTCCAGTAACTGAATGATGTCTTTTTTATTCATTGACATAGTATCACCTTATTTTATATTGTTTTTAAAAATGTAAACGAGCCTGACTCACCGATCGTTATATTGATTGTACATGACATACAATGACATACACTACGACAGTGAACCAAGCTCTTGTTTGTTTAGATAGCTCATATGTTCTGATTCTATTCAACCGAACAAGCCTGTTGCGATTGTGAACCATAATGTTTTTATCTTTTCAGATAGGAATGGTGTGCTCTCAATCATAAACTGAGCAAGTGATGAATGATTAATCAGATCTTGGATCATCGGAACTGGGGTTAACGCTAAAATAAATAGGATTATAAATAACACGAGATAAACTTCTATAAAACCTAATCCAGCACCAAGTAGTTTATTAAGCGAGTTTAAGATCGGTAACTCCGCTACAAAATCCAGCATCGATGCGATGATTTGAACAATTACTTTTACAGCAAAGAATATAATAGCAAATGAAATTGCATTATAAAATCCTGTTTCAAGTGGTAGTGACTGTAATATGGTTGCCAAGTTCCCATCACTTGTTAAATCTGGATAAGGGATCCACAATTGTAAGAGCGAACTTAATTTGCTGTAATACATTCTCGCAACTATGAAAGCTATGATAAAGCCAAGCAAATGAAAAAACTGTAAAATAAAACCTCTCTTTAATCCTCTTAAGAAACCAAACAATATAAGTACAATTATAATTATCGTAAGCATGCCTTATTTTTCCTCTTTTTCTTGTAATGATTTTAGCAAGGCAGTGTTTTCTTCTTTTAACTTCAAATAATCGTTCATCGTATTGACCGCCGTCAGAACTGCTAACTTTGTTGTATCCAAATATTCATTTGCTTCATGGATATCCCGCATTTTTTGATCAACTAAACTCGCTACTAAACGCACATGGCTTGCAGATTCTTTTCCTATGATTGTGTATGGTTTATTATATATATCAACGGTAATACGTATTCTTTCATTCTGCGCCACATCATTTCCTCCTATTTAGTATCGAGCAATAATCATACTTTAATTTTAACATGAAGACTCTATTTTAGGAAACATTCTAAAGTCTGCATACAAACATTTATCTTTTCCATCAGCTTTGTTATAGTTTGTGTACTGAAGTGAATGGAGTGATGTATATGTCCCAACAAGTTTATAAATTCTCACTATCAACTATTAATCATATGAAAAAATCATATGAAACGCAACTGATTGGCACACCACAAGGCGCGGTTTTTCGTGCGAAGACAGATCATGCTGTCATAACAGCCTATCGATCAGGTAAAGTATTATTCCAAGGAAATTCACCCGAAACAGAAATAGCTAAATGGGGTACAACGAAACAAAGCAATCACACTGCTAAACAATCCACTAAAAAAGTGAAGGCCAATCCCTTTAACCCACCTTCTACCTTATTCACCAATAGCCATATTGGTTCAGATGAATCGGGAACAGGAGACTATTTTGGGCCTGTAACGGTTGCAGCAGTTTATGTACAAGATCATCAAATTGAGCTCCTAAAAGAGCTCGGAATCCAGGACTCCAAAAAAATAACAGATGAAAGAGTGAGAGCCTTATCAAAGGATATCATCCAGCTTGAGCTACCCTATTCCTTACTGATCCTACATAATAAAAAGTATAACACATTACAACAACAGGGATGGTCACAAGGAAAGATTAAAGCTATGCTCCACCACCATGCCATCGATCATGTAGTCAATAAAATAGCGGATGCACCGTATCATGGGATCTTAATCGACCAATTTTGTCAACCACATGTATACAAAAGATACATTGCCTCCGAACAAGCAACAATGGCAAAAGGCACTTATTTTATGACAAAAGCAGAACACTACTCAATCGCAGTTGCTGCGGGTTCCATTTTAGCACGTGCTTCCTTCTTAAACGAGATGGATAAACTCTCCGAGAAGATTGGGTATCCCCTTCTCAAAGGCGCTTCAAATAAAGTGGATCAACTGATCGCTACTATTATTAAAGCGCAGGGGATTGATAGCTTGGATCACTGTGCCAAAACACATTTTATAAATACTAAAAAGGCGCAAGCTTATTTATAAAAAGAAAAACGATATGAAGCGATCATATCGTTTTTCTTTTCTTTATAATGAACGAACATAGGCTAAGAATGTCTCATTTACTTGATTGACAATCTTCTCATACAATTCATCCACTTCCTGATCTGTTAACGTCTTCGCTTCATCTTGGAAATAAACCCGATAAGCAATTGACTTCTTCTCTGCTGAGAGATGATCTCCCGTATATACATCAAATATTTGTACATCTTTCACAAGAGGGCCACCTGTCATGGCAATTAACTCCTGGATATGACTAGATTTCACATTCTCCTGAACCACAAAAGCAATATCTCTTGTAATCGCTGGATATTTTGGTATTTGCTTGTATCCTGGTGTACGATCATGCACATCTAATAGTGTATCGACATCCAAATCAAACACATACGTTTCCTTGATTTCCTTTTCTTTCGCTACTTCTGGATGTAACTGACCAATGAATCCGATGGTCTGCCCATCAATCGATAAAAGAGCACTTCTTCCGGGGTGCATATCATCTAGTACCGCTTGCTTAAATTCGATAGGGATGTTCAAATAGTCAGCTAAGCCCTCTATAATCCCTTTCACCACATAAAAATCGACTGCTTTTTTCTCTTGTTGCCACTTTTGCTCTGTCCAGATCCCTGTCAAAGCACCTGCGACACGTAAACGCTCTTCCGGTTGTTTCGAATCACCGCTTTCATCAGCAATGAAAACCGATCCCATTTCATAATAAGCTATATTTCCTGCTGTTCTCGCCTGATTATAAGCAAGCGATTGTACGTGTCCAGGTAACATACTTAATCGCAAATATTTATGATCCTTACTCATCGGCATTGTGAGTTCCACAGGTTTACGTTTAAGCGCGGCAATTTCTGGACTCACAAGCCTCTTGACATCCTCTTTACTTGTTAATGAATAGGTGATTATTTCCATTAAACCGGCACGTTCTAGGTAGCTTTTTATAGCTCGTTTCATTTTTTGTTTTTCGGTTAAAGCGCCCGGCCGTGAGGAACCTGTAGGTAATGTATATGGTAAATGATCATACCCATATATACGTGCTACTTCTTCAAGCATATCCTCAAAAATCATAATATCTCCACGACGGGTAGGGATCGTAACGACAAATTGATCATTCGCTTCATCGAAAACAAACTGAAGTTTCGTTAAAACTGAGCCGATCTCTCTAGTCGTAATTTCCGTACCGAGTCGCTTATTTATTTCTGGTGTATTGATTTCTACGGTATGTGCTGTCTTGTCCAACGCATCAAATTCTGCTACATCAGCATATACTTTAGCATTTGCATATTTTTGTAAGAGCTTTGAGGCACGAATGCCTGCTTGTTTCACACGATTAGGATCGACACCCTTTTCTAAACGTGTACTCGCTTCACTTCTTAATCCTGTTTCTTGAACCGTCTTTCGAACCGATTCAGGGTTAAAATAAGCTGTTTCAAGTAGGATCATGGTTGTTTCGTCATTGACCTCCGTTGTTGCGCCGCCCATGACACCAGCGAGGGCAATCGGTGTTTTCCCATCTGTTACCACTAAATGATCGGGTGTCAATGTTCTCATTTTATCATCCAAGGTTAGGATTTGCTCACCCGCTATTGCTTTCCTAACGAGTATTTCCTTGTTATCCAGTCGATCATAATCAAAGGCATGCAAGGGCTGTCCATATTCAAGCATGACGAAATTTGTAATATCAACAACATTATTAATCGGACGTATACCCGCTGCCATTAAATAATTACGCATCCATAAAGGTCCTTGTTTGATGACAAGATCTTTGATTAAAAAACCACCATAATAAGGGGTCTGCTCACTGTCTTCTACCTGAACAGATATATAATCTGAACTACTCTTGTCAATTGTTTCTAATGTTTCATCTGGTAGTGTAATTGGAACATCTAAAATGGCTGCTACTTCATAAGCAACCCCAATCATACTTAGCGCATCTGCACGGTTTGGTGTTAAGTCAAACTCTAGCACAGCATCATCTAGATTTAATAATGTGCGAACATCTTCACCAACTTGGACATCATCCGGGAAGACAAAGATCCCTTCCGCAACATCTGTTGGTACATATTTATCATCCACACCGAGTTCTTGTAACGAACAGATCATACCGTTCGATTCAATACCGCGTAATGTCACTTTATTTATTTTAAAATCACCTGGTAAAACAGCTCCTGGGGTTGCTACGGCTACCTTTTGGCCTTGTTCAATATTCGCTGCTCCGCAAATAATCTGCAATTGCTCATGGCCTACATCAACTTGACAAAGCTTTAATTTATCGGCTTGTGGATGTTGTTCGCAAGCTGTAACATGTCCGACAACAACACCTGTACTCTCTGTCGCGATATAATGAATGCGGTCTACTTCTATTCCAGATTTCGTAATTTTTTCACCTAACTCTTCCGGACTAAGCGAACCAATATCAACGTATTTCTTTAACCAATTTAGTGATACGAACACGATTATCTGCCTCCCTTAAGCATTGTGAAATTGTTTTAAAAACCGAATATCATTCGTATAGAACTGACGAATATCATCAATTCCATATTTTAACATAGCGATTCGATCTGGACCCATGCCAAAAGCAAATCCAGTATAAATCGTTGTATCATAGCCCGCCATTTCAAGAACCTTTGGATGAACCATTCCAGCTCCTAAAATTTCAATCCAGCCGGACTTTTTACAAATCGAGCATCCTTTACCACTACATACTTTACATGAAATATCCATTTCAACAGATGGTTCTGTAAACGGGAAGAAACTTGGGCGCAATCGAATTTCTCGATCCGGACCAAACATTTTCTTAGCGAAAAGATCTAATATCCCCTTTAGATCACTCATGCGAACATTTTTATCAACATACAGACCTTCAATTTGAGTAAATTGATGGGAGTGTGTCGCATCATCGCTATCACGGCGATAAACTTTTCCGGGACAGATCATCCGAACAGGTTGTTCACCTTTCAATTCATGCATGGTTCGGGCTTGGACGGGTGATGTATGGGTTCTGAGTAATAGTTCATTTGTAATGTAAAACGAGTCTTGCATATCACGTGCTGGATGACCTTTAGGTAAATTTAATGCTTCAAAATTATAATAATCTGTTTCTACTTCAGGTCCTTCCCTTACTTCAAATCCTAAACCAATAAAGAAATCTTCTATTTCTTCAATTAATTGTGTTAATAAATGTGGACCACCCGTTGATACGGGATAGCCAGGAAGTGTAACATCAATTTTTTCTTCTTCCAATTGAATCTGTAGGGCAGCTTGCTCAAGTGATGCCTGCTTCGTTTCAATGGCTTTCGTGATCGCTTCTCTTACTTTATTTGCCAGTTCACCAATAGCTGGACGTTCTTCCTTCGATAGTTTTCCCATCCCTCTTAACACAGTCGTTAAGGACCCTTTTCTACCTAAGTAGGCTACATTCGTTTCTTGCAATTCCTTTGTTGATTCCGTTTGGGCTATATTCTCTAACGCTTCCGCTTGTAAAGCATCTAGCTGATCTTTCATCTTTAATAAACCCTCCTCTATTTTTATCAATCCCACCGTCTATCGCTTTAGTTAAGCTAAGTTAAGACAAAAAAAGCCCCTATCCCCCTGTAAGGGACGAGGCTATTGTTCGCGGTACCACCCTTGTTGACACAAATATAGTGTCCAACTATGCTTCGATAATGGAATTAATTCCAGACCGTCTTTACTTAGACTATCTAAGGTCTTGACGTCAGCTCCCGAGTGAATCATAACAATCTTAACGACAGAATGCTTTCAGTCATGGCATTTCCTTCCTATTTCGTTATCCAATTGTTACTTGGCTCATTCATTGCTTTTAGTTTCATTATTTAATTTATCTATCATTATAATGAATGAAACGCATTCGTGCAAGTTATCCCTTTAAATAATACATTAAAATCCCTGTCGCTACACTTACATTTAAAGATTCAGCTTTTCCGTAGATCGGGATATGAACAACTTGATCAGATTCAGCAATTAATTCTTGATCAACCCCCGCCCCTTCATTCCCTACAAGTAATGCAGTCTGATTTCCCACAGGTGTTTCATGATATAATGTTGCATTTTCCAACGCGGTTGCCCAAACAGAGTAACCCGCCTTCTTGATAGCCTTCATCTCCTCGAGCAGATCTACGGTATATAGTGGGATATGAAATAAGGATCCTTGTGTTGCTCGAATTACTTTGTCATTGTATAGATCGACTGTACCTCGCCCTAATAAAACAGCGGAGAATCCCGCAGCATCAGCCGTTCGAATCATCGTACCTAAATTACCGGGATCTTGAACCGCATCAATTAACAAGAGATCACCATTTGAATACGTGATGTCCTGCTCCTGCATGGCAATAATGGCAATAATGCCTTGTGGCGAATTTGTTTGGGAGATAGAATGAAACACCTGGTTACTGACAGATGTCGCTGGTAAGCCTGTACATGCTGTCGGTAAAACTTTATCTTCTTTCAAGATGATTTCTTTTATTTCCCATTCACTTTTAAGTGCCTCTTCAATTAAATGCATCCCTTCGACTAAAAACAAATCCGTCTGCAAGCGCCCTTTTTTGGTTGACAATTTGCGCCATTCTTTCACCCGGTTATTTTGTATGGACGTGATCATCATTACTCAACTCAATTCTTCTTTAATAATAATAATATCATACATAGTTTAATGGAGATCGGTCAAACTATAGGAAGATGTTATAAATAAGGGGTGACATATGGATTTAAATTTAAGAAAAGCAATTTTAGAGAACATCTCAACAAATGATCAGGCACAACTTGAAGCAACGATTGTCGATGCGATAAAAGATGGTGAAGAAAAAATGCTTCCCGGTTTAGGCGTTCTGTTTGAATTAATCTGGGAACAGTCTGCTGAACCAGAAAAACAATCGATGGTTACGGCCTTGGAGGAAGGCGTCAAACACGCAACAATATAAAATGGGGAAAGATAGACAATCATTGTCTATCTTTTTTTATTTATAAGTAGCCCCTTATACCTAGTTAACGCCTGTCCCTTGACATATTTTATATTTTATCACGCTATTTTTATCGATATTCTCCATAAAGGTCAAAAGCACATCCTTAATTGCGTTAAAGTCATGGGGCTATTGTACTAATGTTTCATTGTTCGATCTTAATTACAGGTTGACTATAATTTTAATAAATGGTTTAATTATTACGCATATGTTACTTATATGGTGTATTATGTTTCAAATATATTACATCGTATAAAATTTAATATATGATTTTTGAGAGGATGAAATAAATGGATAGTCAAGACAGTATTGAAAATAAAAAAGGTGGTATATCAAAAGGACTTATCGTAACTATTATTGCTATATTATTAATCGGTGGCGGTGTAGCAGCTTATATGTCGCTGGCGAACTCACCAAAAGCAACTTATTTTTCCGCTGAAAAGGATAATTTAGAGTATATCAGTGATAAAATGGAGGAACGGATCGAAACTGAATCTGAGTGGTATGAATTTACAGAGAAAAATGCAATTGATTCGACATTAAATTTATCGGGTACATACAATGACCCCTTCGGTGGAGGCGACTTTGACACCGTTAATCCCGAAGAGATTATAAACAGCTCCGTACTAACAATAAATAGTCAATACGATCTTGAGAACAAAGAATTATCAACGAGTCTCTTAGCTGATATTGCCGGAATTGAATTCAAGGATATCAATCTCTTTATGACAGATGAAGAGATTACCGTACAGTTGCCATTTTTAGATGATCTTCTCCAAATTAAAGGGAATGATATTGGCCCTTTCTTACATGAACTCGATCCGCTCGCATTTCCAGCTGATACGGAGTATGATTTAGGCGACATTTTCGATTATGAAAACACGGTATTTAGCGAGGAAGACTTAGAGTATCTTCGCGAAGAATATTTAGATTATATATATAAAGAACTTGATGATGACGCTTTTACAGCCGAAAAAGAAGAGATCGAAATAGCTGATGACTCGATAAAAGCTGAAAAACTTACACTTCATTTAGATGAAAAGGAAGTAAAAGAACTCCTTTCTAGCTTGCTCGATAAGGCAAAAGAGGATGATAGATTAAAAGAAATGATTAAGAAACAGCTCACAGGTGCTGGACCAACTGCCCAAATGGTTAATGATACGGCAGATGAGATCATGGCTGAGTATGAGACGGCTATTGATGAAATCAAAACTGGAGTCAATGATGAATTGATGATACCTGATGGATTAACTTCGACAATTTGGGTAGATAAAGACCGCATTGTTAAACGTAATTTTGAATTCACAACGGGCACTGATGAAAGTAACTTAGCTACGTTTACGATCGATGGAATTCAACTATTAGAAGACGATTATCAATCATTCAATTATGATCTTGGCTATGAAGATGCCTTTACAGATGGTGTATTAACAATATTAGGTGATTTATCCTATATAGACGATAAAATTGAAGATTCTATTAAACTGCAAGTCGATGACTTCGAGATTGCCTATACAGCGGATGAAACGATAAAAGATGGTAAACGCGATTTTGAACGCATCTTTACGGCATCTGAAGACACTGATTTTGGTAGTATCGTATGGAGTGGAAACTCAGAATATGAAAAAGACAATATGAATTCGGAACATGAAGTGACATTAGAAATTGAAGATATGCCACAAGAAGTTGCATCTTTAAATGTTGCCATTAGCTCCGAGAAAATAAAGGAAGTAGACTTACCTCAAGATGAAAGCATTAAAGATATCGGTAGTATGTCGACCGATGAGTTAGAAGAATATATAGATGGAGATGCAACCGAGCAATTCGAAAATTGGCTCGTGCAAATCATGGGATCCTTTGGTGGTAGCTTTGGATTCTAATTATGATGATATAATAAACAACATTGAATGAACTGGAAGTGGCGATATGTATTTCATAAAACATGTCATGTTATTTATTAATATAAATCTTGTTCAGTTAAGGAGGAAGTGGCTATCACTTCCTCTTCTTTTTCTATTTCCACTCCTTTTACTCGCAATGATTACAGTCATTTTAATTTCTTTGATCCCTACTTCTGATGAAGAACCTATCGAAATTGGCTTGGTTGATCAAGATGAGTCAAAGGAAACCCGTTTTATTGTTGAATTTATAGCTGAAAATGAACAACTTGGATCTTTTATTAAGGTACATCATCTAACAGAGTCAGAAGCAGTAAAGCAGATCGAAGCGGATGAAATAAGTTCCTATATTATGTTTCCCGAGAACTTTACAGCCAACTTATACGAAGGAAATTCTGTTCACTTAGCCATCATCGGTAATCCACAGCAAGCGACAGAAAGTCATTTAATAAAAGAGCTATTAGAAAGTGTGACAAGGCATATTAGCGCATCCCAAGCCAATATATTAACGATTAATTATTATGCAAAAGAATTAAATATAGATGTTGAAACGAGAAACGAACTCCTATTCGAACATTTTAAGAGTTTCCTTGTTTATGCATTGGGAAAAGACAAAGTCATTCAAGAGCAAGAGGTAACGAATCATGCAACAGCATCACCTCTTCATTATTTTGGTCTTGCTGCCCTATTTACCGTCATAACCCTCTGGTTGCTCATAACCTATAATTCTTTCTATAAAGATGAAGCACGGCGCTTGGAACAACGAATAAAGCTATATGGGGTTACCCAACTACAACAAATTTGCAGTAAATTAATGCTCACATTATTAATTACCTTTTGTTTTACGCTTATTGCTCTGATTCCCTTACTCATAATCACGCAAATGGAGTTGTATGTAGAAGATTATATGAGAATTGCGATTGTTTTATTTTTACATAGCATTATTTTTATACAATGTCTTGCCATCATTGAATTGCTGATTACATCTCAGAAAATTAGATTACTAACTCAATTGATACTCACATTTATATTATTTATTTGCAGTGGTGCAATGATACCAACCATTTACTTGCCATTATCCATTCAAGCAGCTGCACCTTATGTCTTTACACATCAGGCTTTTTATTGGCTGCAAGAAATTATATTAAATGATCGTCTTTATGTTGATTATGTCTTCCTACTTGGAACTACTTTCGTTGGATCGTTCTGTTTAATTGGGATTTCACTGTGGAAGGAGCGTGTTGATGAATGAAGGGCATCATAAGGACACGTCTCATTCATTGGAAAAAGCACTGGTTTAATTTATTATTTTGGGCTCTATTTCCTATCTTTGCAACGCTCATTATCATCTCGATAACGAATAGCATTCAAGATGATGCACGTATTCCCGTAGGTATTGTTTTGGAAAAAGAAACTCCCCTTGCCTTAGAACTGTATCAATCGATTGAGGATACGCCATTCATGAGAGTATATCGCTTGGATGAATCCACAGCGATTGACCAATTAACAAAACATGAGTTGGATAGTGTTTTTGTGATTGACAAGGACTATGATCATAAAGTCCGGAAAGAAAGTAGAAATCAGCTGATTACAAGCTATCAATCTGATTTATCATTTGCCTTTACTCCAGTATACGAGATGATCATCTCGTATGCACAACAAGATTTGGGGCGTTCCAAGTCCGCTTATATTGTCGAGCACCTTCGTGAACAGTTTGGCAATGATCAGCAATGGACATGGGATGAAATTATTGCTAAAAGCCATTCCATTCAAGAAGAACAAAGCTTATTGCATACGACTTTTTCCTTTGCCAATGCAGAGACAGCTGAAGACGAACAAATTACGGTATTTAATACGTGGAGCCTCTGGGCACTATTTGCTCTCCTATCAACCTTCTTACTGTTTGATTGGGTCATAAAAGAATCTAGGGTTCAGATGATGCCGCGCTATTCTTTTATGTGTGTTTCTTATAAAGGTTATATTTTACGTAATTTTATGATCTATGCTGTTTGCTTATTATGCATTGATTTGTTGACCGTCATTACTTTTTATTACGCAATCGATGAGCCGATCACAAGTTCATTACTTGGAGCTATTTTCTTTTATCGCTTCATGATCAGTATGGGAGCCTTATTACTCGCTTTACCATTTAAACATGCGTATTTATTTTATACGGTCTCTTTTGCACTAACCTTAATGATCACGATTGGCAGTGGAGCCATTGTACCGATTGAAGGAATCGAAACAAGACTATCTTGGATCTCCCTAATAAATCCGCTACACGCCTTTCTTTCAATGAAAAAACTAAATATATGGTTACCTCTTTTTATGATTTTACTAACGATTTGGTATGCACGAAAGGAGAATACAAATGCTTAATGTAGAGTCGATTATTAAATCATTTGGCGAAAAAGCAGTTCTTAATGGTGTTTCTTTCACAGCCGAAAAGGGCGAGATTATTGGGCTTGTCGGTGAGAATGGAGCTGGTAAATCGACATTACTTCATATTCTCGCTACACTACAAAAGCCTAGCGAAGGAAACATCATGCTTGATGGTCAATCTTATCAACACGAGATAAAGGCAATTCGCAAGAAAATCGGATTCGTTCCACAAGACATTGCTATATGGGAAGAGTTTACCGTCGCGGAAAATATGAAGTTTTTCGAAAAACTATCCTGGAAAGAAAAGTCTGTTACTCAACTGAAGCAGCTCTGTCTAGATATGAAACTTGATAAATGGAAAGAGCCCGTACACATCTTGTCTGGAGGAATGAAAAGAAAGTTAAATCTAGCGATCAGTTTGATTCATGATCCAGAAGTATTGTTCCTAGATGAACCAACCGTTGGAATCGATTTAAAATCACGGAGTGAAATTGGAGTATATCTGCAGAACATAGCTGAGACCAAAGATACATTAATTATCTACACATCACATGATATGGATGAGATCACTACCCTATGTGATCGTGTCTTATGTTTAGGAGAAGATCCTTTTTATCATGATCTCTTAAGCAAATCTGGCAAGGAAATGATCGCATTTTAAAATGAAGTGCCCCCTGTCAAGTAGACAGGGGCACTTCATTTCATACAGTATCTTTCGCTTTATGCTAAACGAATCTCTTTTACTTTATCATTATCCAATTGTTTAATTGTTTCGACAATCAATTTTACGGCATTTTCAAAGTCATCACGATGCAAGATGGCTGCATGAGAATGAATATAGCGTGTTGCTACCGTGATCGATAGGGATGGTACCCCATTTGCCGTTACATGAATAGCACCTGAGTCTGTACCTCCCCCAGCCATCGTTGCATACTGATATGGAATTTTATGATCATCAGCTGTTTGGATAACTAATTCACGCACTCCTTTATGTGAAACCATGGAAGCATCATAAAGAATAACTTGCGGGCCTTCTCCTAACTTACTATCTGCCTCTTGGTCAGATATGCCTGGTGTATCTCCTGCAATCCCTACGTCAACCCCAAAACCGATATCTGGTTCAATTAAGTGAGCTGATGTGCTTGCACCACGTAAACCAACTTCCTCTTGAATCGTCCCCACTCCATAAACGATATTCGGATGGTCTTCATCTTTTAACTGTTTTAACACATCAATTGCAATGGCACAGCCAATTCGGTTATCCCATGCCTTTGCTAGCAACATTTTCTCATTCTTTAATGGTGTGAATTCAAAGTAAGGGACAACAGAATCGCCTGGTTTAACTCCAAATGTCTGGGCCTCTTCCTTACTTGATGCGCCGATATCGATAAACATATCCTTAATCTCAACCGGTTTTTTTCGAGCTTCGGCTGTAAGGATGTGTGGCGGTTTTGAACCGATCACTCCTGTTATATCGCCCTGGCCCGACATGATCGTGACGCGTTGTGCTAACATCACTTGACTCCACCATCCACCTACTGTTTGAAAGTAGATAAAACCGTTGTCATCGATTCGTGTCACCATAAAACCAACTTCATCTAAATGACCAGCAACCATAATTTTCGGGCCTTTTTCATCACCCGTCTTTTTAGCGATTAAACTCCCTAAATTATCTGTGTACACTTCGTCTGCATAGGGCTTAATATATCTTTCCATGACATCCCTTGGTTCCTTCTCATTCCCTGGAATTCCATTTGCATCTGTTAAGTCTTTCAACATCGTTATGGTTTCATCTAATTTTACCATATGTATACATGGCCTCCTTTAAAAGATAACGTACGCGATCTAGTGAATTTCATAAATAACAAGGTTTTACACAATACGATGTCCCCTTAGTACCCTTCTTTTTGGCGATCATAGTTCACTTCATTTTTTTGATAATAAGCTCTTTGAATATCAGTGGCATTAAAACCAAGTAATTGTCCTACATATAAAAAGTCAGTAAATAATGTATTGTAATTTACTTGAGTAGGTTCTTCTTTAAATAGTATACACGATTTGAATACCGTATTAAATTGGGCTGTAATATGGACTTCAGTCTGATTTACCTCTTCTAGCCCTGAATATTCGAAGCCTTTCTCGATCCCTAAAGATAAGATGAAATGAACACCATCAACATATTCTTCTAAAATGACTTCATCTGCACTTGGAGGCTTTGTGCTCCAAAATTTGAAACTCCTTGTTTCATTAGCAAGTTCACCTAACTCTACTAATAAAGCAAGACATTTATCCTCAAAAAGATTCTGATCAGTTGGTATTTCGTTATTTTCTTCTATATATTGATCGAGTTGTCTTTGCATCGTAAAGAGCTCTTGCCAATCCATCTTGTACTCCCTCACTTTCCACTATTGTTTAAAAATCAGAATCGAGAAACGAAGGAACTACATCCATTCATCCCCAGAATCCTCTTTTTCTATCCTACTAATAGTACCACAATCCATCATGACGATTAAGAAAGAACATTTATCATGATCATGAAATTGGCAGCTCCCACTCGTTTAGTACAGTGATCACGTACTAAATCGGAAAAACTCCTCCCATTTTATAGAATATTCTTTTCTTCTGATCACATACAGAAGGGGTATCATAGCCAATATAATCATCAATATATAAAGCGGTGAAATCGTTGATAACCACTGCCCCATCGTTGTATAAATCATTGCAAATGGAATACTTGTTAGTAAGGATGTCCTTGTATACTCTTTAAAGGATAACGCATTTTCAAATAAACAGAGTGAAAGTAAATGGAAGTGAATAAAAGGAATAAGACGAAGTAGTGTAATTTGTGGAACAGATACATGCACGTGTTGACCGACTATTTTATGTTTTAATTGTATGAACCTTTGCGATGTCTTTGGCATCCAGCGGAGGACTAAATAAAAAACAATACTCGATAATGTAATACCTATGATTGAATATACCGTACCTGCAATAGCACCAAATAAGATTCCACCAGAAATACAGAGAAAAATGACAGGAAGAAATAAAAGCGGTCTGACTAAATGAAAACTAATAAATAATAATGGGGAAAGCCAACCAGCCGTATGAACAAATGACAGCAGATAATGACTTACCAGTTCCATATGCTACCTCCTTTATCTCCATTATCCATATGACAATAGACGAGCCTATATGACAACGAATCAGTAAGAAGTGGAGTCCATTATCCGTGTATTACATATAAAAACAGCCAAATCATAATTGATTTGGCTGTTTTATATGCTTGCGCTTATTTTAGTGCTGCTTTTGCTTGATTTGTAATCTCAGTAAATGCCTTTTCATCATGTACCGCAAGATCTGCTAACATTTTACGGTTTACATCGATTTCTGCAAGTTTTAAACCGTGCATTAATTTACTATACGTAATATCGTTTAAACGAGCTGCCGCATTAATTCGTGAGATCCAGAGTTTACGAAATTCACGTTTTCTCTGTTTACGATCACGGTATGCATATTGCCCTGATTTAATAACCTGTTGTTTTGCTGTTTTAAAGAGTGTGTGTTTCCCACCATAATAACCTTTTGCTAACTTTAGTACCCGTTTACGACGTTTGCGCGTAACTGTACCACCTTTTACACGTGCCATTTTAATTACCTCCTCATCCAAATCTAATTCATGATCATATGATTACAAAATACGAAACTCTGATTATCTAGGGATCATCGTATCGATGCGTTTTTGGTCTCCCTTAGATACAAGTGCCGATTTACGTAATTTACGTTTTTGTTTTTGTGACTTATTTGCAAATAAGTGACTCGTATATGCGTGTGAGCGTTTCAGTTTACCCGAACCCGTTCGTTTGAAACGTTTTTGTGTACCTTTATGAGTTTTCATTTTAGACATGATAAATACCCCCTTTAAAAATTATTTAGTAGTAATCGGACCGAGCATCATAAACATATTACGCCCTTCCATCTTAGGTCTCGATTCAACAGCTGCGACATCCTTTAGCTCTTCAGCTAAACGATTTAACACATCACGACCTAAATCTTTATGTGTTATCGCTCTTCCACGGAAACGAACAGCTGCTTTTACTTTATCACCATTCTCGATAAACCTTTTTGCGTTTCTTAACTTTGTATTAAAGTCATGGTCGCCAATTCCCGGTGTAAAGCGTACTTCTTTTACTTGTACTACTTTTTGCTTTCTACGGGCTTCCTGATCTTTCTTTTGTTGCTCGTAACGGTATTTACCGTAATTCATGATACGGCATACAGGCGGTTTTGCACCTGGTGCAACCATCACTAAATCCAATTCTCTTGTTTCAGCAATATCCAATGCCTCTGTACGAGTTTTCACACCAAGTTGATCACCGTTTGAATCAATAAGACGTACTTCTCTAGCACGAATTTTTTCATTTACATTCATATCTTTGCTAATATCCAGCCACCTCCGAGTTATTTTTTAACACCTTCACATGATTCATGTAAAGTAAATCAGCTCTGACGTTGACAAGTTTTTTAGAGTACACCGATCAATATTCACCTTAATTAATAACATAAAAAAATGTCGGTACACATAGGCACCCACATATCTCCAATAATCTATTTATAGAATTCTGGAACCAGCCAACTGCATGTATGCGTTGATCAGGTGAGAAGCGGGTGCTTCTACTTGTCTCAAATCAATATTCATTTATTCAACTTATATAATATACCATGAACAGCCTATCTTGTCAAGTTCAGTAGTTTTAAT
>Ga0209487_1001805_pt1 | contig 17751 bp, 16 predicted proteins | sample Poulit2012_FD_187524 | JGI IMG/M metagenome (GOLD analysis project Ga0209487, IMG submission 187524) | Agricultural soil microbial communities from Georgia to study Nitrogen management - Poultry litter 2012 (SPAdes) (version 2) | ecosystem: Environmental > Terrestrial > Soil > Agricultural land...
TTGAGTTGCCTGCCGTACTCCGTGCACCCCCGCTGTCACACTCCTTGTCTCCGGAAGTCTCTGTTTTTAACAGATATCATCTCAGGCTGACTTGTTTGAACGGTCAAAAAAAGGTTAATTTACATCTATTCAACCTTTTGCATCGGTTCAGTCAAAAAAAGAGCTAACAGAGACAGTTATGAGAGGAACGAGGAGGCCGGTCCGGGCCGTCGCATGGTTTCTTACAAGCCTTCTCCCTGCTATCCTGCTAATGGTTGTGGTACCCTCATCCGAATCTGTGGCCCAGACCTCACTCGACAGAATCTCAGTCGTGGAGAGAGGTGATGGGAAAGGGCACGTGATCCGGTATCACCTGTCACAACGGCCAGACTCCTTCCTTGTACGGCAGCCTGCCGACGATCTGATTCAGCTGATGCTGTTTGCTGACAGGATCGATACGACCGGACTCCGCTATCCTTCGGCTGAACCGGTAGAGCGGGTGGTAGGATATAGACTTGAACAGGGATACGGGTTTGATATTCTTCTGAAGCAGGAGAGCCACTTCACCGTCCAGTCCTATCCAGATCAGAACCGAAATGATCTGCTTCTGGCGCTGACCCACTCCACACCGGAAGCGATGAGCGGTGTCTACAGCGAGACCGAGCCGCTGATCTGGAGTGATCTGCTCTCCGGATCTCCTGGCGGAGAGGTGTCGGTGGTCTCCGGGGCCGGTCCGGACGCCGCCCCTCTGGATGACGATTACGCTGTGATCCGAGGCAACATGACATTCGATACGGTGGTCATTGATGCCGGCCACGGTGGCAAAGATCCCGGCACAATCGGTCACGGAGGTATTCAGGAGAAGCACATCACCCTCTCTGTCGCAAAAAAGGTGGGGAACTACATCAAGGAGAATCTGCCGGATGTCAATGTGGTCTATACCCGTGATGACGATACGTTCGTGGAGCTCCAGGAGCGCGGGCGCCTCGCCAATCAGGCACGTGGGGATCTGTTCGTTTCAATCCATGCCAATGCGTTTCCGCAGAACCCCAATGTCCGTGGCAGTGAAATCTATTTTCTGGGACTGGCCAGATCCCGCTCTGCCCTTGAGGTGATGAAGCGGGAGAACAGTGTGGTACGGCTGGAGAGCGGCAATGGCCTGGACGAACTCACAGAGGAGGATCTGTTGATTTATGAGCTGGCCAACGCCGGAAACATCTCGATCAGTGAGCGGATCGCCGGGAAGATGGAGTATCAGTTCAGAGAGCGGGCCCGACGTCACTCCCGGGGGGTTAAACAGGCGCAATTTGTCGTGCTCTATCACGCCTCCATGCCGGCCCTGCTGGTTGAACTCGGTTTTGTGACCAATCCGGATGAAGCGCGCTATCTGTCAAGTGATGAGGGGCAGAATATCGTCGCCTCTGCGATCTATCGCGCCATCAAGGAGTACAAGCAGAACTACGAACGGAGCATGAACATCACCCGTTCCGAGTAATCTTAAGGTATCTTCTGCTGAACTGAGCCATCCCCTGATACATCAGCCATGGACGCTCTTTCACATCCGGGGATCGGGAGAGGTGCCTGTAGACGAGAGCCGAGTCGCCGCCCGTAACAAAGAGGTCATATGAACCGTACTCTCTCCGGTACCTCTCCAGAAACCCGCCGATTGCTTCCAGAAATGCTCCGGTAGTCCCCCAGCGGACACTCTCCAGTGTGGACTGCCCCGGCCAACGATCTGGTATCCCGTCTCCAGGAGCGGGAAGCTCCGGCAGCTCCCGGGTCATACTTCTCTTCATCATCTTCAGGCCCGGCATGATCACCCCGCCACGGTAGATGCCGTCTCCGGTCATGTTATCTACTGTACAGGCAGTACCCGCATCGATCACAACCACAGGTCCAGAAGACTCCTCCGATGCGGCGAGGCAGGTGAGGAACCGGTCGACACCGAGTGTGGACGATTGCCTGTAATCCACACGTTCAGATGGAAGATCTCCGGGTCTGATCAGTACCAGACTCTCTTCGCTGTAGCGGCGGGTGAGCTCTTCTGAAATCTCTTTGACAACACTGCTGACAATGATACGGCTTGTGGCAGGCGTGTCAGCCTCAGTACCTCGATACCTGTCAAGCCATGCAAAGAAACTCTCCCTGTCTCTGACGTTTCTACGAAAGATCTCCCGCCATCCGCCACGGTCGTGGACCGCGGCTTTAATCATGGTATTGCCTGCATCGACATAGAGATCCGGCATTCGCTTCTATGAAAATATGGTTATTTTGGATGAATGATCCTGAAGAAACTGAAGTAAATAAAACTGTCCACTGAACCGTTGCTACAGCGTCGGTTCCCAACCAGAAACTGAACTTAGCGCATGGAACTCGAAAATAAAACAGCGATTGTTACCGGAGCAAGCAGTGGTCTTGGCCGCGCCTGCAGTATCGCCCTGGTTGAGAAAGGGGTCACCGTCTACGGTCTGGCCCGCAGCGGAGACAGGCTGGACGAGCTCCATTCAGAGCTGGGCGAACCTTTTGTGCCGGTCAGGCTGGATGTGACCGACTCCGAAGGACTCTCCTCCTGGGTGGACCGGACTTTTACAGAGGGGCAAATGACTCCTGATATCCTGATCAACAATGCCGGTCTGGCGCACTTCGACCAGGTCGAGAACCTCCCTCTGGAAAAGTGGCAGGAGATGATCGACACCAACCTCAACGGCACCTTCTACCTGACGCGTCTGGTTGTACCGATGATGAAGGCCAATCCGGAGGTCTGCCACATCATCAACATCGTCTCTATCGCCGGACTGCTGGGTACTCCCCGCATGTCGGGCTATAACGCATCCAAGTTTGCCGTACGTGGATTCAGTGAAGCCCTGTTCAAGGAGCTGCGGCACGACGGAATCAAGGTGAGCGCCCTCTTTCCGGGATCTATCGCAACAGAGTTCTTCAAGCGGGCACAGGGCCAGGAGAACCACCCCTATATGCTCATGCCTGAAGATGTCACAGCGACCATCCTCCACCTGCTTGAGACTCCGGACCAGTTTCTCATCAACGAGATCACGCTACGCCCACTCAAACCCAGACCCTCCTGAAGCAGCGTATGAAGATGCCGGTAAAGACACATCAACGTCACCTGTACACGGTGCTTGCAGTCGTGCTGACGGCTCTTCTATTGGCTGGTGGTTGCCAGAAGGATCCGCACAAACCGGAGGACCTGATATCGGAGACGCATTACGTAGATCTGCTGACTGATATTTTTCTTCAGGAGAAGCTGATCTCGATGAGAGACCAGGAGGAGAGCCAGGACAGCCTGCGTGAGGAACTCTTTGCAACGTATGAGGTCACGCAGGAACAGTTTGAGAGAAGCCATACCTGGTATCAACGGCAGGCCAAAGATCAGCTTGCCAGAATAGACACAGTTCAGGCGCGCCTGCGGGCTGAACGGGATACAGTAGAGAGTATCCGGATGGAGCATCTTAGGGTGGCGGGCAGCCGCCGATAAAACCACCCTTCAAGAATTATTCTTCCCAGAGCGGCGGGGCCTCTTCCAGATATACCGGGTCGGATCCTCCTCACTCGCTTTCACCTGATCCTCTCCGATCAGATAGGTGAGCACCTGCCGGACTCTCTCACGTTTCCATCCCATCGCAGGGGCCAGCTCTGAAAGAGAGACCGGTTCTGACAGCAGCTGTTGCAGCGCCTCCAGATCGATACGATCCGACACGGCCGGCTCCTCCGAGGCCCGGGACCGACAGCGATCACAGTGTCCACACGGTTCAACCGAGTGCTCACCGAAATAGATACGCAGAAATCGCTCACGGCACGTGGTAGTCTCTGCGTAAAGCTTCATCTGCTCCAGCTTTTTGAGAAGGATATTTCGATAACCCTCCACCTCCTCCCTGCTCACCTGCAGCCGGGTGGAACGGGGTTCCAGAACCCTGATCAGAGATTCGCCCTCCATCCAGTGAGCAGTCAGAATCCGGTCATAATCGGAAAGCACCCGGATCGCCTTCATCAGCTCACTCCGGGTCATCCCGGTCTTCTCAAGAAGCCGGTCCAGGTTCAGATAGTGGATTTTCTGAAATGCCTCAGGTCCGCACAGCCTGTGCAGCTGATCCAGAAATCGGGATTTGAGGTCGCCGGAGGCGTCAACTCTCTCCTGCAGGGTATCCCTGCCAACAGTGAAATGGATTCCGACAGAGGGTTCAGCCTCTCTCACCAGCTCAAGTATCTCAAGCCGCTCAAGCACCTTAAGCCCGGCGCGGACCACCGATTCATCCATCGTTGAGCGTCTGCTCAGAGAGGCAACCGATACCGGCTCTGCCTCCACTTGCAGACTCCCGACAGCCAGTTCCAGTTCATCGCAGAGAACCCGGTAGAGGCTGGTGAGCTGTTTGTAAGCGGGATAGGACTTCAGCAGCCGTGAACGAAGACCACGGACGTCTGATGGCCGGTAGAGCAGCAGCGGAAATGCTTCATTCCCATCCCTGCCCGCCCGTCCCGCCTCCTGATAATAGGCCTCCAGTGTGTAGGGCATATCGTAGTGAATGACAAACCTGCAGTCCGGTTTATCGATACCCATTCCGAAGGCGTTGGTGGCCACGACGACGGGAAAAACCCCCTCCAGCCAGGCCTGCTGCACCCCCTGCCTCTCCTCTCCGCTCAATCCGGCATGATAGGTTCGGGCCCGGACCCCGTGGTGGTTCAGCAGAGAGGAGATTTTTTCACACTCCAAACGGGTTCCGGCATAGACGATACCACTCCCTTTTTGAACCCCTTTCGCCACAGCCCTCAGCAGGGTCTTCCGTTTCTGCTCCGTCGGCGTGACCCACCACTGGAGATTCGGCCGCTGAAAACCGCTGGCCACCACCTCCGGATTCTCCAGCTCAAGGTTTTTGATAATATCTTCACGCACCTCCGGAGTGGCTGTCGCTGTCAGCGCGATCCAACGCGGGTTCTGCTCCAGCAGGTCGATCTGCTTGCGGATCTCTCTGTAGTGCGGGCGGAAGTCGTGCCCCCACTGTGAGACGCAGTGAGCCTCATCCACAGCCACCATCGAGAGGTTCAGATCCCGGGCCATGTTCAGCCAGAGGGTGGAGTGCAGCCTCTCAGGAGAGAGGTAGAGCAGTTTGTACATCCCGTTACGGGCGTTGAGAAGGCGCTGCTCCACTTCAAACGACGAGAGAGTGCTGTTGATAAACGTGGCGCGGATGCCGGCTTTTGAGAGCTGTTCAACCTGATCCTGCATAAGCGATACCAGCGGAGAGATGACCAGCGTCAGGCCTTCAAAGAGAGTCGCCGGAACCTGATAGCAGAGGGATTTGCCTCCGCCCGTAGGGAGCAGTACCAGCGTATCTCTCCCCTCCAGTACAGCGTGGACAGCACGCTCCTGCCCGTTCCGGAAGTTCTCAAACCCCCAGTACTTTCTGAGATTGGCCACAGCCTGCTCCGGACCGGGTGGTGTCCGGACGTCAGAAGATGTCTCTGTCTGATGATCGCGCTTCATGTCGACAAAGTAGCAGTTTTATGAGTCAGGGTCTTCACATTAACCGAATGTCTTGTGTAATCCTCAAGATTTTATTATTAAGTTCAGGCGAGTCTGAACCTTCGCCCATCCCGCCTCTGTAGCGTTATGGGTGCGACCATACAACTAACCAAACTAGGAGTAGAGATGAAGAAATTTGTGCAGGCCAGACTAAGTGCCATGATGTTCCTGCAGTTTTTTATATGGGGAGCCTGGTACACCGTCATCGCCATCTATATGGCAGCCAATGGCATGGAAGATCTGACCCACTGGCCGTTTACTGTCAACCCGATCGGAGCTATCGTCGCACCGTTTTTTGTGGGTCTGATTGCGGATCGCTACTTCGCAACTGAGAAGGTTCTCGGCGTGCTTCATATACTGGGCGGTATCTTCATGTTCTTGACACCCTCGGCAGTGGGAAGTCCTGTGGTGTTTATCCTGTTGCTTCTGGCTCACAACATCTGCTACATGCCGACGATGAGTCTGGCCAATACCCTCTCCTTCCACAATATTGAAAATCAGGAGAAGGAATTTCCGATTATCCGTGTATTCGGGACGATCGGCTGGATCATTGCCGGACTGGTTGTCAGCTTCGTGCTGGTCTATTTTGTCTCGGATGACGTCGCACCAGAGGCGACCGCACTTCCACTCTACCTTTCGGCTGTGGCCAGTATCGCTCTCGGGCTCTACAGTTTTTCACTTCCACACACGCCTCCGGCCGCTGCAGGCGAGAAGGTGTCGGTTCGGAGTATCGTGGGTATCGATGCGATCAAGGCGCTGGGAAGCCGCTCTTTCTACGTCTTTCTGGCCAGTTCATTCCTGATCTGTATTCCACTTGCCGCCTACTACAACTTTACACAGATCTTCCTGGGTGCAACCGGCTTTGAGAACATCGCAGCGACACAGACTATTGGTCAGGCGTCTGAAGCGATCTTCATGGTTCTGATGCCTTTCTTCTTTGTCAGACTGGGTGTCAAGTGGATGCTCGGCGTCGGTATGTTGTCATGGGTTGCGAGATACGCCCTGTTTGCCATGGGAGCACCCGATGCGGTAACCTGGATGATCCTGGTTGGAATTGCACTGCACGGCCTCTGCTACGACTTCTTCTTCGTTACAGGTCAGATCTATGTCGACCTCAAGGCCAACGATCAGATCAGGGGTCAGGCCCAGGGTCTCATCGTATTGATCACCTACGGCGTGGGACTGCTGATCGGTGCCCAGATTGCCGGAAATCTCTACAACGCCTTCCTGGGTAGCCAGACCATGCTTACCCTGGATCAGTGGTACAGCTTCTGGTGGGTACCGGCACTCTTTGCTCTGGCAGTGTTCGTCCTCTTCCTCCTTCTTTTCAACGATAAAGAGGCAGAAGAGCAGGTTGCAAAAGAGGAGATCACCATCTAAATAATCCACCCAATTCCTATACAAACCCGGTACGGCCATCAGCTGTATCGGGTTTTTTTATCTCTGTAAGCTTTGCGATTGCCGCTCGCAACTCTGTTACTGCAACAGTCGAAGGAGAAAACAGCATTTGCACACCAGCAGGCAAAGATTAAATTAATACATAGCGTCTGCCGTCGCTGATGACGTCGCGGATCACTCAGAGTGAACTGCTGCTTCTCACGTAAACGTCCAGTTCAGTGGTAGAACTTTCCGGTAAAAAGCGCCTGCGGGCCACCTTCAGATCTCACCTCCCTTTTCATCCAGGCTGGATCGGGATCGTCATCTCTCTGCCGCTTCTGATTCTCTCAGTCTCCTGCTCGGGAAGTTCCGGAACCCTGGATCGGACCGGTTCTGTTTCTGCCCCGGCAGAGCCTTCCGGAATCTATCGCAACCACGCCAATTCAACCATCGTCAGTAATCAGATCCGGGAGAGCTTTCAATCGATCAAGCGGGTTCAGGCTACCCTCTACTACCGGACCTACCATTTTGGAGAGGATAACCTCCCCACCCATTCAGACCTTCGGCAGATGCCACCAGAGGAGCTTGCTGTTGAGTTCACATCAGACAACCACTCGGTGACAGGTACAGCCGTTGCTGTAACCCGCACCCGGAACGCCTTTCTGCTACTGACAGCAGCTCACATTGTCACAGCACCCGATACGCTCTGGCACTATGTGGATCCGTCTGAACCGGCAGAGAGCAGGGCCATAGAGGCGGTTTCAGTCAAGGTACGAAGCACCTATCTCCTGATCGGCAGTGACTTTGTTCTGCCATTCAATATCGTCAGCATGGATGAGCAGCGAGATCTGGCGCTCCTTTCTGTGCCGCTGAACGGGGTCAATCCCGCCCGCCTGAAAGCTCTGGAGATACTGGCGGGTGATTCTGATGATCTGCAGTGGGGAGATATGGTCTATACCATCGGTTTTCCAAAGGGTAACCGGATGATAACGACCGGTGTCATCAGCAGGCCAGAGTGGACACCGGGGAATCGGTTCATCATCGACTCCTCTTTCAACAGAGGCTTCAGTGGAGGTGTAGTTCTGGCCGTCAGAAACCGTCCATCCGGCCTTGAGTGGGTGGGCATGTTGATATCCGTATCCGCCGAATCCGAATATCTTCTCACTCCGGGTTCCATGACGGCTGATGAGTTTCAGCCCGAACTGCCCTACAATGATCCGGCCTTCGTTGAACGGTTCATCCGGATCAACTACGGAATCGGTTACATGATCGGGATCACGGAGATCATCTCCTTCTTTCGCGAGAACCGGGATGAGATACTGCAGGTGGGATTTCTCCCGCCCATGTAGATGCAGTCAACTACGATCGGCTGTAGATATAAACGATACCTTCAGCAGTGTTAACGTTAACTGAACGTCGCTTTCACGTAGTCGCGTCTCATCTCGGCAATAGCTGAGATGCTGATTCCCACAGGGCAGACCGCTTCACACTCAGCAAAGTTGGAGCAGTCGCCAAAACCCTCCTCCTTCATCTGATCGACCATAGCGACAACCCGTCTGTTCCGCTCAGGCTGACCCTGCGGGAACTTGTTGAGGTGGGCGATCTTGGCGCCGGTAAAGAGAGAGGCTGAGGAGTTGGGGCAGGCTGCTACACAAGCTCCGCACCCTATGCAGGTTGCGTAGTCAAATGCGATGTTGGACATCTCCTGATCCACAACCGTTGAGTTGGCCTCGGGGGCCGATCCGGTCTTGACCGAGATATACCCACCCGCCTCAATAATGCGATCAAAGGCAGATCGGTCAACCACCAGATCCTTGATCACCGGAAAGGCTGCAGCTCGGGCCGGCTCAATGACGATGGTGTCTCCGTCTTTGTAGTTCCTCATGTGGAGCTGGCAGACAGCCGTCAGATGCTTCGGTCCGTGAGCACGGCCATTGATCACCATGTTGCAGGACCCGCAAATTCCCTCCCTGCAGTCATAGTCAAACTCTACGGGATCCTCCCCTTTCCGGATCAGCTCTTCATTCAGCACATCCAGCATCTCCAGGAAGGACATATGCTCATTGGCAGTGTCCAGAGTATAGGTCTTGAAACCGCCCTCGGTGTCGGCACGCTCCTGTCGCCAGATTTTCAGATGGATTGTCATATTACTACTGCTGCTCATAATCGATGATCTGTAAGTTTAGAAATATGCTCCTGCCGGCACTATTTGTAACTACGCTGTTTGAGCTCAACAAACTCGAATTCCAGATCCTCCTTGTGCATCACCTCTTCCAGGGTACCGTTCAGCCCCTTGAACTCCCAGGCAGCGACATAAGAGAAGTCCTCATCATTCCGCAATGCTTCACCCTCTTCGGTCTGGTGTTCATCCCTCAGGTGACATCCACACGATTCATCCCTGTGCAGCGCATCGACCGCCATCAGCTCGGCAAGCTCAAAGAAGTCGGCCACCCGCAGTGCAAACTCAAGATACTTGTTGTAGTAGTTGGCTTCTCCGGGCACCCGCACACGCTTCCAGAACTCCTCTCTGAGTTCGCGAATCTCACCGATCGCCTCTTTCAGCCCTTCTGCATTTCTGGAGATGCCCACCTTGTCCCACATGATCTTGCCAAGTTCCCGGTGAAAATCGATGACGGTCCGGTCACCCTGGACACTCAGCAACTTGTCGATCTGCGATTTGGAAGCATTTTCGGCCTCCTCGAATGCCGGATGATCAGTTGTCACCGCATCCACACCGTCCGCCAGGTAGTCACCCACCGTAAAGGGGAGCACAAAGTAGCCGTCTGCAAGCCCCTGCATCAGTGCACTCGCACCGAGACGGTTGGCTCCGTGATCCGAAAAGTTCGCTTCACCGGCAACAAACAGTCCCGGTAGATTGCTCATCAGATTGTAGTCGACCCAGAGACCACCCATCGTATAGTGAACCGCAGGGAAGATCCTCATGGGCACTTCATAGGGGTCATCGTCGGTGATGTTCTTGTACATGGCGAACAGGTTTCCGTATTTCGCCTCGATCACATCGCGTCCGTCACGTTTGATGGCATCACGGAAGTCTAGATAGACTGCCTTGCCGGTACTGCCGACTCCAAGACCATCATCCGTGACCATCTTGGCGTTCCGGGAAGCTACATCCCGAGGAACCAGGTTACCGAAACTGGGGTACCGCTCTTCGAGGTAGTAGTACCGCTCATCTTCCGGAATATCGGCAGGCTTTCGTGTATCCCCCTTCTTCCGGGGTACCCAGACCCGCCCGTCATTCCTGAGACTCTCACTCATAAGAGTAAGCTTTGACTGGTAGTCACCAGAGACTGGAATGCAGGTCGGATGGATCTGCACATAGCAGGGATTGGCAAATACAGCACCCCGCTTGTGACATCTCCAGGCTGCCGTCACATTGGAGTTTTTGGCATTGGTCGAAAGGTAGAAGACATTTCCGTAGCCGCCAGTGCAGAGTGCGACAGCATCACCGGCCCATCGCTGGATCTCACCGGTCACCAGATTTCGAGTGATGATACCCCTGGCTTTCCCGTCTACGACGACCAGGTCCAGCATCTCCTGCCGGGAGTAGTACTCCACCTTGCCGGCCTGAACCATCTTCATCAACGCCTGATAGGCGCCCAGAAGCAGCTGCTGCCCTGTCTGACCCCGGGCATAGAAGGTTCGTGAAACCTGCGCACCCCCAAAAGATCGGTTATCGAGTAATCCGCTATACTCTCTGGCAAACGGAACGCCCTGTGCAACAGCCTGATCAATAATCTCATTGGAGACCTGTGCCAGACGATAGACATTTGCTTCGCGGGAGCGGTAGTCTCCGCCCTTGATTGTATCATTGAACAGCCTGTGAATGCTGTCACCGTCATTGGGGTAGTTCTTGGCAGCGTTGATTCCCCCCTGGGCCGCAATACTATGAGCACGTCGTGCCGAATCCTGAATACAGAACACCTTGACGTTGTAGCCGAGTTCAGCCAGACTGGCGGCAGCCGAGGCTCCGGCCAATCCCGTACCGACGACAAGTACCGTGTGTTTCCGCTTGTTATTCGGAGAGAGAAGCTTGATCTCATTCAGGTGCCTGTCCCATTTCTGTTCCAGGGGGCCTGAAGGAATCTTGGAATCTAGTTTCATAGTAACCTATTTGAATGTTCCGCTACATCGCGACAGGGGCGCGAGAGTATGTGAATATCTTCAGAATCTGATATCACTCGTGTTGAATGAACGATCGTCAGTAAATCAAAATCTTTCTGTACCTGTCATGGGGTGCTGCATCCGGTTCAGCCCGCACATGACCACGTAATCTGTACTGTCCGGAAAAACTGTATCGGTCAGACCGACCTGATAACAGTCGTTCAGGATCAGCCGTCATAACCTAGCGTCAGTTCATGTCTATCGTCAGATCTGCACCTCAGACACAGTTATAGCCGCTGATAAGTTCTCCGCATCCCCCGGTAAAATAGATGTAGAGAGGGATGAAGAGAAAACCGACAGCAAGAGCCACAGCCAGTACAACACCCAGTGAATAGATGACGGGTGAGAGCTTGCTGCTGTTCCTCATAGTCAGTGATACGAATGAACTCCAGACCCCGAAACTCAGATGCGTACCCAGTAGAATCATGACAAGCGTGTAGCCAAACGCATAGACCGGATTCTGAAATGTGTCGATAACCAGCGTCTTGAGGTCGCTCGCCTCACGGCCATCGATCATCACCGTTGCGGTATCCCCGAGAGCAAACGTATTGATATGGAGAACCAGAAAGACGAGAAGTACAACACCTGTCAGTGCCATGCTTCGCGAGCTGAGCCCCTGCTTGCTGGGTCCGCCTTTGGAGCTGTAGACGTTGTATTTTTCAGGCCGGACCTTACTCCGGTTCCACCAGATGGAGAGTCCTATATAGGCATGAAGAACAAGGGCGATCAGAAGGCCGATCCGGGCAATCCAGAGGAGCGGACCGAAGTCATGAAGAAACAGGGAGTAACGGTTCATCTCATCCGCCTCTCCAAAGATGGCCAGGTTCCCTATAAGATGAAAAATGACAAAGAAGAGCAGAAGAATTCCGGTGATACCAGTCAGGATCTTGCGTCCAACTTGCGAAGTTAGAAACTCGTTGAATGACGACATGCTTGGCAACTTTAACGATTAAGTAATAAGGGGTCCGCAACCCGTTTGCCGGAACCACCTCAGGATTTCAGGAACCTTTGCAAGACGCTAACTTTTCTATACAGAAGGCTCCCGCAGTAAAATTCACACCCTGTTCATCACGTGTGAAATTCGTGTCTTTTGGCTTAAAAAACAACCTGAATAGCCTCAACATTTGCACTCTTATACGAAATTCAGCACACTTCACCGGTCTGGGAACAGATGACAGGTCAAACGTTTGTGAGGGGGCGCTATTGAAAACCGTAACGGAACAGATCACTGAAACCTATCGTGTCAAAGGCTCGAAATTCATCGGCCATCTGTTTCCGGCAGTCAGCCTGGAGGCGTTTGAGAAGCAGCTTGAATTGAGGGTCAGGGCCCACCCGTCCGCATCCCACCACTGCTACGCGTGGAGACTCGATCCGACGGATCCGACGGAGTTTGCACAGGATGCCGGTGAACCCTCCGGTACAGCCGGACTGCCCATACTCAATCAGCTCAAATCGGCGGACCTCATCAACTGTGGCTGTGTCGTATCCCGGTACTTCGGGGGAACAAAACTGGGCAAACCGGGATTAATCGAGGCTTATGGTCATACGGCTTCGCTCTGCATCAGCCACTCCGAGCTGTGGCCACTGGTACCGACACGGGTATATGACATTCGGTATCCATACGATATGCAGGGAGTGGTTGAGACCTGGAGAAGCAGATATGATCTTGTCGAGAAGGATGCGGTCTATCTGGAGGAGATCCGGCTGCGAGTCGCATGCCCTGCCTCCATGGCGTCCTCCTTTCTCGATGAACTGGAGGGTTCAGCCCACCTCCTGCATGACTATGATGAGCTGGGCGCTTCCTACGAAATCGGAACGAAACGCTGACTCACTCACTACACCATGATTCATTTGACATCACTCTACTCACTCACTGCTCGTGGGCTTACTTGCTCTAGGGCTTACTTGATCCTGGAGTCATTAGCTCCTGGACTCACTTGCTCCTGAACTCATTTGATCCTGGAATCACTGCTCCTGGGCTTACTGACATCATGAAGAACCAATCGAGACATCTATGAAAATCTACACCAGACGAGGTGACTCCGGTGAAACCGCACTTTTCGGAGGGGAACGGGTTCGAAAAAACTCACCGCGAATAGAAGCATGTGGAAACATCGATGAGCTCAACTCTGTCATCGGTTTTATTCTGACTGAACCCCTGTCTGAACCTGCTGGCAAACTTCTCCCCGAGATTCAGCGGCAGCTTTTCGTTCTGGGGTCGGATCTGTCGACACCCCTCACGGTCAAGGAGCGCATCGATCGCATCGGTGACAGCGAGATTCAGCAGCTGGAGACGTCCATCGATACTCTCGAAGAGGAGCTTCCACCATTGAAACACTTTATTCTTCCGGGTGGCAGCCGGACCGGGGCGCTGCTGCATCTGGCCAGAACGGTCTGCCGCCGTGCCGAAAGGGCGGCAGTGTCGTGCGCAGCAGCAGAGGCCATCAATGAAAAAACCATCATCTGGTTGAACAGATTTTCCGACCTTCTGTTTGTCCTGGCCCGTTTCGAGAACCAGCACAACAATCAGCCAGAAAATGAGTGGAAACCGCTTGGCTGATCTGCTGTAAACCCACTTGGTCGTATAAATCCGGCCCAGGCCGCTCCAGACTCGTGCAGACTGGTTCAGACGAAATAGGTTCAGACTGGTTCAGACCTATCTGGCCCGGTTCAGAGATAACCATTCAGACATAACCGGTTCAGACCGGGCGAGACAAAATAGGTTCAGACATATTTTTTAAACTTAACACAGACAATACGCTAAACCATGGCACTAATTCGATCCGTCTCCGGTATCCGGGGCATCTTCGGTTCCCATCTGACACCTGAAAATCTGGTCACCTACGCAGCCGCCTTCGGGAGCTGGCTGAATGGAGGAACTGTCGTCGTCGGCAGAGATACCCGTACCACCGGTCAGATCTGTGAAGATATCGTTACTGCGACACTCCAGAGTGTCGGGTGCAATGTCATCAAGACAGGTGTTGCCCCCACCCCCACCATAGCCATGGCGGTGCTTCACCATCAGGCAGACGGAGGGATCGTTCTCACCGCCAGCCACAATCCGGCCGAGTGGAACGCCCTCAAGCTGATGAACAGCAGAAGTGAAATCCTGGATGAAAAGCAGGGACAGGAGGTACTTGAGATTGCCGACAGCGGCAGGTTCAGCTACGTCAACTACAGTGAAATCGGAGAGGTCACTGTAGATGATGAGGCTCTTCTGAACCATATCCAGTCTATTCTTGACCTGCCCTACATCGACCCGGACATGATCGCCGGGGCCGGATTCACCGTCGCCATAGATGCCGTAAATGGTGCCGGCTCCCACTCCATGCCGCTGCTTCTTGAGAAGCTTGGAGTCAAGGTTCATAAATTGAACTGCACACCGGATGGCCTTTTTCCGCACAACCCCGAGCCTCTGCCGGAACATCTGGGTGAGATACGGTCCTTCATCAGAGAACATGACTGTGACCTCGGTCTGGTGACCGATCCCGATGTGGACAGGCTCGCACTTCTCGACGAGAAAGGTGATCTCTTTGGTGAGGAGAATACACAGGTGGCTGCATTCGACTTCATGCTCTCAGACAATCCCGGGCCCGTAGCGACCAATCTCTCCTCCTCCAGGGCAGCGGACGATATTGCAGAGTCCCACGGACAGATCTGCCATCGTTCTGCTGTCGGAGAGATCCACGTAGTCCGAAAAATGCAGGAGGTTGGTGCGGTTATTGGTGGTGAAGGTAATGGGGGTGTGATCAATCCCGACCTTCACTACGGAAGGGATGCACTGGCCGGAGCAGCCATGTTTTTGCAGCTGCTGGCCAATCGAAAGATCTCCGCGTCCGACTACCGCAAGTCGCTGCCTTCACGTCAGATCATCAAGGAGAAGATGTCCCTGGATGAGCTGGGTATGGATGCCGACGACCTGCTGGCCCTGATCCGTGAGGCTTATGCGGAACATCAGCCAAACACGATCGACGGTGTCAAAATCGACTTGGAGGAGGGCTGGGTGCACTTCAGAAAATCCAATACCGAGCCGATCGTAAGAGTCTATGCTGAAGCAGACACCGAGCAGGAGGCGCGGCAGCTCTCTGAACAGCTGATCTCAAGAATTCAGCAGGAGACGCAGAGATAGCTCCAGATAAGCCCGATGAAAAGAAAAAAATTATGACTACTTTTTGCGACTCGTGCGCATCTGAAAATGAACCGGACCACTCTGAACCATGATCACATCAATGACCGGCTTTGGCCGGGGGGTAGCCTCACAAAACAGTATTCAGGTGACGGTAGAGATCAAGACGTTGAACAGTCGGTATCTCGATATCACCTGCAGGCTGCCCGCCAGCATTGAGGACAGAGAGCTGGCCCTTAAGGAGCTTGTTCAGCAGTGTCTTGAGCGAGGCAAGGTGACCGTCTCTGTCAATGTTGAGAAGCATGAGTCCGGTGTCCCCGACATTACCTTCAGCCCCGACCTGGTCAAGAGCTACAAAGATATGCTCGAGGAGATGAAAACCATCTCCGGGGTGAGTGGCGACGTGGAGCTGAAAGATATTATGCAGTTCGAGGATCTGTTTATCAGGCGCACCGAAGACCCTGAGACTCTGGATGAGATCTGGATGCTGACCCGGCAGGCTGCTGAAACGGCGCTCGACATGACCAACCGCATGAGGCAAAAAGAGGGGAACCAGCTGAAAAAAGAGCTCCGGAAGCAGGTGAAAGGGATATCGGAGCAGCTGGAATCGGTCATCGAACTGGCCAGAGAACGGGCTCCTGAAGCGAAGCGCCGGCTGCAGAACCGGCTGGACGCGCTGCTTGCAGATGAGAGTATCAGCCCCGAACGGCTGGAGCAGGAGGTCGCTATTCTGGTTGACAAGATGGACATCCAGGAGGAGGTGATCCGCCTGGAGTCACATCTGGAGTTTTTCATCGAGACGCTTGAGAGCAGTGATGCGGCGGGCAGACGTCTCAACTTCCTCTGCCAGGAGATCAACAGGGAGCTGAATACGATTGGAGCCAAGGCCAATGAGTCTGAAATTTCACATCTGATCGTCTTCGCCAAAGAGAAACTGGAACAGATACGAGAACAGGTACAGAATATTGAATAAGAGGTACCGCACCGGAATCGTGGTTCTGGTTGCACCCAGTGGCGCCGGTAAATCCACGATGGCACGGCGACTGCTTGACGATTTTGACAATCTGCGGTTCTCCACCTCTGCGACCACACGTCCACCACGTGAGAATGAAACAGATGGTGTAGAGTATCACTTCCTCAGCCATGAGGAGTTTCAGCAGAAAATAGACGCAGACGAGTTTCTTGAGTGGGAGGAGGTGTTCAACGGAAACCGGTACGGTACCCTCCGCTCTGCCATTGAGAATCTGATGGATAATGATTATTTTGTCCTGCTTGATATTGAGGTTCTCGGCGCTCTGAATGTCAAGAAGATGTACGGTGATCAGGCTTTCTGCATCTACATCATGCCTCCGGACCTGGAGGAGCTGAAGAGACGTTTGCAGAAACGGGGAACCGAATCAGAAGAGATGCTCCAATCACGCCTGGAGCGGGCCCGGAGGGAGCTGGATTTTGCAGACAGGTTCGACACGATCGTCATCAATGATGATCTTGAAACAGCCTACGCAGAGATCCACGAACTGGTCAGGGAGTATATGGGGGCCTGCTGAACTGCAGTTTCAGAGCAGATTTTTCACTGACGTTTATTACTGAAACGTTTATTCAAACAATTTCCAGAATCAGATACTACTATCATGCCGGTAAAAACACTAGATATTGAAAAGCTGGGCGAAGAGGCGAACAACAAGTATGAGATGATCGTCGTCATGTCCAAGCGTGCACGACAGATCGCAGCCCAGGAAAAGCTTGAGCTGGACGAGAAGCTCAAGTACTTCGAGGGATTTGAAGATGAAGAGGAGTTCACGATGAATGAAGAGCAGGAGCGAATCTCCCGCGCTTTTGAACAGCTTCCTCACGCGACCCAGCGCTCTGTTCAGGAGATGCTCGACGACAAGATCTATTTCGACTATCCTGATCGGGAATCATAATGTCTCTGTCCGGCAAACATATTTTGCTGGGCGTAACCGGTGGAATAGCCGCCTATAAATCGGTTGTTCTGCTTCGTGAATTTCAGAAAGCGGGCGCTGATGTCAGGGTCACCATGACCCCTTCAGCCACCCGTTTTGTTGGTACAGAAACCTTCTCTACACTTTCGCGTCAGCCGGTGGCCATCGATATCTTCGGTGAGAACAATCACGAAGAGACGTGGACGCGCCATATCAAGTGGGCTGAATGGGCTGACCTCTTCGTCATCGCCCCCTGCACCGCCAATACCCTCTCCCATCTGGTGCTGGGACAGGCAGATACGATGCTCACAGCCATTGCACTGGCGATCCGTTGCCCCATGCTTATCTGCCCTACAATGGATGCGGAGATGCATCAGCATCCGGCGGTGAGACGGAACCTGGAGCTCGCCGAACAGTATGGGTTTCATGTTCTCTCACCAGAAAGCGGATACCTGGCCAGTGGTCTGAAGGGCCCTGGGCGACTCCCCGATCCAACAGCAATTCTTGAGCGCGCTTCTCAGATTCTGGCACTGGCTGAACCAGATGGCCTCGTCGATGTTACGGAAGGTTCAGAAGATTCGGTGAGTTCAGAAGATTCGGAAGGTTCA
>Ga0209487_1001807_pt1 | contig 17736 bp, 13 predicted proteins | sample Poulit2012_FD_187524 | JGI IMG/M metagenome (GOLD analysis project Ga0209487, IMG submission 187524) | Agricultural soil microbial communities from Georgia to study Nitrogen management - Poultry litter 2012 (SPAdes) (version 2) | ecosystem: Environmental > Terrestrial > Soil > Agricultural land...
CGGAGCGATCGCCCACGACGACGATCGTCAGGTTGTCGGGGTCGATGTGGGCTGTCGCCGCCTGGGCGCTCTCCGGGTCGACCGACAGGATGCGCGAGGTGTACGTGTTCAGGTAGTCATCCGGCATGCCGTCGAGCACGAGGCTGGTGAGCTGACCGGCGATGCGGCCCACCGACTGGAACGACTGCGGATAGCTCATCGCAAGGAAGTTCTTCGCGAGTTCGATCTCTTCACTGGGGATCGGCTCGTGAATGCCGCGTAGTTCATTCACGAACTCCTGGAGCGCCGGCGCGGTGACATCCGTAAAAACGGATGCACCGGTTGAGAACGGCCCCGGCCACGGGCGGAAGTCGAACGATGAGCGCGCGCCGTAGGTATAGCCCTTGTCCTCGCGCAGATTCTGGTTGATGCGCGACGTAAATGAACCTCCGAGGACGGTGTTCATCACGTTGATCGCATCGTATTCATCCGTATCACGCGGCAGCGCCACGTATCCCATGCGGATGACGGATTGCGCCGCGCCCGGCACGTCGACGAGGTAGATCCGCGAGCCGCTGCGCCCAGGTGCATCGACCGCCGCCGGTTGCGGGGCCACGTCGTTCGTCCAATCGCCAAACAATTCCTCGAGCACGCGGAGGTGGTCGTTTGAGACGTCGCCCGCCAGAACAATAGTCGTAACGGCCGGGCCGAAGTGGCGGTCGTAGAACGCGCGGACGTCCTCCGCCGAGACATCACGCAGAAAATCTTCCGCGCCGATCGCCGACCGGCCGTACGGATGATCGTCGCCGTAGAGCCTCCGGTCGAATAGCGTCTGCGCGATCGTCTGTGGGTCGTCGTGATTACGGATGAGCGTCGTCAGCCGGTCGAGTCGCAGGCGTTCGAGCTCGTCGGCGTCGAAATGCGGCCGCAGCAGTACGTCGGCCACGAGCGCCGCAGCATCGTTGAACCGCGCGGACGGCACCCGAAGCGAGAGCGACGTGTAATGATTGGAGGCGCTGGTACCAAACCGCGCGCCGAGAAAATCGAATGCATCGGCCAACTCGAGCGCGCCATATTCACCGGCACCGTCGTCAATCAGAGACGCCGTCAGCGAAGCCATGCCCTGCGCCTCGCGCCGCTCATTGGCCTGGCCCGCCTCCACGATCACGTTCATCTGAACGAGCGGAATGTCGGTCTTCCGCATCATCACCACCTCGATACCGTTCGAGAGGCGGTGACGCTCAATCGGAGGAAGCTCGAGCTCCGCCGATTGTCCGACCGCAGGCGGCCGAGACCGATCCGGCGTCTGCGCCGCGGCATCCGAAGAGAAAATGGGGGAGGTCGCCATGAGCGCGACGAGCAATAATATCTTGAACATGGACGGGCTCGGGGAAATCAGTTGGGCGAAATGAACTCGCTTCCGGAAGCCGCGAGGTCGGCGGCTCCTTGCGGCACAATACTCAGGACGATGCGCCGGTCGAGCGGCAGGTAGCGGCGTGCGGCGGCGCTCAGGTCGTTGCCGCTGAGCGCACCGAAGCGGGACAGATCCTCCTCAAAATAGTCGGGATTGCCTGTGTGGAAGTGGTACGCGGCGAGCTGGTCGGCACGCGAGAGCACGCTCTCGATGCCTTCGTAGAACCGCGTCTCGTAGCCGTTGACGAGGCGCTGGACCTCCCGCTCGGCCGGCTCTTCATGCTTCAGTCGCTCGAGCTCTTCGTCGATCGTGTGCTGAAGTTCGTCGAGCGTGTAGCCGCTGCGGGCGGTGGCCGAAATCACGAAGCGGGATCCCAGGCGAGCGGATGACTGGAAGGCCGAGACGTCGTCCGCGATTTGCAGATCGTACACAAGGCGCTGGTACAGGCGGGAGCTCCGGCCCGAGGTAAGCAGCTCGCCGACAAGCGTCATCTCGGCGTCGCCGGGCTCGTACGCGGCCGGCGTGTGCCACGCCATGTAGATGCGCGGGAGCTGGACGCGGTCCTCGAATGCGATGCGCCTCTCGCCCTTCAGTGCAGGAGCCGACACGTCGAGCCTCGGTACATCTTCGCCACGCGGTATCTCGCTGAACCACTTCTCGACGAGGCTTCGCGTTTCGTCGTAATCGAGATCACCCGCGAGTACGAGCACGGCATTGTTCGGCGCGTAGAAGCGGTGGAAGAAGTCGGCAACGTCGTCGTACGTGGCGGCCGCCAGGTCATCCATGTAACCAATGACGGGCCAGTGGTAGGGGAAATCCTCGGGATACAGGTTCTCACCGATCGTCTGCCACGCGAGGCCGTACGGCCGGTTCTCATACGACTGCCGCCGCTCGTTCTTCACCACATCGCGCTGGCCGTCGACCGTTTCCGGAGACATGGCATCCATCAGATACGCCATCCGGTCGCTCTCGATGAAAAGCGCCAGATCGAGCCCGCTCGATGAGAACTGCTGCAGATAGTTGGTCCGATCAGTGGTTGTCGATCCGTTCGGCGATCCCCCGATCTCCTCGAACCACTCATCGATCTTGCCCTCGGGCACATTGCGCGAGCCTTCAAACATCAGGTGCTCGAACAGATGAGCAAAGCCAGTTCGACCGGGCCGCTCGTTGGCCGAGCCCACGTGGTACCAGATGCTGCTACCAACGACGGGTGTCGACGAGTCCTGATGCAGGATCACGGTCAGTCCGTTCTCGAGCTGAAACTGCTGATACGGTACCGACAGCCGGTTTTCCTGGGCCAAGGCAGGCGCCGTGAGCACTAGCGTCATGGCGAGTACAACGAGTCGTAACATGTTGTGTGTTTGTGAGGGAGTTAGGGCCTCGCGATCCGGCCGGCAGGCCGTTGAACATCACCTGCGAACGCGAGGATTATTCCAAATCGTTTGGATCGATGGTGTAACCGACGAATATTCATAGTACGCGTTTCGTAATCTGGTGCGTCGATTTTCCAAGCTCATTGGTCCAAGCTCATCGTGTTCAGTATGCCACGCCGATTCGTTCTGCCGCTCCTGCTCATCCCTTTCATCGTTTTAGGCTGCGGCCCCACAGGCGCCGATGAGAACCAGAGCAGCGCCGCTGATATCTATCAGCCGCGTCTGTATCCCGTCGTCGAAAATGGACGTTGGGGCTTTATCGATTCGCAGGGAGAAGTCGTCGTTACGCCTCGTTACGAGTGGGCCGCCAACTTCAGCCGCGATCTCGCGCTCGTACGGGAGAACGGCTTGTACGGATACATCCGGCGCAACGGTGATGTGGCGATCGAGCCGCAGTACGAAGATGCATGGCACTTCTCCGACGGACTGGCTCCAGTGATGATCGACGGCCAGTGGGGATACATCGATGCCGAAGGTGTTCTTCGCGTCGAGCCCCAATTTGAGCTCAACCCGTCGGTGCTCGAAGAGCGCGAGGTTGACGATACCGACCTCCAGCCGATGCGCGACGACGGCCGGTTCGGGTTTGGACGAGCCGATGGGACGGTTGATATCGAGACGCTCTTCGACGGGGCCTGGTATTTCTCCGGCGGACTCGCCCGCGTCCAGGTCGGCGATAAGTGGGGCTACATCAACCGCGACGGCGATGTCATCATCGAGCCACGATTTGACCGGGCATGGGATTTCAACGACGGCGTCGCCATGGTCGAGGTCGATAGCGGGATTGGCTACATCAACCGCAGCGGCGACTTTATCTGGGAGCCGACGCGGTGACTTTTTCAAGCGCGTGATACATAAGGGGGCATTCTTTCGATAATAGATATGGTGTTTCATCTCTCCCCCTTTCGTCATTGGCATGCGCTTCTTCTTTCTCGCGTTGCTCGTATTTCTCGCCGCCGACCCTGCGACGGCCCAGGCGCCTGATACCCCGGCCGGTGCCATCCCCGGGGCGCGTGGTATCGGCACTCAATCGCACGACTTTGCCCGCTCCCGAACCACGACCGAAGCTTCAACGCTGACCTGGCTCGGTGAGACATTTTCGCCAATGCCCCCGCAGGTCGTCACTGATGACGGGACGGTCATTGGCGTCAACTATTATCGGGATCGTTCGGTGGTCGTCTTCTGGACACGCCTTGGCGGCCATGTAGTGGTGGATTCGCTCGAGCTCCACGGTACGGTTCGGGGCTTCTCTTCCGATGGTACCATGCTGGTGGGTGATTGGAATCAAAGGTCCTACCGATGGACCCATTCCGACGGCATAGTCGACTTGCCGCCACTTTACATGGATGACTTCTCGACGACTGCGCTGGACGTGTCCGACGATGGCTCGGTGGTGGTAGGAAGGGCCAGCGGCCCGCGAGGCTCCGTTCCCGTCCGATGGACAGTCGGAGGCGGCATCGAGACGTTCGACCGGATCATCGACAATTTCGACGGTAACCCGTTTAGCGCGTACGTGTGGGCTGTATCAGGCGACGGATTAGTCGCCGTGGGCCATTCGGACTACATGGACTACATGGATGATATCAGAACCCAAGCCGCGATCTGGCATGGCACGAGCATCTCGCTCCTCGGTACGCTGCATGAGGACCAGAACGACCCGTGGTCCTGGGCTCTCGACGTTTCTTTCGACGGCTCGGTGGTGACCGGCGTCTCAGGCTACTACGGTGCTGATTCAACCCGGGCCTTCCGGTGGACAGAGGCTGCAGGCATCGTCGATCTCGGCACGTTCGGCGAAGAATCACATGACCCGCATGGTATCAGTGCCGACGGATCCGTTATTGTGGGAACTGCCGGTAGTGCTTCTGAGGCTAAGATCGCTTTCCGATGGACGCTCGAAGGAGGATTGGAGGACCTGAACGCTGTCCTCAGCGAGGCGCTCTCGGACGGATCGGAGCTTCGCTGGGCATCAGCAGTGTCGCCGGATGGTCGCTTTATCGTAGGACAGGGTTGGAATGCTTCCACGGCGCGTCTAGAATCCTGGCTGATGCACCCGTGCGGGACTTCCTTTGCGTGGGAGAACCCGTCCGGAGGTAACTTCTCCACCCCGGAGAACTGGGCGGGCAAAAACCTCCCCGGCCGGCACGGCACCGCACTTTTCGATCAGGAGGCTTCTTACTCTGTGTCCATCGACGAAAACGTAGAGAACAGCAGCCTGGAAGTACGCGGCGCGGCCGACCTGACGCTCAGCATGGGCAGTTACACGTACACGCTGTCTGGTGAATGCGGCACCTCTTCAGCCGTCGTCGAAAGTGCATTCCTTGAACTGGAAGAAGGCACGGTCGAAGCAGCGGAGGCGGTCCTGATCTATGGGAATGAACCCGTGTTGAGAGTAAGCGACGGCGCGCGGCTGACCGTCGGCAGCGATACTAACGGACGCGGATGTCTCATCGCGGAAGGGGACGGCGGCAGCGAAGCACTGATCGCGGTCGCCGGAGGCGGGCAGATTGAGAGCCGGACGTGCACGCTGCTCGGCGATGTGGAAGAGACGGCAGGTCGGCTGGTTGTTGAACGAGGGGGATCCTTTGTGACGGATTCGCTCCTCGCCGGCGGCGACGGCACTGCGGCGGTCGAGCTGTCGGAGGGGCATCTGACTGCCCGCCGGCTGGTTCTTGCAGACGGCGTCGGGTCCACGGCATCGGTCACCGCTGAGGGCCTCGGGACCTTGGGTTTTAAGGAGAGTGCCTACATAGGCGTAAGAGGCCGGGCGGATCTACTCCTACGTAATACATCCATCGCGGTTGGCGGAGATCCGGACGCGAGCGCCGTGTCACTTCTTGTGCTCGGTCGCGAACCGGGCTCCGTGGGACGGCTCATTCTCGAGGACCACAGCTTCTTCTCGAACAGTGATGCCGTAGTCGGCATGGATGGATTAGCAGCGCTGCACCTCAAGTCCGGCGGCAGCGCTGAAATCCGGAGGGTATGGGTCGGCGGGCACCTCGAAGGCACGAATGGAGTCGGTCTTGTTCATGTCGAGGGGGAGGGAACTCAACTCGACACCCGCCGGATCTGGGTGGGCCGCGGGCTCTACGGGGAGCTAAAATCGACTGATGGCGGACTGATACGAGCCGACCGGATCACGATCTACGGAAGCGGTAATACCGTGGATGAAGCGGGAGGAGAGATCCGTGCCCCCATCCTCTATGTGGGCAGCCTTCCGCCACCCGCACCGAAACACGGAGCATCGACCACCGCCAATAAGGTTGCATCCGACCTGCAGGGCATTGTCACGGATACCCTGATCATCGCAGGAGACGGCGTACGACTGGAGGTCGACACGCTGGTCTACACACCCTCCGGTGTCATCGGCGGCATCGGCACGTTTCCCTCTCAATTGACCAACTCCGGCGTTCTAAGCCCCGGAGACTCCGCTGCTGCGCCCGGTGCGCTCGCCATTGCCGGCAGCTTCACGCAGACGAATACCGGTATTCTGGAGATCGACATCGGAGGCACCGGCGAGGGCGAGTACGACGTACTGGCTGTGACGGAAGAGGCCTCGCTGGGCGGCTCGCTACGGCTGCGATTGACCGGAGGGTACGAGCTGCACGAAGGGGATGTGTTTCACGTCGTCCGCGCCGGTCGAATCATCGGTGCGTTTGAAAATGTGGAGGCGCCGGAGGATGCGGGGTTCGAAATCACCTATACCGATACCAGCGTGATGGTGGTCGTTACGACGGGTGTGGGCACCGAGCGACTGGCCGAGGAGCAACCCTATGTCACAGTGCTTCTGCCAAACTACCCGAATCCGTTCGAGACGGAGACGTTGATCAGCATCGACTTGCCGAAGCCGGCGTGGGTGCGGTTGTCGGTGTTCGATCTGAACGGGCGGGAGGTGGCGCGACTGGTGGATGAGTTCCGTACGGCCGGCCGGCACACAGTGGTGTTTCGCGACGCGGACCTGGCGAGCGGCATCTACCTCTACCGCCTGAAAACGGATGGCTTCTCCGAGACCCGACGGATGGTATTGGTGAAATGATGCGGCTGATCGATACCGCAAAGTAAAAGACCTGTCGGCTCCGCCTGCAGCGCCCTGTGCACTGGAACATCGATTCCAAGTGCCCTGTGGAACCCGATCTGTTTCATCGAGGAGGAAGAGGAGAACGAACATGGCGGAGAATCAGACCTGGGACGACACGTACGACGTGGTGGTGGTTGGCGCGGGCACGGGCCTACTGGGCGCGATCACTGCCGCACGTAGAGGCATGCGGACGCTCGTCGTCGAGAAAGGCGCGTACCTCGGCGGGTCTACGTCGATGTCCGGCGGCGGCATGTGGCTGCCGAACAACCGCATCCTGCGGGAGGCCGGCGCGGTCGACACCAAGGAGCGCGTAATGACCTACCTGGACAACCTCGTGGGCGACACCGCTCCGCGCGAGCGCCGCGAAGCCTACGTCGAAACGGCGCCTGCCGTGGTCGACGAGATTCTGGCCGCGACGCCGCTCAAGCTCGGCCACATGCATGAGTACGCGGACTACTTTGCCGACCTTCCGGGCGGTTCCGCCATCGGCCGGGCGGTAGAGCCCAAGCCGTTCGACGCCAACCGCATCGAAGGCGGCGCCTCGATCCTCCGCTCGAGCGAAGCGATTGCCGCGCCGGTTCCGATGCCCATCACAGGTCGGGATTTCCGGATCATGAACCTGATGGCGCGTCGGCCGCTGCGGGCGTTCCCGACGATCATGCAGCGCGTCATCCAGGGCACGGGCGGCAAGCTGATCAGGAAGGAGATGGTGGCGGGCGGGAAGGCGCTCGCCGCCGGCCTTACCGCCGGCGCCCGGCGCGCCGGTGTCGACATCTGGATGCACAGCCCGATCAAGGAGCTCGTACTTGACGGCGACCGCGTAACAGGCGTCGTCGTCGAGCAGCACGGCAGGCAGAAACGAATCGCGGCGCGCGGCGGCGTCATCTTTGCCGTTGGCGGCTTCGACCACGACGGCGAGAAGCGCCGTAAGTACCAGTCGGAGGCGCTCACGGAGGACTGGAGCTTCGGCAACCCGGACAACACGGGCGACTTCTTTGCCATCGCCGAGCAGGTCGGCGCCGGGCTCGCACTGCTCGACCAGGCATGGTGGTTCCCCGCCATCCCGCCGCTCACGCCGGACGGCTCGCCCATCTTCCTGCTCGCCGAACGGTCGCTGCCGGGCTCGATGATCATCGATCCGACCGGTCATCGCTTCTTTAACGAAGCCGCGGATTACATGACCGCCGGCCGCGCCATGCTCGGTCTCGACGACGGCAAGGGCCACCACCTTCCCATGTGGCTCATCTTCGACCAGCGCTACAAGAACCGGTACCTGTTTGCCGGCTCCGTGATGCCGCGGATGCCGCTGCCGAAGATCTTCTACGACTCCGGCGTCGCGGTGAAGGCGGATTCGGTCGAGGCACTCGCAGAGCGGATCGGTGTGCCGGGCCTCCCGGACGGGCTCGCGCGCTTCAACGTGCTCGCGGCGCAGGGCCAGGACGACGACTTCCAGCGCGGCCTCGGCCACTACGACCGCTACTACAGCGACCCGACCAACACGCCCAACCCGAGCCTCGGTCCGATCGACAAGCCGCCGTTCTACGCGGTGAAGGTCGTCCCGGGCGATCTCGGCACGTGCGGCGGCATCACCGCCGACGGAACCGGCCGTGCCCTGCGCGAGGACGGCTCGCCCATCGAAGGACTCTACGCCGTGGGCAACGCCGCCGCCAACGCGTTCGGCACGTTCTATCCGGGCCCGGGCGCCACCATCGGGCAGGGCGTCGTCTTCTCCTACCTTGCCGCGCTCGACGCCGCGAAACGCGTCCGCAACGGGAAGGAGGTACAGGCTGCTCAATAGCCTGTCCACTACTCAGTCGGATCCCGAGAACCTCAATCGAGCTCACCTGAGGCCGATTGATGTCGGGTGCGCGACATGGTGGATGCCACGCAATAGGCTTATGTTCGCACGCCTGGCGACCGACTTTCACCAATCTATCTGACGTATGTCTTCAACATCTAACGCCTTCATCGCAGAACTCGTCCAGGAGGCCGCATCCACACGCCGGCTCCTCGAACGGATTCCCGAGGAGCGGCTTTCATGGCGACCGCATTCGAAGTCGATGTCGCTTGGGGAGCTGGGGATGCACCTCGCCGGCGTGGCGCGTGGCATCGCAGAGTTCATTTCCGACGAAGACGCGGGGCTCCCTTCGGTCCCGATGGTCGAGGCGAAATCCGTTGGGGAGATCCTCGACCTGCTGGACGATAGCACGGCCTTCGCCCGCGAGCGGATCGCCGCATGGGGTGATGAGGAGCTTGCGACGGAAGTTCGGATGACGGCCGGCGGCGAAACCGTGCAGGCGATGCCTCGCGCGGGCTGGATCCGTACGCTGATGCTGAACCATTCGTATCACCACCGCGGTCAGCTCACCGTCTACCTGCGCCTCCTCGACGTGCCGCTTCCGCCCACCTACGGCCCGACGGCTGATCCCACCACGCCGTGATCGCTACGGCCTGTTTCGCTTTGTTATGCAGCTCGCTCGCTATAGCGGCACACCGGGTCTCGATCAGCCGAGAGGATGAATGACGCAGGCATAATGAGGTCGGGATCTGGATTCATACCCGCCGGTGGCATCACCGGAGCGCGTGACGCACGCGCCGAGGTCAGTCCTACATAACCCCATCCTCGAGCTGATCCGGACCGCGTGGTGGAAGCTGCTCCCTGCTCGTCCGCAGCACAACCCGCAGTATCAGCCATCCGCATTCTCCAGCGAGCTGTCCTCATTGGTCTGCGCTTCCTGCTGAAGCTTCCCGCACACGAGCATGCAAATCGCCGCCAGCGTGGGATCGCTGATGCTGTAGAAGGCGAAAGGGCCTTCCTGGCGGCGCCGGACCATCCCCTCGCTCAACATCAGCCCGAGATGCTTGCTGACGTTGGCCTGGCTGCGACCCGTCGACTCGACCAGATCCTGGACGTTAGACTCGCCGCGAGCCTGAAGGAGGTTGAGGATCTCCAGACGCGCAGGTTCACCCATAAGCCTGAAGCGATGCGCTGCCTGCTCAAGGAGCGATCGCGGTACCAATTCCTTTTTCATGCCCAAATCAGTTACGTATTTCCCGAAAGGCATACTACCTTTCTGAGGTACAGATCCCGAAGAGAGCTATAAAGAGTGCAAAGCATCCCGTTTTCCACTTAATCACATACTCATGCCGATATGTTCGCCGGCGGCAATCTGGGAACCACATAACTTTTGAGTTATATGATGTGGCCGAGACGAACTTGAGCAATCATCACCACTCCATCCGTCTGAATGACTGAGACGCTTCTTCAGCCCTGGCCCTGGTACGTCGCAGGGCCCATCATCGGGCTAATCGTGCCGCTGCTGCTGCTCGTTGGCGGAAAGCAGTTCGGCATCTCGTCCAATCTGCGCCACCTGTGCGCCGCCACGCTCCCGACGAAGCTCGACTTCTTCCGCTATGACTGGAAAAGGTCGGGGCTCTGGAATCTGACGTTCCTCGCGGGCATCACCCTCGGCGGTTTTCTGGCCGCCGCTTTTCTGGGAGGCACCACCGGCACCATCGTGCTCGCCCCGGATACGGCGGAGGCTCTTGGCAGTCTCGGGATAAGCGACTTTTCCGGACTCTTCCCGGCGGAGATCATCAGTTGGAGCGGACTGCTCTCGCTGCCCGGTGTCGTGACGATCGTCGGCGGCGGGTTCCTGGTCGGATTTGGCGCCCGCTACGCCGGTGGCTGTACGTCCGGGCATGCCATCAGCGGCCTGGCGAACCTCCAGTTTCCGTCCCTCGTGGCGGTGTTCGGCTTCTTCGTCGGCGGACTGCTCGTGACGTACGTGCTGCTGCCGCTGATGCTCTGACGACACGCAGCCATCGACCATCAAACCCTAATTCCGACTATCCATGTTAAGCTGTCCCCTGCGTCGTCTGGTTCAGAAGGCGTCAGGTGCCGTTCCTGCCAAGGCGTCGTCGTCGCCACACCTGGTTGAGGATCGATTGGCGTATACCGGCTCGTCGTCCACATCAACCATCGACCCGCCCGAGTGCCAGGACACGGAGCAGGTGCCTCTGCCGTTGCGCGAACAGGCGCGCCGGGAAGGAAACGCGCCGCTGAGCCTTTTCATCTACCTCGTCCTGGGTACCGTATTCGGCGTCGTGCTCGTGCAAAGCCAGGTCGTCTCCTGGTTCAGGATCCAGGAGATGTTCCGCTTCGACAGCTTCCACATGTACGGCCTCATCGGCTCGGCGGTCGTCGTCGCGGCCGTATCCATCCAGCTCATCAAGCGGTTCGGTCTGAAGACGATTCACGGCGAGCCCATCGAGATCCAGCCCAAAGAATGGAACACCGGCACGCGCTACTGGCTGGGCGGGACGATCTTCGGACTCGGCTGGGCCCTGCTTGGCGCCTGTCCCGGCCCCATCTTCGCCCTGCTCGGCGGCGGCATCGGCGTGATGCTGGTGGCGGTGGTGAGCGCACTCGCCGGCACGTGGACCTATGCCTTCTTCCGCCCGAGACTCAGGCACTGACGGCGCCGCATCACGGCCTCGCTAACTTACGAAAACCGGAATACCATGCTGTTCAGACAGACATTCGACCCCAAGCTGGCCCAGTATGCCTACCTCGTCGGTTGCCAGCGCACCGGGCAGGCCCTCATCATCGACCCCTTGCGCGACATCGATCAGTACGTGCAGCTGGCCGAGACTGAGGGGCTCCGCATCACGGCGGTAGCCGAGACGCACATCCACGCCGACTTTCTCTCCGGCGTGCGTGAGTTCGCCTCGCGCTACGGCACGACGGTTTACGTTTCGGATGAGGGAGATGCGGACTGGAAGTCCGAGTGGGCGAAGGCGGATGACTATGACGTCGTCTTCCTCCGCGAGGGCGACACGTTCAGCGTGGGCAACATCGAACTCCGCGCCCTCCACACGCCGGGGCATACGCCCGAGCATCTGAGCTACGTGCTCACCGATCGCGGCGGCGGTGCCGACGAACCGATGGGGGTCATCACCGGCGACTTCGTTTTCGCCGGGGATGTTGGTCGGCCCGATCTGCTGGAATCAGCCGCGCAGGTCGAGGGGACGAAGGACCCGTCGGCTCGCCGGCTCTATCATTCCGTGAAGCGTTTCCTGGAGCTTCCCGAGTACCTCCAGGTCTGGCCGGGTCACGGTGCGGGATCGGCCTGCGGCAAAGCGCTCGGGGCGGTGCCGCAGACAACCGTCGGCTATGAGCGGCGCTTCAACGCCGCCATCGACGTCGTACGTCTGGGCGAAGAGGCCTTCGCGGATGCGATTCTGGATGGGCAGCCGGAGCCGCCGCTGTACTTCGCCCGCATGAAGCGCCTCAACAAGGAAGGCGTGCCGCTGCTGGGTGATCTGCCCCGGCCCGGTCACATGGACGTGGCCGAGCTGGCTTCCGCGGCGAGCAGGCAGGAGGGGATCGTCGTCGATACGCGGCCGGACCGGACGGCATTCATGCGGCAGCACCTGCCCGGCGCGCTCTATGCGCCGCTGACGAAGACGTTCAACACCGTCGTGGGCTCGCTCGTCCCTGATGCGGAAGCGCCGCTCTACCTCATCGTCGAGCACGAGCGTGTGGAAGAGGCCGTGCGCGATCTCGTTCGGGTCGGCTACGACAATATCCAGGGATACACCACGCCCGCGGAGCTGGAGCGGTATTTCGAGGACGGCGGGGCCGCGGCCACCATCGCCACCATGGGTTTCGACGAGGTAGACGCGTGGCGCACGCGCCCCGATGTGCACGTGCTCGACGTTCGCTTCGCGACCGAGTATGCGCCGTCGCACGTGCCCAATGCTCAGAACATCGCCTACACGCGCCTTGCCGATCGTCTGGCCGAGGTGCCTGAGGACGAGACCCTCCTCGTGCACTGCGCCAGTGGCGTCCGGGCGGCTGTTGCGGCGGCGTACCTGGCACGTGAAGGCCGCCAGGTGCGCTACGTCGACGGCACGTTTAGCAGCTGGGCCGAGAATCGTGCTGCCGAACAAGCGGCCTGAGCCGCAGGCGGAGGCCATCGTTCCTCCGCCCATTGCACCTGAAGAGGAATATCTATGGTCATCTGGGCCTGGATCGGCGCGCTCCTGATCGGCCTCACGCTGGGCCTGCTGGGCTCGGGCGGCTCGATCCTCACCGTGCCGGTGCTCGTCTACCTGGTAGGCGAGCCCGAAAAACTGGCGATTGCCGAGTCGCTGGGAATCGTGACGCTGATCAGTCTCGTCGGCGCGATTCCTTTTGCGCTCAAGCGGCAGATCGACTGGCGCAGCGTGCTGTACTTCGGCGTGCCGGGCATGGCGGGAGCCTACCTCGGCGCGTACCTGTCCGCCTTCATCTCGGGGAGTGTACAGCTGTTGTTCTTCGCCGGCGTGATGCTTCTGGCGTCCTTCATGATGTTCAGGAAGGACAGACCCGTCTCACCCGTCACGGCCTCGACGCCCCACGCGGCCTGGAAGATCATGATCGAGGGCCTCGTCGTCGGGGTCGTGACGGGGATCGTAGGCGTGGGCGGCGGCTTCCTCATCGTGCCCGCTCTGGTCATCCTCGGTGGACTGCCGATGCACCTGGCCATCGGCACGAGTCTGGCGATCATCGCCCTGAAAAGCGCGAGCGGATTCTACAAGTACATCGACGTGCTGGCAGAGGCCGGTTTTTCGATGAACTGGAGCCTGATTCTGCTCTTCACCGTGATTGGAATCGCAGGCACGTTTGCCGGCAAGCTGATCGGCAGCCGGATCTCGCAGGACGTACTCAAGCGAAGCTTCGCCGTGTTCCTCGTCGCGATGGGGACGTTCATCCTGTGGCAGAACGTCGGTGCGCTCGTACGGACGGATCATCCCGCGCCCGCCGAACCGGCGTCGGCTGCCGGCGGTACCGCCGCCTATCAACCGGATTTCCCGACGTATACGGCCCGATGATGTATATGGCCCGATAATATCGCGTAGGCCCCAGTGAAAAAGCCCGGGCCTGTTCAGGTCAACGGCAGGAACTCGTGTCTGTAATCCCGCACGAAATCACGAATTGACCGCGGCTCGCGGCCAAGGATGTCGCGGACGCTTCCTGAGACCCGCTCGGTTGGCCCACCGGCCCGCTGGTATGAGGCGAGCGCGAGATACGAATCGATCATCTTTGCGCTCATCCCTTCCGACTCCATTCGTTGACGCATCTCGTCTTCCGACAGCGAGCGGTACGTGATGGTCGTCCCGGTGACCTCGGTCAACTCATCAGCCAGCGCGTGGTAGCCGACGGCCTCGCCTCCGGTAAGTACGTATCGCTGCCCGGCGTGGCGCTCCGGATTGAGCAGCGCCTCGGCTGCGACGGCTGCAATGTCCCGGGTGTCGATGAACGGCACGCGTCCGTCACCGATGGCCGCATAAATCGTCTGTTCGTTGCGGACCGTCTCAGCGACGTCATCCAGCCAGTTCTGCATGAACGTGTGTGGCCGCAGGATCGTCCACGACATCGACGACGCTTCGAGCGCTTGCTCGGCCTCGTAATGCTCACGGGCGAGCGGCGCCTGCGTCCTCGGCGATGCCCCGAGCGCCGAAAGCTTGACGACATGCTCGACGCCGAGCCGCTCCGCCTCACGGATCACCTCGATTTGCGTCTCACCAAACCCGAATTTGTTGCCCGTCAGCAGGAAGAGCACGCGGGAGCCCGCGAGCGCAGGCTCAAGCACGCGCTTGTCTTCGAGATCCGCCTGCAGCCAGGCGACGTGCGGAAGCGGCTGGATACGCGAGAAATCCCGCATCACGGCACGAACAGGCACGCCCGCCTCCGAGAGCAAGCGTACGAGCTCCGCCCCGATCGTGCCGGTGCTGCCTGTTACGGTGATCATTACGTTGATACCTCGTTGGTTGGGGATGATGCCTGCGTTCGTGCCGAGCTACTGAAGGTATCCCTCCGTCAGCACCGCCCACCAGGCGGCGCCTTTCGGGAGGATCTTCGGGTTGAAGGTATATTCGGGATGGTGCACCATCGGCGTGTCTCCGTTACCGAGGAAGCAGTAGGTACCCTTCTTCTCCTGTAGCATAAAGGCGAAATCCTCCGAGCCAAGAAACGTTGGACCCGGGTACAAGACCTCGGCATCACCGAACGCCTCCCGCGCAATCGTCGCGGCTTTGAGGGTTTCGTCCTCGTCGTTCGTGAGCACGGCACCCGGCTGTCCTTCACGGATGTCATACGTACAGCCGAATCCCTCCGCGGTCGCGCGAGTGAGGTCGCGTACCTTGCCCAGCACCATGTCACGGTCCTCGGGCGTCGTGGTGCGCAGCGAAAGACGCAGCGTCGCTGAATTCGCGATCACGTTACCGGCCTCGCCCGCCTGGAAGGCGCCGACCGTCACCACCGCGCTGTTGTGCGGCGAGACGTTGCGCGCCACGATCGACTGCAGCGCCATCACGAGCGACGAGCCCGCCACAACCGGATCGATGCTGAGCTCGGGCATCGCGCCGTGGCCGCCCTTGCCGACCAGCTCGATCTCCCAGTTGTCGACCGCCGCCATCACATCGCCGGCGGTGAAATAGAGCTTCCCAAGCTCCAGGCCCGGCATGTTGTGCATCCCGAAGACGGCATCCACCGGGAAGCGTTCGAAGAGGCCATCGGCGATCATCGCCGGGCCGCCCTCCATCGTCTCCTCGGCGGGCTGGAAGATCAGCCTGACCGTCCCATTGAAGTTTTTCGTCTCTGCGAGATACTTGCCTGCCGCGAGCAGCATCGTGGTGTGGCCGTCGTGCCCGCATAAGTGCGCCACGCCGTCGACCTGGCTCTTATAGTCGAGGTCGTTGACTTCCTGAATCGGCAGCGCGTCGAAGTCGGCCCGCAAGCCGATCGCCTTGTCGGAATCCCCAACGGCCATCGATGCGACGATGCCGTACTTCCCGATGCCTTCCTCCACATCATATCCCCACCCTTTGACGATGTCGGCGATGTACCGAGCGGTCTTCTCCTCCCGCATCGAGAGTTCGGGGTTGCGGTGCATGTGCTCAAACCACTCCGTCATCTGGGCGCGGTCGGCTTCGAGTGCTTTCAGGATCGGATTCATAACGGCGAGGCGTCGACGGTTGAGGAAGGATTATTACTCTGCCTTCGGATCGGCGGTAGCGACTTCGGCCTGCGTCGTGAGATCGCCCTCTCCCGGCTTTTTCTTTGGGATGGTGAGCATGATCGAGACGATCGCGGCGATAACCATCAGCAAGTTGATGGCGAGTGCGACGAAAGCTCCTTCGCGCACCGCCAGGTTGTCTTGCCGTCCGATGAAACTGATCACGCCTTCGATCCACTGCACGGAGGGGCCGTCGCTGATCACCGTGAAAACGGTTGCCGAGATCGCTACGCCGAAGGATGCGCCGAGCGAAGATGCCATCTTGTAGATACCCGCGCCGCTACCGGCCTGGGCATCCGGCAGGGCCGAAAGCGCGGCATCCGTTGAGGGCGTGGCATAGAACGCGAGGCCGAGACCGAAGAGCGAGAAGCCGACGACTGCAAGAACCTGATACGTATCGAGCAGCAGGTTGGTCGGCATCAGGCACAGAATCGCAATGCCCACGATCATTGAACCCCAGATCATCGGTTTGCGCGGGCCGAAGCGCTGCAACAGCTTCTCGCCGACGCGGATAAACGCCACGATCGTGATGGCGTAGCCGATTGTCAGGAAGCCGGCCTCCTGCGCCGTCATGTCGCCGGCGAGCTGGACGAGCATCATCGCCACAATCAGGATGCCTGCCGTCGCGTTCAGGAGGAAGTTCGAGATCGTTGCCCCGGTGTAGGTCATATTCCGGAAGAGGCCGAAGTCGACGAACGCGTGCGGACTCCGGGTCTCGATCCGGTAGAAAATGAACGCAAACACGATACCCGTTACCAGCAGCGCAATCGTCAGGATGCTCGTCCAACCGAATTCGCCGCCCTGCGTGGCGAAGACCTGCAGCGCGACCATCATCACCATAAATGTCAGCACGCCCGCCAGGTCGAATCGGTAGTGGCCCGTTGTCTCGGCCTTGCTTTCCGGCGTTCCCCGCACCATCAGCATCCCGATGAGCGACAGCGCGGCCGCGGCGAAGAAAATCCAGCGCCATCCCACGTTCTGCGCCATCAACCCGCCGAAGAGCGCTGCGAAACCTGACCCGCCCCACGAGCCGATCGACCACAGCGAGATGGCCCGCTGGCGCGCCGCGCCCTCCCAGTAGGCTTTCACCAGCGCCAGACTCGCCGACATAATGAACGCGCCCGAAAGCCCCTGCAGGATGCGTCCAAGCATCAGGAAGGTCCCCCCCAGACCACCCGACGGCGCGAAGCCGACCAAAAGCGAGCCGGCGATGCTGAGCACGAAGCCCCACTGCACGACACGCACCCGGCCGAAGCGGTCGGCCAGACTACCCATCACCACGATGAAGATGCCCGAGAAGAGCGCCGTGATCGAGACGGCGATGTTCATGACCGTCGTCTCCACGCCGAGGTCTTCCGCCATCACCGGCGAAATATTCAGCGTGGTCTGTGCAAATAGCCAGAAGGCGAGCACGCCGAAGATGATGCCGAAGAGAACTCGGTCGTTGCCGACGAAATCGGTCTGCGAGCGGGCGTCCGTCGTCACGGTGGCCTCCGATTATTTGATGGGCGGGTTGGTGATGACACCCGAGGAGGCCAACCAAACACGAACTTTGGCGTCGACCGGTGCATCCGCCGGAGTCTATGCAGGCGCTGTAGTACTAGCAAGGAGCGAGCGCATCCATGAAGCCTCAACTGCCTTATGTCATGGCGAACGACGAAAGTGTTTCAGCGCCGTCACAATCAGGGCGTCGGCGTGAGGCTAATGTCTGCTTCGATATGCCGGGTGGAGCGTAGGATTACAACCTCGATCACCTGAGCTGTGCATCCACTT